>Ga0206125_10000482_pt1 | contig 52395 bp, 53 predicted proteins | sample Helgoland_Spring_4_FD_148598 | JGI IMG/M metagenome (GOLD analysis project Ga0206125, IMG submission 148598) | Pelagic subsurface seawater microbial communities from Kabeltonne, Helgoland, North Sea - Helgoland_Spring_Bloom_20160331_1 | ecosystem: Environmental > Aquatic > Marine > Epipelagic ... | reverse complement strand
AGGATTGGAGATATTTTCGATCTGAAGTTCACCTTTTCCTTCAAAAAAAGCGATTTCTACGGCATCTGCCAATCTATTTAAAAAATCATCATTATTTTTTGTGATAATACGGTCTACTACTAAATAAATTTCTTTCGTCAACTTTTCACCTTTTAAATCGTCCAGTCTAACAATGCGATCTCCTAATTTAATTCGGGAATATCCTTGTTGTAAAAGCGCTAGTAATTTATTTTCTATACTCCGTCCTTTTTCTAATATGATAGGAGCTAGTAGGAGTAGTTTTTCACCTTCCTTAAATTCTTTTAAGAAATTAATAACATCGGTAACAGTATCTTTTTTTACTTCTTTTCCAGAAATCGGAGATATAGTTTTTCCAATTCGAGTATACAATAACTTTAAATAGTCATAGATTTCGGTTGTTGTTCCAACGGTTGAACGTGGATTGGTTGAATTTACCTTTTGCTCGATTGCGATAGCAGGAGAGATCCCTTTTATAGCATCCACCTTGGGCTTATTAAGCCGCCCTAAAAATTGTCTGGCATAGGAAGATAAACTTTCGACATATCGTCGTTGCCCCTCTGCATAAAGAGTGTCAAAAGCCAAACTCGACTTTCCGCTTCCCGATAAACCAGTAATTACCACCAGTTTGTTCCTGGGAATAACCACAGAAATATTCTTCAGGTTGTGAAGTTTTGCACCTTGAATTACTATGTTTTTTTTAGTATTTACGGTATCGAATTTCAAGCTTTATCTCTATTTTTTTGAACTGAATTTTGCAAAGATAACATTTCCAATTTGAGATTTACAATAAGGGTTATCAATATTTTTTATTGAAAATTATTGTTTTTTTTTGCATTTGTTAATTGATTGTTATTATATTTACGACTTAGTATAACCAAAAAAACTTTTTTGCCTATAGCATAATATTACTTTTTTAAATAAAAATATGATAAAGCAAACACACTCTCTTGGGTGGTTTGTAAACTATTTAAAAGTACTGTTATGATAAAAAAAGAATCTACAGATGCACAATTGGTTAGTGCCTACATGAAGGGTAACGAACAAGCAATAAGTGTATTAATTACTCGACACAAACAAAAGATTTACAGCTTTATTTATTCAAAAGTATTTGATAGGGATGTCTCTGAAGATATTTTTCAAGATACTTTTATAAAGGTGATAAAAACACTTAAACGAGGCGCTTACAATGAGGAGGGAAAATTTATTCCCTGGGTAATGCGTATTTCGCATAATCTAGTCATCGATCATTTCAGAAAAAATAATCGGATGCCTAAGTTTGAAAATAATTCTGATTTTAATATTTTTTCAGTATTGCATGATGGATCATTAAACGCTGAAAAAACAATGATTAAAGAACAAGTAGAGGGTGATTTGAAAAAAATTATCCAAGAGTTACCAGATGATCAAAAAGAAGTCTTGTTAATGCGGATTTACAAAGAAATGAGTTTTAAAGACATCAGTGAAAAAACAGGGGTAAGTATCAACACGGCTCTTGGCAGAATGCGTTATGCATTAATCAATCTTCGGAAGGTTATTGACAAGCATAACATTGTATTGACCAATTAATACAATAATAAATATTTTGATGCGTTATAAAAAAGATAACCTTGAAATACTTATTATATGCAAAAAATGTACTCTGGAACTTCACGTTCGGAACGCGTGAATGAAAACTTAGTTCCTAAAGAAGAAACGGTTAGGTTTCTTTTGGATTATTCAAAGGCTTTAAGTGTTATAGATTATAATAAAATGAAGTTTGAAGCACTTCTAAACTAAACTTTGTAAAAACCTCGAAAATTCATTTTCGAGGTTTTTTTTATGAAACACTTTGTTTATTAAGAATAGATTTTCTTCCGATTTTTTTTGTAATGATATCTTTGTTAATATCCCAGCCTCTTGCTGGGGAATATTCCCTTCCATAAAAAATAATTTGCAAGTGTAGTTTATTCCATAAATCTTTTGGAAATAATCTTTTAGCGTCTTTCTCGGTCTGAACCACATTTTTACCATTGGTCATTCCCCAACGATACATTAATCGATGAATATGGGTATCGACAGGAAATGTAGGAATGTTAAACGCTTGTGATAAAACCACACTTGCTGTTTTATGGCCTACTGCTGGCAAAGCTTCTAGATCTTCAAAAGTTCTAGGAACCTTTCCTTGATGTTGTTCTATTAATATTTTTGATAATCCGTAGATCCCTTTAGATTTCATGGGAGATAAACCAACTGGCTTAATAATAGTTCTTATTTCTTCCACCGATAATTTAATCATATCATAAGGGTTGTCAGCAAGACTGAATAAAATAGGAGTAATTTTATTAACTCCTTTATCGGTGCTTTGAGCAGATAATAAAACAGCAATTAACAAAGTGTATGGATCTTTATGATTAAGTGGGATAGGAGTTTCGGGATAAATACGCTCTAATGTATTTATAATGTAAACTATTTTTTCTTGTTTCGTCATTTATGTATTTTTACACAAAAGTAAAAAAATGAACACATTAAAAGTAGGAGATAAGGTTCCAAATTTTTCAGCGATGGATCAGGATGGAAATTCGATACAATTTAACGATTATCATGGTAAAAAACTTGTGGTGTTTTTTTATCCAAAGGCGAGCACTCCTGGATGCACTATGGAAGCCTGTAATCTCAGAGACAATTATGATTTGCTTCAACAGAACGGATTTGAACTTTTGGGAGTAAGCGCAGACAACCAAAAAAGACAAACTAATTTTAGAAAAAAATATAACTTTCCTTTTCCCTTACTGGCAGACGAGAATAAAGAAGTGATTCGTGCCTTTGGTGTTTGGGGCTTGAAAAAGTTTATGGGTCGTGAATATGATGGTATTCATCGAAAAACCTTTCTTATCGATGAAAAAGGCGTTGTTATGAGGGTTATCGATAAAGTAAAGACTAGGTCGCACGCTTCTCAAATTTTAGAAGAAAACGAATAAGTTTTACTTGGAGTAGCCAAAGAGTTCTTTTTGTTTAATGATTTCAGAGACTCCCTCTGGAAGAAGCTTTTCCCATCCTGCTTCGTTATTTTTAATCATTTTAAGAACAGTTCTAGAGAAGATATTAAGATGACTTTTATCAAAATCTTCAATGTCGACGACTTTTCCATTATATTTAAAAAACTTATAAAGTTCTTTCATTCGTGGATGCACCTTCAAGTTTTCACTATTGGTATATTCTCCAGTATTAGGATTCAACATCGGATATAAATAAACTTTAAGGTCTTTAAAAAATAATTTACCGAAAGCTTCTAAAATACCCCCACTTAGGTGTCGGTAATACTTTTCATCAAATATGTCAATCATATTATTGACCCCTAAGGTTAATCCCATCCGTTTTTTTGTAAAAGCAGAAAAATACTCTACCAACTTATAATATTCTTGAAAGTTAGAGATCATTACCGTATGTCCTAGTGAGCATAATAATTTTGCACGAGACATAAAGTCTTCCTCATTTATCTCTCCCTCTGCACGAAGGTTAGACAAGGTAATTTCAAAAATGACGATGGTATTATCTTCATCGACTTTCTTTTCTTTTTTGAAAATATCCAATGACTTTTCATACATGTCAATATTTACTTTAGTTACGGGTCTAAAGCTTCCTCTTAGGGCTAGTATATTCTTTTTGTATAAAATAGCTGCAGGCAATATGTTTTTTCCATCAGGCCCAAACATAACTGCTTGAGTCATTCCATTTTTAATAAGTTGTAAACTCATTAATCGATTATCGACTTCACTGAATTGTGGTCCTGAAAAATTAATGGTGTCAATTTCAACTTTATCTCGATCGATATGATCGTATAAGTATCGAAGTAATTTTTTGGGCTCATTGAATTTGTAGAATGCACCGTAAATAAGATTTACACCCAACGTTCCAAGCGTGTTTTGTTGCAATGTAGCTTCATTTTCATGAAATCGAATATGCAATACGATTTCGTTATAATCACCATCAGGCTCAATCTGATACTTAATACCAACCCACCCGTGTCCTTTAAATTTTTTTGCAAAATCAATAGTAGCTACTGTATTGGCATATGAGAAAAATAATCTGTTTGGATGTTTACTTCTAGAAAGTCGCTGCTCAATTAGATTAATTTCATGGCTTAGCATTGTTTTTACACGGGACTCTGTAACATATCGATTGTCTTTTTCGATACCATAGATCGAGTCACTAAAATCTTTATCATAAGCAGACATTGTTTTAGCTATGGTTCCAGATGCTCCTCCAGCTTTAAAAAAATTTCGAACGGTTTCTTGTCCAGCACCAATTTCAGCAAATGAACCGTAAATATTTTCATTTAAATTAATTCTAAGAGCTTTACTCTTAATAGATGGAATGTTTTCAAATTCTTTATCTCCTGAAATGCTAATAGACATGATATTTATTTTCTGAGAACAAAGTTAATAAATACCTTAGTTAAACAAAATAAATACTGTTATTTTTGTCTGATGAATTCAAGTTTAACAATCACCTTTCTTGGAACTGGAACATCGCAAGGAATTCCAGTAATTGCAAGTGACCATCCAGTTTGTAAAAGTGATGATTTTAAAGATAAAAGACTTCGTGTTTCTATCTTAATCTCATGGGATGATTATAACTATATCATTGATTGCGGTCCTGATTTTAGACAACAAATGTTGAGAGCTAATTGTGAAAAAATTGATGGAGTTTTTCTAACGCACGAGCACAACGATCATACAGCAGGTATTGACGATATTAGACCTTTTTATTTTAAACAAGGCGCTATTTCTTTTTTCGCTCAAAAGCAAGTGTTTAAAAATCTGTACCAACGGTTTTCATACATCTTTGAAACTGAACAAAAATACCCGGGTTCTCCAACCTTAAATGAAATTGAAATATCAAAAGCGAGTAGTTTTTTCGCTGGAGGAAAACAAATTATTCCTGTTGAAGTATTGCACGGAACATTACCAATCTTAGGTTTTAGAATAGATGACTTTACCTACTTAACAGATGTTAAAGCGATAGCTGAAGAAGAACTCGAAAAAATAAAAGGGTCCTCCATACTGGTAATTAACGCCTTAAGAAAAGAAAAGCATCATTCCCATCTTTCTTTAGAGGAAGCTTTAGAGATTATACATATCATTAAACCAAAAAAAGCCTACTTAACCCATATCAGTCATTTGTTGGGTTTTCATTCTGAAATTGAAAAAGAACTTCCTGATAATGTTTTTTTAGCCTATGACACCCTAAAATTAAGCCTATAATAATGAAACGTACCCTATTTATGTATTTGTTTTTATTTACGTTACTGTTTGTAATATTTCAGTATATGAATGAAAAAAAAATATTCGAAAAACAAGAAAACAAAATTGAAAAACAACGAAATATAATTGCTGATTTAAAAAATGAATTGACCACACTCAAGGATTCCATCGCGATTTTATCTATTGAAAATTCAAGCAATAACTATTTTAACCTCCAAGGAAACGAAAATGCAGTATCCTACATTGAAGAACTGGGCTTTGAGGCACTAGAATTAGAACGTCAGGTTACCGATTATATGTACGATCAAAATTTAGTAAGCAAAAAAAACTACCTAATTCCATATGAGGGCATGAATGGAAAAATGAAAATAAATAAAATTAAATTCTTAAATCATAAATGGATTATTGCAGATTTTACGGACGGTCGTTATTGGGGTGAAATGATTTTAGAGTATTATGTAACTAAAGCGAATAAAATTGAATTGAATCAGATTTCATCGTTACTATATCCTTCATTCTAATTTAACTATGTTTCTCTAGCCAATTTTTAAAATCATAAAAATTTTGAGGCGAAACTCCATGACCAACAGGAAATTCGTTATACGTAAGATCGGGTACTATATTAGAGAGAAAAGTTTTTGTTTTTCTGGCCAATTCTACAGGTATTACTTGGTCTAAAGTGCCATGAGAAGAATAAACATTTAAATTTTTGAAATCGTTTTTATGATAATCTTCTTTAAGAATTTCTTCGTTTACATAACCACTTAAACCAATTATATTCTTTATTTTTTCAGGATAACTAAGAACAATCGATAATCCCAGAATTGTTCCTTGACTAAAACCCAAGAGGGTTATGTTGTTTTTATCGATGGGATATTTTTCAATTATTTCATGGATACAATTAACCACGATATCTCTAGATTTTATGGCTTGTTGGTCGTCACTCCACTTCCCATCTTTATTGTCAAAATGAATAGCATACCAAGCAAAACCGTGTGGATTTAGATGGTAAGGTGCTCGTAACGAAATGACAGCGTATTTTGATGGTAATTCGGATGCAAAAGAAAATAAATCGTTATCGTCACTCCCATAGCCATGCAGCATAATAATGATCGGGACTTTATCAGAATCTTTTAAATTAGAAGGTCTGTACTGATGTTCTAATTGTAATTGTTGCTTTTCCATTTATTGATTTAAAAAATGAAACCATTTTTGAAACAAATCTGTAATAACGGGAATTCCTTTTTGTTTTCCTGTAATTGCCATAACTAGAGAGTATGTCCAACAGAAAAAACAACCAACCCATAGTATCTGACCACTAAAAAATAAAAAGGAATTGCCGTTTAAAAAAGTAGTAGAAATAAATAATAGAACCACTAAACCAAACATATTTTTTATATGGTAAGTTACGAGTTTATCTTTTTCTTCCATATTTAAAATATAGGCAATAATTAATCCTATGAAGGATAAATAGGCGAGCACTGCTTTATAATTTCCTTTATGTTTCATTAATTTAAAACCATTTTTTTATTGGCAATAATTCCGTAAACTTTACCCTTAAGTTGACAGTCAAGAAGGGCTGAGTTTTTTGATTTAGATAGGATGTCTTTTTCGCTAAATACCCATTGCTCCTTTGGATTAAACAAAGTAATATCTGCATTATTACCTTCATTGATACTGTTTATTTGAATTTTAAAATCTTTTTTTAATCCCGTTAAATACTTTATGGTTTTTTCAATATCTAAAGTGTGGTTTAATGCTCCGAAACAACTTTCTAAACCAATACTTCCATAAAGTGCGTGATCAAATTCAATTTTTTTGTTTTCAATATCGATAGGGTTATGATCGCTGGTAACCGCATCAATAGTTCCCTCTTTTAATCCTTTTATCAGGGCTTTTATATCTTTTATGGTTCTAAGTGGTGGTTGTAGTTTATAGTTGGAATCAAAGTTCTCCAAAACATCATCCGTCAAAATAAGATTGTTTATAGATACGCTACAAGTAACATTTAAACCTTTACCTTTAGCATCTTTAATTAAAGCGACTGATTTTTTTGTTGAAATAGTTGGTATGTGAAGCTTTCCTCCGGTGTATTCGAGAATATACAGATCCCTAATAATTTGAAGTTCTTCTGCTAAATTTGGAATTCCTTTTAATCCTAATTTGGTACTGTTGGTAGCTTCATTTACATTACCTTGTTTAGCAATAGAGTTTTCAAAAGGAAACGATTGTACAAGACCGTCAAACGTTTGAGAATATTGCAAGGCTATTTTTAGTAGGTTTGGATTCTTTATGGGAGTCTTATAGTCATAGAAGCAAATAGCCCCTTCGTTACTCATATCGTATAATTCCGCTAAATTTTTTCCTTTAGATCCTGCCGTTAGTGCTCCTACAGCATACAAAGAGACAGCGTTGTTGCTAGCCTGCGATTTTAAAAAATGAATTGTAGATTTATGATCGATCACTGGATTGGTGTTGGAATTAACAGCTATATGAGTAAACCCGCTTTTTGCAGCTGTTAATAAACCGTTTTGTAGGGTTTCTCGTTCTTCAAAACCTGGTTCACCTAGAGAAACACTCGTGTCGAACCAACCTTGAGAAATATGCAGGTTGGGTAATTTGATTTCTTTTATTTGTTTACTGTTAGCGATTGTTTTTGCAATTTTAGTAATTACCCCTTTTTCGATTAAAACATCTCTTTTTTTAAGATGATGTTTTGTTGATTCGTCAACGATGATCGCAGCTTTGATTAAAATATTCATTTGTAAAATTTTAAAATTACCAATTCTATTAAAAGAAATAGCAGTGCTAAAATAACAAACCATTTCCAAAAACTATTAATTTTATTGTCTTGAGCTATATTTTCAAATAGTTCTTCCACATTTTTATATAAATTTATAGTATTCCATTTATTAGGGTCTGCGTACCTTAAAGCACTCTCTTTTCTGTTAAAATTATAGCTTATTTTATCTATGACTTCTTCATCCAGTGAAATAGTATAATTTCCAGCCTTATAGGGGGTCTCTGAAGTAGTTATATTGACTTGGTTACTTTTGATTTGTTGCAATGGAATAAAGGTGGTTAAACTATCCGAAATCTTTAGTATTTCATCTTGTTTAATAGCAATCGGTACTGAATAGTCATTTTGTTTCCCGATTTCATAATAAAGTTGGGGCAATGCCAAACTTTGTTTTGCCATATTGTATAAGGTAGGTACGATAAGAGGTGAATTTTGAAAATTTGAGTTTTGTGTACTGATGGCAGCAGTTAAAGTATAAATATGATTGTTTTTTAAAATAAAAGGTTTTGAATCTTCAAAGCTTAATATTTTTTGGGCAGACGAGTTTAACTTGAAAAACGAATTGACAATTGGGTATTGGAAATTAACGATTTCTTTTTCGAATACGTTTTTATACAAGGGGTTTTCAAATTCTATTTTGGTAATTTTTTTTTCTTCTTCATTAAAACTTAAAATCGTTCCTAGTCCAAGCAATTTGTATAATGCGTTGTATTCTCCAGGGGTTGCATTGCTTGAAGGAATTATTAATAAAGAACCACCTTGGTCTGCATAAGATTTTAAAGCGGTAATTAATGACACAGATAGCTGTTCTAATTCATTTAATATAATAAAATTTTGATTGTTAAAATCGGTATAGTTTAAACTCTTAGTATTTTGTTGTTTGAAAAAAAATTCGTTTTCTTTAAAAATTCGCTTTAAATAATTATCGTCAGCATCACCAATTGCTAAAATTTTAATCTTTTTTCTAAGATTGATGTTAAAATACAAGTTGTTGTCAAATAATAAGTTAGGGTCTGTAATTTCTATTTTCCCTTCAAAATTTTCATTACTATTAATTTCAAAAACGACCTCTTTTGTTTCCTCACGATTTATATTAGGACTAAAATCAACGGCAGTTTTTGCTATTAACTTTTCTTTTTTATAAAGTGAAATAGGGACTGTTTTTGGGATACGCCCTTGACCAGTTATTAATACCTTGAGTGCAACACCATTAATAGTTGTATTGGATATATAAACAGAATCAAGATGAATATTAGAAGCCTCCTGATATTTAAGAGCTATGGCGTCAACAATCAATTCATCCGGAACTACAGGAAAATCGTCTATGGATTGGAAATCGGATATATAAATGATTCTTTTTTCCGAGTTGCTTTTTTTTATTGAAAAAAGTTGATCAGCTCTAAAAATAACTTCGCTTGGACTCAATTGATTTTGCGAATGGTTAACTGCTAAAATTTCGTTCTTTAACTCTAGTGCAGCAGTGTTTCTTTTATAAAAATCATTGGTCATCCAATTAATTTTATAATCGTAAAAATTCTGGGTGTATAATTTTTGTAAATGGGTTTGTAATGATACACCTTCTGCGTTCGTTAGTTGCGTACTATATGAATTATCGATATAGATGACTAATTCTTTATCACTTTTTAGTGCCGACTTGGTTGCAGAAAAAGGTTGGGAAAAAGCTAAAATAATACAAGAGAAAATAGCCATTCTTGTAAGCAGCGTGACCCACTTCTTTAACTGTGAGCTTTTACGATTTTTAATTAGAACTCTCTTTAGAAATTCCACATTGGAAAAATCTAACTTTTTGAAACGTCTTAATTGAAATAGATGAATAAAAATAGGAATGATAAGCAGAAATAGTGCGTAAAGAAGTTCAGGGTGTTTAAACTGCATTCCAATATTTATTTTGCAAATATAAACAATGCCTTATAATAATGATGATTAGTTGCACAGAAAGGTGAAATTAAATTTAAATACCTCCCAATTAAACTCCTAAACACCTATTTTAACGAGAGATGTCAAGCCTAATGTTTTGTCGTGTAGACCATTAAAAAGATTCAAAAACACCCAAGCCAAACAATGCAAAATCATATTTTACAGGATCATTTTTGTCTAAAATTCTTAATGATTGGTCCAGTTCTTTTAGGGCTTTAGCGTCATTTTGCTTTCTTGAGATTAAACCAAGTTTCCTAGCGACATTTCCTGTGTGAACATCCAATGGGCAGGACAATACAGACATCGGTATGGTTTTCCAGATTCCAAAATCAACACCGTTAGGGTCTGTTCTTACCATCCACCTTAAAAACATATTAATTCTTTTAGCGGCAGAATTTTTGACGGGATCACTTACGTGTTTCTCTGTTCTTTTAAGATGCGGTAAGCTGAAAAATAGTTTTTTAAATTCATGGATTGCAAATTGTAATGAATGGTCTTTTATATTGTTTTTGAATATGGATTCTAAACCGCCATGATGCTTATAAATGTTTTGAAGCGCTAACATAAAATAATGTAAATCTTTATCATTGAAAGTTCGGTGAACAAATCCTGTGATTTGGTGAAAGTCTTTCTTCGAATAATTCATCACAAATTCATGAGGGGAATGCCTCATTAGGCTAAGTAAACGGTTCGAATTATTGATGATACTTTTTCTATTTCCCCAGGAGATGGTAGCCACTAAAAAACTTATGATTTCTAAATCGTTTTGGGTGGCTCCAATTTTTAATATTTGATGGGGTATTTGAATGGGATCAGTCTCAATAAATTTTTTATTGTTGTACTGTTCAACCTTAAGATTAAGAAAATCTTTTAAATCACTCTGGTTCATGGTGAGGATAAAATAATTCCATCCTTCATTACTAATTTACGGTCTGCCATAGTGGCCAAGTTATTGTTATGAGTGACAATAACGAATGTTTGTCCAAATTCGTCTCTCAGTTTAAAAAATAAATGATGAAGATTTTCTGCGCTTTCAGTATCTAAATTTCCGCTAGGTTCGTCGGCTAATATCATTGAAGGGTTATTTATCAGTGCTCTAGCAACTGCAACTCTTTGTTGTTCTCCACCTGATAATTCGTTAGGTTTATGATTGATTCGATTGCTTAAATTTAAAAATGATAAAAGTTCTTTCGCTTTTTTTTCTGCTACTATTTTTGGGGTATTTCCAATATATGCAGGAATACAAATATTTTCTATGGCACTAAATTCTGGTAATAATTGATGAAATTGAAAAACAAAACCTAAGTTTTTGTTTCTGAATTTTGCTAATTGTTGTTGGTTCAAGGTATCAATATCCTGACCATCTATTAACAATGAACTTTTTTCTTTAGTGCTTGAAAAAGAATCCAAAGTTCCTAAAATTTGAAGCAATGTTGTTTTTCCGGTTCCTGAGGCTCCAACTATAGAAATGACTTCACTTTTTTCTATTTCCAGATTCACCCCTTTCAAGACGTGTAATTGATCGTAAAACTTATGTAAATTGACCGCTTTTATCATAAAAATTAAATTACGATGTGAAAATACTATTTAAAAGAAGATTAGACAATTCTATAGTTATGAATTGTTTTTAAAAATATTTTTAAAATTATTGTAATCCAGAAAATAGGTCACTCTAATTGAAAAAGTATGTTGAGCGGATTGTTTAAATAAATTATCCAAGCTATCACTAAAGTTAATATTGGACAAATCATCCTCGTTGAAAATTTGATTTCTATAAAGGAATGTAAGTTCACTTCCAGGCGCAAAACGCCACCTGAAACTTAAATCGATATTCCAAATATTAAAATTTGTGTTTGGATTGTATTCTGAAGTATCATAATCAAACGGACTCAAAGTTCCATTTTGATTTAGTAAAAAAAACAAATCATCGCTATAATCTGCCGTACCCCAAAAATTTCTGAATCTTAAATCTATTGCTTTATAGGGATCAAAGTTATAAGTTGCCTGAAGCGAATTTTCTAGGTTAAGAATATCTCTTTGCCCAAAATAAACGTCCATACCATTATCATCGATATAACCTTTATTATTTTTACTGGTATATAATTCTGCTTCCCATATTAATAAAAAATGATTGGAGATTCGGTATCTTGGTGTAAATCCAATTTTATAATTGTATTGCGTGTCGTCTATAAAATTTTTAACACCAACTCTTAGATCAAAAGCCAATTTCTTTCTAAAATCAGTAGATATCCAACTACTAACTCTAAAATTGGGAGCATAAATAAAGTACCTGCCATCAACACGTGGTTCGAAATAGTCTTTTCTTTCACTAGTTAGGTCGGCATCTAAACCAAATGCAAAACGATTGGCCGTGAAAAAGAATGAATCTAGACTTAGGTTGTTTCCTGTTTGAATACCGGGTCTATAAAGTCTTCGATGTCTAGCTGTTAAGCTTATCTCATATTTATTAAAAATTTTGGAAGGTTCAAATATTTCGTAGGAGATACCAGCAACAAAATTATTATAATTATTTTTAAAATTAACTCCTAGATCATTAATGTCTAGGGTTGTATTAGCAAAATCATGCCCAATACGATACCTGATATTTCCTTTTGTTCTAAAGATATCAAATTCGGATTGAAAACCTGTCTTAAAACCTTCTCCATCGTTAACATTACTAAAAATAGCTCTTCCTGAAGTTCTAAACCGATTCTCTTTATCGGCAATACTAAATACACCAGCAGTTACATTGGCATCTCTAAAATCGGAACCATCCCTGAGTACATTTGTATTGATAAGCGATACCGATGAATTACCGTTAAAAACTTGATCTAAAACAAAAACATTGTAATTTGTTATGGGTTCGATCATTTTTTTTCGAATAGTTTCGCTAACTGTATCTGTTATGGTAGCATAGGTCCGTTCTGTTATTGAGTTTAAAAAACCTACGCCCAATCCTTTTTTGGTTCTTCCAGAAACTTTTATGGCATTCAATATATTTACATTCGACGGAGTCTCGGTAATGGCCTCGTTGACATTAAGATCTTCAATGCTACCTGAGGGTGGGCCTCCAATACGCCTAGAAAAAAAAATTTCACCTTTATTAAAAAGTTCTACACCCTCTGTAAAGAAGGCTCTGTTTTCTTCAAATGTTTGTTCAAAAGGTCCTAGGTTGAGTCTAACTTCATCGAAGGCCGTTTGTCCAAAATCAGGGACCAATGTTAAATCTAAAGTAAAACTATCACTAATCCCATATTTTAAGTCCAAGCCCGCGGTAATATTGGTTTCGATATCATTGTCTAGATTTGAAACAAGCCCTTGTGCAAAGGGATAAAACGTTAATCTAACCGGTGGGTTGATGTCTTTTATTCCGGTTATTAACCCATTGTATAATTTCTCATCTCCAATTTTATTGTCAATAAAATTCCAGCTGTGGGTTTCATTTTTATTTTTTAATTCTCTATAAAAATTAACACTCCAATCCTGCGTTTCAATTTCTGGAAACCTCAAAGCATTGTAGGGTATTTTGTATTCTGCATACCAGCCTTTAGTGTCTATTGAGGTTTTACAATCAAAAACAACATCATAATTAAAATCTTCGCCATTTTGAGAACTTTTGGAATCTCCAATAGTTCCGGCACTAGTCACATAAAACCTAGTTTCATTGATTCCATCATTTAAGGTATTTAACGCAACGTAAAAAAGATCGGCTTGTACAAATACTTCATCTCTTTGGCTTAATTGTCTTAGTATGGTATCAGGATCAGGATCCAACATCGAGACCGCGATGTAAATGGCATTGTCATCGTAAATGAGTTGTACCTCGGTTTTATATTTGTTTGATACGATACCTTCATTACCAGGTTCATACATATTGAACCCTGAAGTTACAGGTATAGCTCTCCAAACATCATCGTTTAGTATACCATCGATTTTTGGAGAAATACTTACTCTCGTTGCTTCTAGCTTTTTTTTTCCCTGCGAAAATATAGTAGTAGTACTAAAAATTAAAAAATAAAAAAAAAAAAGATGACGCATTTTTTCTTGTGTATAAGGTTTTAACAAAAATGTTAAAATTAACTAAACAAAACTAAGGCTATCAGAGTTTTCGTATTACTAACAAAACGTTAAAAATTGATCGTCTGTAAGTTGGTTGAGTGATTAATTGTAATTTAGTATTAAAATCTATATTATGGAAAAAGCAATATTTGCTGGTGGCTGTTTTTGGTGCACGGAGGCGATTTTTCAACGGATAAAAGGCGTTATAAAAATTAAACCTGGATATACCGGTGGTACCATAAAAAATCCTTGCTATCGAGAGGTTTGTTCCGGTCGAACAGGTCATGCCGAGGCAGTTCAAATTGATTATGACCCACAAATGGTTTCTTTTGAAAGTTTGCTAGAAATATTTTTTGCAACCCACAACCCTACAACTTTAAATAGGCAAGGAGCTGACATTGGTACCCAATACCGAAGTGGAATATTCTATACTACCCCTACACAAAAAAAATCAGCTGAGGTATTTATAGACCACCTAAATAAAAGTCATTTTTTTAAAGATCCAATTGTCACCGAAATTACTCCCTTAGAGTTATTTTATGATTCTGAAGAAGACCATCACGATTATTACAATCAAAATTCTGAACAGCGATACTGTGATTATACCATTACTCCAAAAATTGAAAAAATTAAAAAATTATTTTCAACTAAATTAAAATAGATAAGCTCTTTGTTTTTTATAGAGATAGGGAACTCTTAATTTGTTTAGTAATTTTATAAATGGACAAATATAAATTATTAAAAAAAGGAATTTTACTCGATTTAATAGGAATGACTACCATGCTTATTCCATTTTGGGGGACTATTGTTGATTTAATATGGGCACCTTATGCTGCATTTCAAATAAATAAAATGTACCGCGGAACCCAAGGTAAAATCGCCGCTGTTATTGTTTTTTTAGAAGAAATACTTCCAGGATTAGATGTTATTCCCACTTTTACCTTGATGTGGCTCTATACTTTTATTTGGAAAAAAAATACACCAGATGCTCCGGAAAAACGATAGTTAACAAAAAAAGCCCCTAATGGGGCTTTTTTAAACTTAGCTAGAACTTATTGTACTACTAAATCGAACGATTTTTCTATATCTGTTGATCCACCAGCATTTTCTAAACCGTCATTAGGTTTCGTTGGCTCATGTCTTAATGTAAATGTTAACGACCCTGAACTAGCTGCACCTGTTGTAAGTGTAAAAGATAATCCAACAGGATTTCCGTTTTCATCCTCATCTGCATACTCTGTAGTTACATCCAATCCTGTACCTATGGTATAGAAAAATTGATGCTCATCATCTTCTTCTTCGATCTCTTCAGTAATTTCTTCAACTTCTTCTTCGGATTCATTTAGTAACCTAATAGATCCTTCATAAGTAGTATTGGCACTTAATGCACCTGAAACGGTAAGTGTTTCAGCGTCAGGTCCGTCTCCATCTAAATCTTGATAGGTTAGTACAACTTGATCTGGACCGTTTAATGTTACAATCATTGTTGTTATTACCTCTTCTTCGTTTACTGGTTCTGGTGCGGCATCGTCATCGCTTGAACAAGCAACAAATAAAAGTGTAAAAAGTGTAATTGATACTAATTTCAAATAATTTTTCATGTTTTTGGTTTTTAATAGTTAAATTTAATTTGAATAGTAATATTTCTTCCAGTATCATCAGCATAATACCTTAGTCTGTTTAAATATTCTCTGTAGTTTGTGTTAAATAAATTTGTTATTCCAATCATCAAATTTAAGTTTGATTTTTGATTTAATATAAAAGTCATATCTCCATACAAATGAACTAATTGAAATGCGTCAGGAGGCGAACTTATATCTACTTCTACATATTCTCCAATAGTTGGAATATAGGTCTCAAAATTATAATCAGGATACCTATTTTGTCTACCTACCCACTCATGCGCTAAACGCAAGTTTAAATGATTCCACTTTTTTAGTTTATAATTAAGCGTGTTATTTAATCTTAATGCAGGAATATCAATTAATGGGATGTCTTCCTCTGTGTTTTCTCCGTACACATAAGAAAATTTTGAATTGAAGCTCCAAAGCTCTGTAAATTGATAATCAATGTTAGTATCAATGCCTGCCAAAAATGCATTGGTCTTAAAATACTCCCAAACTGGAAAGGCGCCACGAACGGTCGTTTGCGTACCAGTGGGTTTTAAATAGACAAAATCATTGATTTGATTGATAAAGGCATCTATACTTAGATTTATTTTACTGGCTTCAAGTTGATAACTAAGTCCAACTCTGTTAGATATTTCTTTAGTCAATCTTAAATCTCCTAACTCTATTCGTGCAGCGGAATGGTGTAATCCGTCACTAAATAATTCTGATGGATTTGGTGGCCTAGACGATAACCCATAATTAAAAATAAGGTCATTATTTTTATTGATACTATAAATAAGACCTGCAGATAAGGACATATTATGATAGGTAAATGTAGGATTTGTTAGGAGTTGAGTTCCCAAATCATCCACGATAAAATCACTAAAATCCTCGCTATATCCTCGCTCTTCCCATCGACTAGTTTTGTAATATTTTTTCGCATCAATGAAATTATAATCATACCGTACACCGAAATCAGTTTTTAACTTATCGTTAAAACTAGTATTCCATATGCCGTACAAACTAATATCTGTTTTCTCATAATCAGGGATGAGTCTTCTAACTCCAGTTTCAGGATTGGCAATATTTTCTTGGTACTTACCAGTAACTCCTATATAAATTGTTGAGTTGTCAAACTTATCAATCATCAAATCTGATTTGATATTTTGGGTAATTAATTCAAGATCGACCACAGGTTTGTCTCTATCATCTCCAATTCTTTTGTCAAATTCATACCGATGATTATTTTGATAATCATATTGAACAGAAAGCTTACCTAGAGTGTTAAAACGTTTATAAAAGTTTATTTTACCTAATAAGTGGGTCACTTCTTGTTTTGGTGAATTGATCGCATACGAAAAATCATCAATTACAAGAGGTTCTTCGTTATCGATTGCATTTACCAAATCCCCTACATTACCAATATGAGAGGCGCTTAAAATCCCCATAGTATTGTCTATATAACTAAGATTGGCTTCGAAACCATATTCAAATTTTTGATATCCCACGATTCCATTTCCAGAAAAACTTTTTGCTCCAGTGTTGGTTAAATTATAATCTGGAGAATTTAAATCTCCGTTTTGTTTATAACCAACATTTCCATTTGTAAACCATCCGTTCTTAAAACTTTTAGAAAGCATACTGTTAAGATTATATCCCCAACCATTGCTTTGAAAACCTGCGATAGTTTTTCCATACAAAGTGTCTTTATTTAGGTATCGTAGCGGCTTTAAAACTACAATACCACCTATAGCATCTCCTGCATAAGCCAACGCATTGGACCCTTTAATGACGGTAATATTATCGATGGCATTGACATCAATGTTGGGAGCATGTTCAATACCCCATTCTTGATCTTCCATACGAACATTGTTATTCATTATGATAATTCTGCTACTATGCAATCCGTTAATCACTGGCTTTACAATTTTGTTTCCTGTATTTATGGAAGAAACTCCTTTTGCTAGTTTTAAAATAGTTCCCAAACTTTCGGAACTAAAATTGTCGATTATTTTTTTATCTATTTTTTCCTTTTGCGCAGAAATAGCACCATTGTTTGAATTGTTTCCTTTGATGGCTACTATTTCAAGTTCCTCAATATGATGCTCTAAATAAATGGTCGTTTGTATCGTTTTTTTAATATCAATTTCCACTGTTTTTTGATCACAAGAAATATGTGAAACGATAAGTTCTAGCGAACTCTCGCAAAGGTTATTGATAATAAATTTTCCATTACTATCTGAAATTGTTTGAAGCTGTGAATTTTTAATTTGTAAGGTTGCGCCAGCAATAGGTTCTCCATTATGAAAATCTAAAACATACCCTTCAAGGGAATGATTGCAATTTTGGCTATTCATTACAAAGCTAAACAATAAAGTAATGATGATACAATACTTCATATTTTATGAATTACTTGATATTCTGAGTAAAGGGAAGCTTGTGATTAAATAAAACCAACACAAGCCAATAGATAAAATTAAATTTTCAGGGTTGGTGGTCCTCTTAAAGAATAAGATAAATGCTGATGATTGTATTTGAAGTTATAATACTCGAAAATTCGTTGTTTATAAATATTGATTGTCAAAAATTCAACATAATTTGGTAGTTGATCGTCAGTAGGATTTAACTTAAAATCACAGACCGAACATTCAATTTCGTGTTCATGAACGTGTGTGGAATTTTCTAAACAATAATTTTGTTCGTGATTTTCAAAAACATGTACTAATTGAAAAACAGAAGGAAGAAACACTATCGTTGCCAACAATAGTGCAGCGGTATTAACTAAATAGTTTATTTTTTCTCTATTTTTCATTTAACAAAAACCCTAATTTCATTCTTTTAAGCATTTTTTTTTCAAAATTCCAGAAGAATTTAAATTGACCAAAAAGCCAGCCAAAGGTAACTAAAAGTATTTGATAAAATAAAAATCCAATCAGAAGGTATAGTATCCAATAAACTAGCGGTTGAAAATTATCTTTTGTGATACCAATTATTTTTAATAAAGGTTTACCTATCAAGGCACTACTACTTCCTGTAAGTGCAAAAACCATGAAAACTCGTATCATTTCCCATCGATAGCTTAACTTCCATTTTTTTTCTAATTTTTTAAAAAGAAATAAAGTGGCTCTCAACAAAATATAACTTATTATTATAGTGGTAGTGATTTTAAAAAATAATAATTTTATACCTAATAAAATTACAAATTTATTAGCAGAGTAGAAGAGTCCCACCAAACCCATAAAAGGAAATAGTAATTGCCAATTTGAGATAATTTCCCAATGTTTATTAAAATTTCTAAGAATAAACAATTGGTTACTAATATGATTTTTTAATGAATTCAAAATTCTTAATATTTAAAAAATATTTAATAAATAAATAACAAAAGAAAGTTTATAATAATATGTTTTTAATTTGGTCTGCTAATTCAATTCCTATTCTGTCTTGTGCTTCTTTGGTAGCAGCACCAATGTGAGGGGTTAAGGATAATTTGCCATTCATTAATACTTTAATTGCGGGTGTTGGTTCGTTTTCAAAGGTATCTATAGCCGCAAAAGAAAGCTTATTGTTTTCTACGGCTTCTATAAGTGCTACCTCGTCAATTACTCCGCCTCTTGCAGCATTGATAATAGCAGCTCCATCTTTCATTTTATTAAACTCCGTTTTCCCGAATATATAATCTTTTTGTGCTGGAACGTGAACACTTATAAAATCACTTTCCTTTAATAATTGTTCAAATGGAATGGTTTGTATATTAAAATCTAACTTTTGATCATCATAAAATTCAAGCTGAATTGTGGTGGTTTCCATAAATTTATCACTGGCAATAACTTTCATACCGCATCCCAATCCAATCTTTGCGACTTCTTGCCCAATTCTTCCAAGTCCAACAATGCCCAACGTTTTTCCTCTTAATTCACGACCTCCGCCATAATTTTTTTTGAGTTCTTTAAACTTCGAATCCCCATCCAAAGGCATATTTCTGTTAGAATCATATAAAAAACGAACGCCTCCAAATAAATGAGCAAAAACCAATTCTGCTACGGAAGCTGAGGATGCCGCAGGTGTATTGATAACTTTGATATCTTTACTTCTAGCATAATCAACGTCAATATTATCCATACCAACACCGCCACGTCCTATAATTTTTAGACTGGGACAAGAATCAATTATATCTTTTCTAACTTTTGTTGCGCTTCTTACCAAAAGAACATCAATTATATGACTATTTATATAATCTACTAATTGTTCTTGAGCTACAGTTGTGGTTATCACTTCAAATCCCGAGGCTTCCAGTGACTCTATACCAGATTTTGATACGCCATCATTTGCTAATACTTTCATAATTCAGTTTTATAAGTAGTTGTACTTTATGCTTTTTGTTCTAAACGTTTCATGACTTCTGTTAGGACCTCTACACTTTCTATGGGCAAAGCGTTGTACATAGAGGCTCGATATCCACCAACGCTTCGATGACCATTCAAACCATTAATACCAGCTTCGTTCCATAATTGATCAAAACGATTCGACAGCGAGGTATCTACTAGGTTAAAGGTAGCATTCATTTTAGACCGATCTTCAATATTGGGAACAAATCCAGTAAATAATGGGTTTCTATCAATTTCAGTATATAGAATTTCTGCTTTTTTATTATTAATTTTTTCAATTTCTGAAATACCACCTAAATTTTTTAACCATTCCAGCGTCAACATTGATACATATACAGGAAAAACAGCAGGCGTATTAAACATACTGTCCTTATTAAGATGAACTTGGTAGTCCAACATAGAAGGAATTGTTCTGGAAACCTTACCGAGTATTTCCTCTTTTATGATAACTAATGTCGTTCCAGCTGGACCCATATTTTTTTGTGCTCCAGCATATATCAGATCGAATTGTGAAAAATCTAGTTGTCTTGAAAATATATCGCTACTCATGTCACAAACTTTAAGAGCAGTCGTGTTTGGGAATTTATTTAGTTGTGTTCCAAAGATAGTGTTGTTACTTGTGCAATGGAAATAATCTACGTCAGTTGGGATAGAATAATTTTTAGGTATATAATTAAAATTTTTATCTTTCGATGAACCAACTTCAACCAATTCGCCCAACAATTTTGCTTCTTTCATGGCTTTGTTGGACCAAGTGCCCGTATTTAAGTATGCCGCTTTTTTTTCTAATAAATTAAAAGCCACCATCAGAAATTCCATACTAGCTCCTCCTTGTAAAAACAACGCCTTGTATCCTTTATTTTGAAGACCTAATAATTCTAAACTTAAACTTCGGGCATTCTCCATAACCTCAACAAAATCCTTACTTCGATGAGATATCTCAATAAGTGAAAGGTTTGAGTCATTAAAATTAATAACAGCTTCTGAAGCTTTTTGCATTACCGACTGCGGTAAAATACAGGGTCCCGCGCTAAAATTATGTTTTTTCATTTTTTAAAATATTGCATTGCAAATATCAGAAAACCAAAAATATTATACGTTAAATAATTAATAATTTAATTGGCAAGATTTAAAAGAAAATCCAATGTATCAATGTCGTCTGCATAGTCCCACAGATTTGGGCTTTGAGATTCTCCAAAATTAACTTGACCATTGAGGTCAAAATTGGAAACAACACATTGAATATTTTCTTTTTCACGGTCTAACATTTTTTTTATCGCAGAAAGATTTTCATAATATTCATAAAATAAAACTGAAATAGGTGACGAAAAATTGGAATCTTCTTTTAAAATCAAAAATTCATTATCTAATAAATTAAAATTACTCATTAAGTATACCGCCTTATTGTAATCGTAGTTATTAATATATTTATGATCATTAATAACCTTTTTCCAACAAAAAATTGCTTTAAAAAAAGCTTCAAAATTATAATCTTTTGGAATATAGATTTTTGATACATTTCTACAGCCCAACCCATAATATCTAAAAATATCATCAGCTAAAGCAATTAATTCATGTTCAGTTTCTTTGCCTGACAAGATGGCAACTGAATTTCTGTTTTTCCTTATAATATTTGGATATTTTCCGAAATAATAATTAAAATATCGAGCAGTATTGTTGCTTCCAGTAGCGATGACCGCATCAAAATTTTCAAGTTGTTCCGAAGTAAAATTTATTTTATTCTCAAACTGTGGTTCTACATCAATTAAATAGTTCGCTAGGAAGGGTAGTATAAGCTTGTCATTGCTTGAAAGTTTTGCAATTACATTATTTCCAGTAATTAATACTGCTATAAAATCGTGAAATCCAACCAGAGGAATATTTCCAGCTAGAATGATTGCAATTTTTTTATTTGGTGAACCTTCTAAAGCATACTCAGAAGTCCATTTTAGTAGTTTTTTATCCGTTAAACACGCACTCCAACTTTTAAAAGCAAATTGAATATTATGTTCATTAAACCATCCATTATGAGATTTGGATTGCTTGATAAGCGCTACCATCTTATTAAAATAAAGATCGTTGAAGGGTATGTTTTCTTTTTTTAAATAACTATTTTCTGAGAATTGACTCATAAATTCCCCCAATTTTGCAAAAGCTCGAATTCTATTTATTAATTGCATTATATTTTTTGGTGTTAAAACTTGAAGTTTTAAATTTGCACAAAGTTAGAAAAAGTAAATTCGATGGCAATTATAATAACCGATGAATGTATAAATTGTGGTGCTTGTGAACCTGAATGTCCCAACAATGCAATTTATGAACCTTCAGACGAGTGGAAATTTGAAGAGGGGACTGACTTGTACGGTCCGGTTCTTTTACCAAATGGTAAACAAGTGAATGCATCAGAAGATCAAGAACCCATAAGTGATGAATTTTACTTTATAGTTTCTGATAAATGTACAGAATGTATAGGTTTCCATGAAGAACCTCAATGCGCGGCAGTTTGTCCAGTAGATTGTTGTATTCCTGATGAAGATGTCGTTGAGACCGAAAAAGAGTTGTTATCAAAAAAATCTTTTTTACATAGAGACGAATAATCTTTTACCATGTAAAATTACACTATCGCTCTTCGCTCAGTGTTTTTTTTTAATTTAAAAAAATAAAGAATTGATTGTGATTGATAATGTATATTTGCAGCCATTAAAAATTAAAAAATGAAAGCAGGAATAGTAGGATTGCCCAATGTTGGAAAATCAACATTATTTAATTGTTTGTCCAATGCAAAAGCACAAAGTGCAAATTTCCCTTTTTGTACGATTGAACCAAATATCGGTGTTGTAAATGTGCCGGACCCAAGACTTGAAAAATTAGAAGAATTAGTAAATCCCCAACGAGTTTTACCTGCAACCGTTGAGATTGTTGATATTGCAGGTTTGGTAAAAGGAGCAAGTAAAGGAGAAGGTCTAGGAAATCAATTTTTAGGTAATATTCGAGAGACAGATGCTATTCTGCATGTTTTGCGTTGTTTTGATAATGATAACATCATTCATGTTGACGGAAGTATAGACCCGATTAGAGACAAAGAAACGATTGATATTGAACTTCAACTAAAGGATTTAGAGACGGCAGAGAAAAAATTAGATAAGGTTAAAAGAGCATCTAGAACTGGTAATAAAGATGCTCAAAAGGAAGAAGTTGCATTAAATAAAGTTAAAGAAGGTTTAGAAGCAGGAACCTCAGTTAGGGCTATCGATTTAACTCCTTCAGAGCGAGAGGATTTTATTGATGCAATCCAGTTTATCACCGACAAACCTGTCATGTACGTTTGTAATGTTGATGAGGCTTCTGCTGCAAATGGCAACAAATACGTAGAACGAGTGAAAGATGCTGTTTCCAACGAAAATGCGGAGGTTATATTTTTAGCGGTCGGAACGGAGTCGGATATTAACGAATTAGAGGAATACGAAGAGCGTCAGATGTTTTTGGAAGATTTAGGACTGGAAGAAGCAGGTTCTGCAAAACTTATAAGAGGTGCTTATAAATTATTAAACCTACAGACTTATTTTACCGCCGGCGAAAAAGAAGTAAGAGCATGGACTATTGATGTGGGTTCCACGGCTCCTCAAGCAGCAGGAGTTATACATACCGATTTTGAAAAAGGGTTCATTCGTGCAGAAGTAATTAAATACACTGATTTTGTGAGTTATGGGAGTGAAGCAAGGGTTAAAGAAGCTGGAAAGTTAAGTGTAGAAGGTAAAGATTATGTTGTGGACGATGGAGATGTAATGCATTTTAGATTTAACGTATAGTACGTATATATTTTTCAACAATTTCAAGTTCATTATTGTTAATTACTTTCCCTATTTTTAGCCTTAGTTTTTCTACCTAAATTTTATATTAGCCAGGATACCTAAACTATGACTCAGCAACAATATACAGAAGATAATATACGGTCGTTAGACTGGAAAGAACACATCCGATTAAGACCTGGTATGTACATCGGTAAGTTGGGTGATGGATCTTCACCTGATGATGGTATTTACATCCTTTTAAAAGAAGTCATTGACAATAGTATAGATGAATTCGTTATGGGAGCTGGTAAAACTATTGAAATACGAATCAAAGATAAAGAAGTTAGAGTTAGAGATTATGGGCGTGGGATTCCGCTAGGAAAAGTGGTTGACGTGGTATCAAAAATGAATACTGGTGGGAAATATGACTCACGTGCATTTAAAAAAGCAGTTGGGCTAAATGGAGTAGGTACCAAAGCAGTGAATGCGTTATCAAGTTATTTTAGAGTCGAATCTGTTAGAGACAATCAAATTAAATTTGCTGAATTTGAATTAGGAGAACTCAAAATGGATTCAGAAGTTGAAGAAACTTCAAAGCGAAAAGGGACAAGGGTTAGCTTCATTCCGGACGAAAACATTTTCAAAAAATTTAAGTTTCGCAATGAGTATGTGGTAAAGATGCTCAAAAATTATGTCTACTTAAATCCAGGGTTAACCATTGATTTTAACGGTGAAAAATACCACTCTGAAAATGGATTGAAAGACTTATTAGAAGAAAATATTCCAAATGAGGACATGTTGTATCCAATAATACATCTGAAAGGAGAAGACATAGAAATTGCGATCACTCACAGTAAATCTCAGTATAGCGAAGAATATCATTCTTTTGTTAATGGGCAACACACGACACAAGGAGGAACACATCAAGCAGCTTTTAGAGAGAGTATCGTTAAAACTGTTAGAGAATTTTACGGTAAAAATTATGATGCCAGTGATATTCGTAAATCAATAGTATCTGCTATTGCTATAAAAGTGATGGAGCCAGTTTTTGAAAGTCAAACCAAAACCAAGTTAGGTTCCACTGATATGGGCGGTCAGCTTCCAACCGTACGATCATATATCAATGATTTTATAAAAACGAACTTAGATAATTTTTTACATAAAAATACCGAATCTGCAGAGGCTTTGCAACGTAAAATAATGCAAGCTGAAAGAGAGCGAAAAGATCTTACAGGAATTCGTAAATTAGCAAAAGACAGAGCTAAAAAAGCGAGTCTACACAATAAGAAACTTAGAGATTGTAGGGTGCACTTAGGGGATATGAAAAAAGAACGTCGTCTAGAATCTACCTTGTTTATTACTGAGGGTGACTCTGCTAGTGGAAGTATTACAAAGAGTCGAGATGTTAATACTCAGGCTGTTTTTTCATTGCGTGGTAAGCCTCTTAATTGTTATGCAATGAGTAAAAAAGTAGTTTACGAAAATGAAGAGTTTAACTTACTTCAAGCTGCTTTAAATATCGAAGAAGGAATGGAAGATCTTCGATATAACAATATTGTTATTGCTACCGATGCTGATGTTGACGGGATGCACATCCGATTGTTACTACTTACTTTTTTTCTCCAATTTTTCCCTGAAGTTATCAAAGAAGGTCACCTCTATATATTAGAAACTCCGCTGTTTAGAGTCCGTAATAAAAAAGAAACCATATACTGCTATTCTGAAGACGAGCGTGTTAAAGCTATTGAAAAATTAAAACCAAAACCTGAAATTACTCGTTTTAAAGGCTTAGGTGAGATATCTCCGGACGAATTCAAACATTTTATAGGAAATGATATTCGGTTAGATCCGGTAATGCTTGACAAGAGTATGAGTATAGAAGATTTATTAGCATTTTATATGGGGAAAAACACCCCGAATAGGCAAGAGTTTATTATCAATAATTTAAAAGTTGAGTTGGACGAAATTGTCGAATAAGAAATTACATAGGATTAAATATGAGTGAAGAATTAGAATACAATGAAGATGAATTAAATTCTGCTGAAAACCAAAGTGAAGATACCATAACTAAGGTTACTGGTATGTACAAAGATTGGTTTTTGGATTATGCTTCTTATGTAATTTTAGAGCGAGCAGTGCCAGCAATTGAAGATGGTTTTAAGCCAGTTCAAAGACGAATTATGCAGTCTTTAAAAGACCTTGACGATGGGCGATACAATAAGGTTGCCAATATTGTAGGGCATACGATGCAGTACCACCCCCATGGAGATATGAGTATTGCTGATGCGATGGTTCAAATAGGTCAGAAGGATATTTTAATTGATACTCAGGGTAACTGGGGAAACATACTAACGGGCGATAGAGCTGCTGCATCTCGTTATATAGAAGCAAGACTTTCAAAATTTGCACTAGAGGTAGTTTATAATCCAAAAAATACCGAATGGCAGGCCTCCTATGATGGAAGAAGAAAAGAGCCTATTAACTTACCTGTTAAATTTCCATTGTTATTGGCGCAAGGAGCAGAGGGTATTGCAGTAGGTTTATCGACAAAGGTATTGCCTCACAATTTTATAGAATTAATAGAAGCATCTGTCAAGCATTTACAAGGGAAGAGGTTTCAACTATATCCAGATTTTCCAACCGGAGGTATCGCTGACGTAACGAATTATAATAATGGGTTAAGAGGTGGAAAAATTAGGTCAAGAGCTAGAATTAATCACCATGGCAAAAATATGTTGTCCATCACTGAAATTCCTTTTAGTACCACTACCACATCATTAATTGATTCGATTTTAAAAGCAAACGAAAAGGGGAAAATAAAAGTAAAAAAAATTGAAGACAATACTGCCGCAGAAGTAGAAATATTAATTCACTTACCCAATGGAATATCACCAGATAAAACCATAGATGCGCTGTATGCTTTTACAAAATGCGAAACTCCTATCTCTCCTCTAGGTTGTGTGATTGAGGATAATAAGCCTTTGTTTGTGGGTGTTACCGAGATGCTTAAAACTTCAACAGACAGAACAGTTGCATTGTTAAAAAGCGAATTAGAAATTCAATTAAACGAGTTAGAGGCACAATGGCATTTTGCATCCCTTGAAAGAATTTTTATTGAAAATCGCATTTATAGAGATATAGAAGAAGAAGAAACGTGGAAAGGAGTTATCGCCGCTATAGATAAGGGTTTAAAGCCACATATAGATCATTTAAAAAGATCAGTAGTCGAAGAGGATATTGTCCGGTTAACGGAGATTAAAATTAAACGTATTTCAAAATTTGATATTGACAAAGCACAGCAGAAAATAGATGCTTTGGAAGATAGGATAGCTCAAATTAAACATCATTTAAATCATCTCATCGAATTCGCAATAGATTATTTTAAAGGACTAAAATCGGATTATGGAAAAGGTAGAGAACGAAAAACTGAAATTCGAGTTTTTGACGATATTGAAGCAACTAAAGTAGTAATTCGAAATACTAAGCTATACGTAAATAGAGAAGAAGGGTTTGTTGGTACTAGCCTCCGAAAAGACGAATATGTTACCGATTGTAGTGATATTGACGATGTTATTGTTTTTACTCAAGATGGTAAAATGATGGTCACCAAAGTTGGTGCAAAAACATTTATTGGAAAAGATATTATCCACGTTGCCGTTTTTAAGAAAAAAGATACTCGTACAATATATAATATGATTTACAGAGACGGTGCGAGAGGAGCGTCTTACGTTAAAAGGTTTTCAGTTACTTCAATAACTCGAGATAAGGCCTATGATCTAACTAAAGGAACTAAATCCACTAAAGTAATTTATTTTACAGCCAACCCTAATGGTGAGGCTGAATTAGTGACCGTATTTTTAAGACAGACTGGTAGTATAAAGAAACTTAAATTTGACCTTGACTTTACCGATATGATTGTTAAAGGTAGAGGATCTAGAGGGAATATAGTTACCAAGTACTCTGTAAAGAGAATTGAGTTAAAGGAAAAAGGTTTGTCAACCTTAAAACCAAGAAAAATTTGGTTCGATGAAACTGTACAACGATTAAATGTAGATCAACGAGGAGAGTTATTAGGAGACTTTACAAGTGAAGATAGACTATTAATTATAGATCAAAATGGAATTGTTAAAACAGTTGTGCCAGAAATAACACTTCATTTTAATGATGCGATGATTGTTTTAGAAAAGTGGGACCCCAAAAAGCCTATTTCTGTGATCTACTGGGAGGGCGAAAAAGAACTTTTTTATGTAAAACGATTTTTAATAGAAAACCCTGATAAAGAAGAAAAAGTAATATCAGATCATTCAAAGTCCTACTTGGAGACTGTATTTACAGATTACAGACCTGTCGTAGAATTGGTTTTTGCTAAAAAAAGAGGTAAAGAGCGTCAGGAAAATACAGAACTAAAATTAGAAGATTTTATTTCTATTAAAGGGATAACAGCTCTTGGGAATCAATTAACTAAATATAAATTAATTGAAATTAATCCAAAAGAACCTTTACGTCACGAGCCTACCGGAGAAACTCCTTTGGAAGAACTAGAAGTAATCGAGGAAATTAATGTGACTGTATCTGATAAAAAAGATCAAGACACTTCTATTTCTAAGGAAGATTCTTCTGGTGATGTACCAAAGGACAATCCTATTGATCCTGAAATAGACGACGAAGGCCAAACACTTCTTTTCTAATGGAATGAAAATTCGCTAATATTTTACGGCCTTTGTTTAAGGTTTTAATTGTTTTTTAATCGTTTTTAAATACAAGCTTTCCACTTTATTTCTAGCCCAAGGTGTTTTTCTTAAAAAAGTTAAACTAGACTTTATGGTGGGGTTGGTGTTAAAACAGTTTATCTTTATAAGACCACCTAACTCATACCAACCATAAGTTTCAACTAAAAACTCTAATATGAATTTCAATGTAATTCCGTGTAATAGATTGTTGGGTTGTTCTAATTTCATTGAATAGATTTAAGGCCTTCGTAGACTACTATACTGACAGCGTTTGCTAGATTTAAACTTCGAATATTTTTATTGTAAAGAGGAATTTTAAAAGTTTTATCAATGTGATTCTTTAAAATTTGATGGGGCAATCCCTTAGATTCCTTCCCAAAAATTAAAAACATATTGTCTGTAAATGGAATGTTCCAATGTTCTTTTTTAGCATGACTCGAAAGAAAAACCATTTCTTCATTTTTGTTTTTTCTTAAAAAATCATCAAAGTCATCGTAAATAAATAAAGAAAGATGTTTCCAATAATCCAATCCTGCTCTTTTTAAACGCTTATCGGACAATTCGAAACCAAAGGGCTTTACTAAATGTAGGTTTGAATTTGAAGCTAAACTTAATCTTCCAATATTTCCAGTATTTGTGTGAATTTCTGGTTCTACAAGTACAATGTTTAAAGACATTAATTAATTTTTTTTGCAGTTCCTTTTTGTTTCTGAGAATCGCCAACGATATTGTATTCAAAAAGGTACGTGTTATTTTGAGTGGTCAGTATTTTCATGTGAATAGCTTTTTGTTCCGCTCTGTTTTTTGGATTTATTTTTTGGATGATGTACTCACAATCATTAATCCATCGTATAAAGGAAGTATCTGATTTATTTTGAAAATAATCAATTTCTAAGGTATCCGTTCTAACAAATGTGGTTGTTAGTATCTCAGTCCCAACGAGGGCCTCATAGGTAAAAGTACCTATTCTAAAATCTTGGCATTTTCGTTCAGGACTGTAACAACCCATCACTAGCGATAAAAAGCATAAACAGAAACAAATTCTCATTATATAATTTTAATACAAAATTCTGAATTTTAAACGAGATATCTTAATTTTTATAAGACTTAAATGTTCCGTCTTTAAAAAAGATCACAATTTGATCTACATCAGCATTACTTGTTAAATTAGCTGATGATTCTTTTAGGTGTTTGTTTGGGGGTAAAATATGCTCAATTATAGTAGCAGGATTACTTTTTAAATCATCATTAGGAGTTGGGTTTTTTATACTTGCAGGAAACATCCCTTTTCCGTTTAATAACCAATACAATTCTACTTCTGGATATTTTTGAAGAATTCTCATTACAAAATCTAAGCTAGGTTTGTTTCTGCCAGATAGGAGGTGGGATATGGTAGATCTATTAAACTTAATTTGATTTGATAATTCTGTAGCAGAAATATTATAATAATCAAGTATTTTTTGAAGCCTATTGCCAAAATCTGTGTTGTTTACCATTGTAATAATGTATGGATGTGATTTGCCTTTTACAAATGTAATGGTTAAGATGATAACCACAACTCATTTTTAATATTTTTTACTTTTTTAATTAACCTATTACTTTATTAAAAATACATAATATATTGATATAGTGAATTTTATATTAATTTTATTTTATAGTGTTATTTCTGTTGTTACTTTTGGGTTTTCAAATCAAAAAATGTTTTCAGTTGTAAACAATACCCCGTAAAAAAGCTCGTTACATTTGTAAACGATACATTAATTACCTTTGTGTTTTAACTCTCACAATTATGAATATTGAAGATTGGTTTTCCGATAATTTTGAATCAAAACTTCGCGGTAGATATCTCAATTTAGATCATTTAAGACCTCTTTATAAAACGTATGAAAGTCAATTTCATATATCTCAAGTTGGAATTTCTGAATTGGGTGAGGAAATTTCGTTGGTAAAAATTGGTTCTGGCCCATTTAAGATATTTGCTTGGTCTCAAATGCATGGGAACGAAACGACTTCTACTAAAGCCTTATTTGACTTATTCAAATTTTTATCAAAAACGGATGATTTAAACCAACAAATTAGAAGGTTTTATAAAAAATTCACCCTCTATGTCATTCCTATGTTAAACCCGGACGGAGCTCGCTCCTATACGAGAAATAATGCTAATGATGTAGATTTAAATCGCGATGCGCAAAATTTATCTCAAACCGAGAGTTTGGCTCTGTTTAAAACTTTTAAAATGATTCAACCCGATTTGTGCTTAAACTTGCACGGTCAACGTTCTATTTTTGGTTTGGCTACTGGGAAACCAGCCACGGTCTCTTTTTTATCCCCTTCTTCCGATAGTAAGAGGACTGTAACTCCTTCCAGAAAAAAAGGAATGAAAATGATTGCTCGTCTTAATAATTATCTCGAAAATCACATTAAAGGCCAAATTGGCCGTTATGATGATACCTTTAACGAGCATTGCTTTGGTGATTTTTTTCAAATGAATGAGGTTCCGGTAATTTTAGTTGAAGCAGGTCATGCTTCAAACGATTACTTACGAGAGCAAACAAGAAAGTATTTGTTTTATTCCTTTTCAGTTCTATTGGGCCTAAATAGCCCTAAAGTTGATCTGCTATCGTATAAAGATTATTTTAAGATACCTGAAAATAAAAAAAATTATTATGATTACATCCTTAGAAATGTCTTTATCAATGATCTAGAAAAAGAAACCTCACTAGCCATTCAGTTCAAAGAAACTCTAGTTAAGGGTGCTATAAAATTTGTTCCGATTCTTACAGCTGTCGGAGATCTTAACGATAAATATGGTCACAAAGAAATCGATGGAAGTTTTGCAAAAGTGTTAGTGAATTCTCAACAAAATATCGAAATAGGTTCAGTAATTTCAGTTATTAGTAATAAAAAACAGAAATCTTTGAAATATTTTGATAAAAATTGTTTCGAATTTTAGGTTTAGTTAGTAAATTTGCTCCCTAAATTATAAAAATGGCAAAATTTAAATTAGACGACACGGATCATAAGATTCTAGACATGTTAATTGAAAATACGAGAACACCTTTTACGGACATAGCAAAAAAATTAAATATTTCGGCAGGTACGGTTCATGTTAGGGTAAGAAAAATGGAAGAAGTTAAATTAATTACAGGCTCTTCTCTAACGCTGGATTACAAAAAGTTGGGCTATTCTTTCATCGCTTATGTTGGAATATTTCTCAACAAAACCTCCCAGACACAATTTGTGTTAGAACGTATAAGTGAGATTCCATTTGTTACAGTAGCGCACGTCACAACGGGTCGATTTAATATTTTCTGTAAAATAAGAGCAAAAGATACCAGCCAGGCCAAAAATATTATTTATCGATTAGACGATATCGAAGGAGTTACTCGAACTGAAACCATGATATCCCTGGAAGAAAGTATTAATGATAAAAAGCGATTAATGCATTCTATTTTTAAAGAATTTTAAAGGTTCAAATCGATTGCTAAATGGTACAGATTCTCTTCATGAACATTTAATTTTTTATATAAAGTCTTTATAATAATCAAATGCTTCGAAAATGTTATTTTGAGGTACCTCACAGTTCAATTTATGTTTTCCGATATCATTTAACAAAACAAATAAAACCTTGTTATTGTGTCCCTTTTTGTCGTGTTTCAATAATTTGATAATGCATTTAATATCATTCTGATCAAACTCAATTTTTTTAAATGTATTAAATATATAAGTACTTATTTCTGTGAGTTTGTCTTCCGGAAATCCACATTGAATATGTGAAATGTAGGTAGTTAGCACCATGCCTATAGCAATAGCTTCTCCATGGAGCAAGACAGGTATGGAGTCATTGCCGATACTATAAGACTCAATGGCATGTCCTAAAGTATGGCCATAGTTGAGTGTTTTTCTTATATTTTTTTCAGAAGGGTCAAGAGTGACGATATTGTTTTTCACTAACACTGATTCCCAAATCATAGCATCAATCTCCTCAATATCCAATTCGTTAAAAGTTTTAATTTTATCCCAATAATTATCAGAGTCAATGATTCCATGTTTAATAACTTCGGCATATCCAGCCTTAAGTTCCTTTTTGGGTAGGGTATTTAAAAATTCTTTACAAATTAGTATCATATCAGGGTTGTTGATGACCCCGATTTGATTTTTTATGATTCCTAAATCGACTCCGTTTTTTCCTCCAATGGATGCGTCTACCATTGCTAATAGGGTCGTTGGAATATTAATGAATTGAATTCCTCTCATAAAAGTAGAGGCTACAAAACCTCCTATATCCGTTAACACTCCGCCACCAAGATTGATCAATAAACTTTTTCTGTCCGCGCCATTTTCAGACAATTGATTCCATAAATATTCACAAGTTTTAATGTTTTTATTCATCTCACCTGCTTGTATTTCTAATATTTTATAATTGTCTTTTATCGTTAGCTTATTTAGCAAAAAAGTTAAACAATGTTTTAACGTATTGCTATCCACTAATATAAAGATTGTGGATGGCTTTAAATCGCTAATCTTTGAGTTTAAGACATTCCACTTTGAAGAACTAAAATATACGGAGCCTGTATTTTTAATAATTTCTCTCATATTTTAATCATATTTCATTTATAAAACTCAAAGCTAAATATATAAATTGATTAAATCCAATTTCAATGCTTAAATATTGACCATTATCAGTTTTTTTAAAACAAAAAAAAGTATAAAATTTATTACCTTTGATACGTAATAATTAGTACTTATTTTTTATCAATTTAATATATCTTTTCCACAATGGCTCCCAATTCTATTTTTGAAAACACGGAAGTAGCTTTCAAGCTAAAAAGCGACTCTCAGCTTGAGCGTGCTTTTTTTTTATTCAAAATGATTGCTAATGAACCCTTGGTGAAAATTGGTACCGTGGCCACAAAATTTGCTTTAAATGCGCGTTTGCCTGTAGAGGGTTTAATTCGTTCTACTGTTTTTGATCATTTTTGTGGCGGTATTAATGAAAATGACTGTATGCCTGTAGTTGATAGTCTATCAGAATTAGGAGTTAAATCTGTATTGGATTATTCTGTTGAAGGAAAAGAAGGAGAGGAGCAATTCAACAACACTTTAACCAAGATTATTGAATTAACAGCGTTTTCAAAAATTAAAAATGCTATGCCGTTTTCCGTTTTTAAACCCACCGGTCTAGGGCGATTTGAATTATTCCAAAAAGTTACTGGTAACATAGAATTATCCGATCAAGAGGTCATTGAGTGGTCGCAGGTCAAGAAAAAATTTGATACTGCTAGTAAAGCTGCTTCACAAGCTAATATCAAACTTTTAATAGATGCTGAAGAGTCTTGGATGCAGGGGGCTGCAGATGAACTGTGTACAAATTTAATGGCTAAATACAACAAGGAAAAGGTGGTCGTTTTTAACACGTTACAATGCTATCGATGGGATCGGTTAAACTACTTAAAACAAGAGCATAAGAAAGCGCTTGCTAAGGGATACAAATTAGGTTATAAAATAGTCAGGGGAGCTTACCTTGAAAAAGAAAATGAGAGAGCCGAAGCAATGGGCTACAAATCACCTATTTGTGAGACTAAAGAAGCTACTGATGCTTGTTTTAATGAAGTTTTAAATTATATTTTAAATAATTTGAGCGAAATAGAATTATTCGTTGGAACTCATAATGAAGAAAGCACTTATTTAGCGATCCGTCAAATGAAAGAAAATAAAATTGCTCAAAACGATTCAAGAGTTTGGTTCGGCCAACTTTATGGCATGAGTGATCACATCACATTCAATTTAGCTAAATTAGGCTATGGTGTTGCCAAATATATCCCCTTTGGTCCAGTTAAAGACGTGATGCCATATTTAATTAGGAGGGCAGAGGAAAATACCTCCGTAGCAGGGCAAACAAGCAGAGAGCTTTCGCTTATAAAAAAAGAAAAACAAAGAAGAAAATTATAATTTATTTCTTGATTTCGATTTTTTGTACAATTGCTTTTTTATCACAATTTTCAATAGTTAGATATACTAGTTTGCTAGTTAGTTCAGTAGCTACTGGAAATTCTATCTGATATATTTTACAAGAATCCAATGAGGTGTTGCTTTTTGAAAATAATACCTTACCGTTTATCAATGCCAAAGAAATAAGGGAAGTGTCTAGTTGATTTTCCTTAAGAGTAGTCAAACTTTTTAAATTTAATGTTCGGTCTTTATTTCGAATATTTTTTAACACTCTAGCATTTGGAGTGTAATCAAATTCACACGATGCCCCACTGCCGCCAATAAAAAAGAATAAGAGAACAATTCCTATAGCAAAACCTCCAAAATAAAATGCAAATCTTTTTAAAATACTCATTAGCTATTTAAATAGGGTTGATAAAATAATTCTTTTTAAAATAATAGAATATTTAAATCGCTGTAGGGTAGGCTAAACCAATTAGCAACCGCTTTATTTGTTAATATTCCTCGGTAAAAATACAATCCATTTTTTAAACCTGAATCAAATCTTATGGCATTTTCTAATCCACCGGTTTCAGCTATGTTTAACAGATATGGGGTAAATATATTACTGATGGATATCGATGCAGTTTTAGGGTACCTTGCTGGAATATTAGGAACCCCATAATGGATAACTCCATGCTTCATTTTTGTGGGCTGATCGTGACTCGTAATTTCAGTAGTCTCAAAACAGCCTCCCGTATCGACACTTACGTCAATAATAACGGCACCATTTTTCATTTTCCCTACCATTTCTTCAGTTACCACCACCGGAGCCCTATTAGTTCCTTTGAGCGCTCCAATGGCAACGTCGCATCTTCTTAGGGCTTTCATAAGATACTTAGGTTGTAAAGTAGAGGTATACAAAGGTCTACCAACTTTAACTTGAAGATTTCTTAGTCTCGATATGGAGGTGTCAAAAACTTTAACATTGGCGCCAAGTCCAAGTGCAGATCTGGTAGCATATTCACCTACCGTACCAGCTCCAATAACAACTACTTCGGCAGGAGGAACTCCACTTATATTGCCAAATAGCATTCCATTACTTAGTTCGTTATTAGCCATTAACTCAGAGGCAATTAATACCGACGCGGTTCCAGCTATTTCACTGAGTGCTTTAACTGCTGGATAACTATGCGCTTCATCTTTAATAAATTCAAAGGCCAATGCCGTAATTTTTTTCTTCGCTAATGCTTCAAAATAACTTTTAGTTCGTGTTTTGAGCTGAAGAGCTGTTATCAAAATTGCCTTTGGTATAATCAGTTCAATTTCGTCAAGTGATGGAGGTTCAACTTTTAGGATGATAGGGCAAGCAAAAACCTTTTTTTTATCATCGGTTAGTTCAGCTCCAGCCTCATTATAATCTGAATCTGAAAATCCCGCTTTTTCACCAGCGCCTTTTTCAATTAAAACTCGATGGTCATTAGCAGCCAAAGCCGCGACAGCATCTGGTGTCAAACAAATTCTTTTTTCTTGAAAATGAGTTTCTTTAGGCAATCCTATATAAAGTTCACCTTTTTGATTTGTAATTTCAAGGGTCTCTTCTTGAGGAAGTAACTGTTCTTTTGTAAAAGGAGATTTAATATTGGACATAGGTTGTTTATTGCATGCACTAAGTTACGCAAATTAAACTATTTCAGAATACTATAGTTAAAGATCTAGTCCCATTTTTATTTTTATGCATTTTTATTTTCGTGCTATTAGGAGGCAAAAGATTACTGACTTTTTCGGGCCATTCAATTAATTTCCAATATTCAGAAAAAAAATAATCTTCAATACCTATATCTAGCGCTTCTTCTTCAGTTTTTATTCTGTAAAAATCGAAATGATATATTTTATCATTTACGATTTCATATTCATTTACCAGCGAAAAAGTAGGACTGTTAATAATATCTGTAACTCCTAATTGTTTGGATATTTCTTTTATCAAAGTCGTTTTACCTACTCCCATTGTTCCGTAAAAAAGAAGTGTTTTATTAGGAACTTTTAGCAATATTTCTTTCGCTATATGGGGAAGGTCGCTTACGTTAAATTTATATTCCATTCAGGAAATTTATTCCAAAAATACAAATTAAAACCGATTGTTTTCAAAACTTTTTGACACAAGCAACGAAATTAAACCCTTATTTATTTAGGATCTAAAACGATAAAAGGAATCAATACTTCCTCCATAGAAACACCACCGTGCTGATACGTATTTTTATAATAGCTTACAAAATGATTGTATCGATTCGGATATGCAAAAAACATGTCACTTTTTGCAAATATGAAAGAACTACTCATATTAATAGTTGGTAGATAAATATTTTTTGGATCTTTAGAAACTAAAACATCTTTTTCTTCGTAGGAAAGACTTCTTCCTGTTTTATATCTTAAGTTGGAACTTATATTTTTATCTCCAATAACTTTGGTTGGATACTTTACATTAATAGTTCCATGATCAGTTGTGATGATTAATTTAAATCCCAATAACGACGCTTGTTGGATAATATCTAACAAAGGAGAGTTTTTAAACCAACTTTGAGTTAACGATCTGTAAGACTTATCAGTAGAGGCCAATTCTTTAATAACCTCCATCTCAGTTTTGGAATGAGAAAGCATGTCCACAAAATTATATACCACTGCAATCAGGTCATTGTTTTTATAGGATCTAAAATTTTCAGATAGTTTTTTTCCTTGTTTTAAACTTGAAATTTTATGATAGCTCCAATTTAGTTTTTTACCAAGTCTTTTTAGTTGTGCTTCTAGAAAATCTTTTTCAAACATATTTTTTCCTCCTTCATCAGTGTCATTCAACCAAAAATTTGGATATAATTTTTCCATTTCACTGGGCATTAATCCAGAAAAAATAGAATTTCTTGCATATTGTGTTGCTGTGGGTAAAATACTGTAGTAAAGGTCTTCAGAATCTTTTTTAAAGCTGCTGTTTAAAAAAGGCTCAAATGCTTTCCATTGGTCATACCGTAAATTGTCGATTACGACAAATAATGTTTGTTGCTTTTCAATAACGGGCAATACTTTATCTCTGAATAAGGTGTGCGATAGTGTAGGTACATTTTCTTGTGAATTGAACCAGTTAGGATAATTTTTATCAATGAACTTACAAAACTGAATGTTAGCTTCGTTTTTTTGGGACTCTAAAATTTCAAACATTCCAGAATCGTCAATATTTTCAAGTTCTAATTCCCAATATACAAGTTTCTGATACATTTCTACCCATTCTTCATAGCTATTGACCATCGATAAATCGGTAGCAATTTTTCTAAATTCTTGTTGATACGAGGAAGTGGTTTTTTCAGAAACAAGCCTTGAAAGATCTAACGTTTTTTTTAAACTCAATAATATTTGGTTTGGATTAACAGGCTTTATAAGATAATCTGCAATTTTCGATCCAATAGCTTCTTCCATTATATATTCTTCTTCACTCTTAGTAATCATCACAACTGGAAGATTGGCCTGATATTCTTTTATTTCTGCTAAGGTTTCAATTCCAGTGAGTCCTGGCATATTTTCGTCAAGAAATACTATGTCAAAATTTTGTTTTTTTATTTCTTCGAGTGCCTCAGTTCCACTTAATGCTTTAGTTACGTTGTAGTTTCTTTTTTCAAGAAAAAGGATATGTGGTTTCAATAATTCTATTTCATCATCCACCCAAAGTACTTTTATATCACTCATATATGTATATTTGTTTTTAAATTAAATACTTTATTCTCGAATACAAAAATAATTCCGTTATTCTTTCATACGATATAAATATCAAAAAAAAATAAAAAATTGAATTCTCAGAACAAGCTCAAAATTATTAACGATCCAATTTATGGTTTTATTACCATACCAAGCCCAATCATTTTTGAACTTATTGAACATAAATATTTTCAACGATTAAGAAGAATTTCTCAAATGGGAATGTCTTACATGGTTTATCCGGGAGCTCATCACACTCGATTCCAACACGCTATTGGCGCGATGCACTTAATGCAAAAAGCTGTTCAAACCCTTATGTTTAAGGGAGTTAAAATATCTACTGAAGAATCGGAGGCATTGTATATAGCCATATTGTTGCACGACATAGGGCACGGTCCTTTTTCTCATGCCATGGAACATAGTATCGTCGAGGGAATCGATCATGAGTCTATTTCACTCTTATTTATGTCTGAACTCAACAAAGAATTTAACAACAGATTAACGTTAGCAATTCAAATTTTTAGTAATAACTATCACAGAAACTTTTTTTATCAGTTGATTTCTGGACAATTGGATATGGATCGTTTAGATTATCTTAAACGCGATAGCTTTTATACGGGAGTCTCGGAAGGTTCTATAAATTCAGAGCGATTAATCAGTATGTTAAATGTAGTTAATGATAGACTGGTAGTCGAAGAAAAAGGGATTTACTCTGTTGAAAAATTTATTATCGCCCGTAGATTAATGTATTGGCAAGTATACCTCCACAAAACAAGCTTAGTTGCAGAGCAATTATTGACTAGACTCTTGAAAAGAGCTAAACATTTAGTGACAAACGGAATCGTTGTTAAAGCTAGTGAACCTCTAAGTTTTTTTCTGAATTATACGATAACTAAAAAAACCATAAATAGTGAAATTCTTAATGAATTCGCGAAACTAGACGATAATGATATTATTGCTGCAATGAAATCTTGGCGAAATGAAGATGATTTCGTTTTAAGTAATATCTCTAAAATGTTGTTAGACAGAGAGTTGCTTAAAATTGAAATACAAATAGAGGAATTTGATGCCGAATATTTAAATGAATCAAAACATAAATTAATGACTCGATATTTGATAACTGAAGAGGAAGCCTCTTATTTTGTATTTAAAGGGCAAATTACAAATCAGGCGTATAGCATGGAAAAAGAAACCATTAATTTGTATACAAAGCAGAAAAAAACTATAGACGTTGCAAACGCGAGTGATCATTTTAACTTAAAAGCATTGTCAAAAAAGGTAGTAAAAAATTATATGTGCTACCCAAAAACAAATAAATAAACCTTTTTTTTTACTTTTGCAGGAAATGAATATTTTTTAAAACCATTATTTTGAAATTTACAGCAGCACAGATCGCAGTTATTTTAGAAGGTGAAGTTGAAGGAAACCCTGAAATAGAAGTTTCTAAACTTTCAAAAATAGAAGAAGGAATACCAGAAAGCTTGAGTTTTCTTGCAAATCCTAAGTACACCCAGTATATTTATACTACCAACGCCTCGATAGTAATTGTAAACAAGACTTTCAAAGCTGAAAAGGACATTAAAAGTACTTTGATTCGGGTGGAGGATGCCTATAAATCTTTTTCTAAATTATTAGAATATTATAATCAAGTAAAAATGAATAAAACAGGGATAGAAAGTCCTGTTTATGTTTCTGAAAGTGCAGAATACGGTGATAATATTTATATAGGGGCTTTTGCTTATTTAGGAGAAAATATAAAAATAGGAAACAACACAAAAATTTATCCCAATGTTTACATTGGCGATAATGTTGTGATTGGGGACCACGTAACTTTATTTTCTGGAGCTAAAATATACTCTGATACCGTTATTGGCAATAACTGTGTCATTCATAGTAGTGCAATTTTAGGAGCCGATGGGTTTGGGTTTACTCCGAACGAAAAAGGTGAATATACAAAAGTACCACAGACAGGAAATGTTATTATTGAAGACAATGTTGACGTGGGTGCAGCGACCTCTATTGATAGAGCTACCCTTGGATCTACCATCATTAGAAAAGGTGTAAAATTAGACAATCATATACAAATAGCACATAATGTAGAAATTGGAAAAAATACTGTTATTGCTGCGCAAACTGGAATAGCTGGCTCTACAAAAATTGGTGAAAATTGCATGATTGGTGGTCAGGTTGGAATTGTTGGGCACATAAGCATAGGCAACAATGTCAAAATTCAAGCACAAAGTGGTATTGGTCGAAATGTTAAGGATAACGAAGCCTTGCAGGGATCACCAGCCTTACCTTATAGTGACTATAACAAGAGTTATGTTCATTTTAAAAATTTACCAAATACGATGAACAGAATAAATATTTTAGAGAAAAAAATTACCAATGACTAATTTAGATATCAAACAAAAAACAATAGCTAAAGAAGTTTCTCTCTCTGGCGTTGGATTGCATACTGGAAAATCAGTAACGATGACCTTTAAACCAGCACCAGAAAATTACGGGTATGCTTTTACTCGTGTAGATTTAGAAGGAAAACCTATAATTGAAGCAGATGCAAATTATGTTGTAACTACCCAAAGAGGGACCAATCTCGAAAAACATGGGGTTACTATAAATACCTCTGAACATGTTTTAGCCGCTTTAGTTGGCTTAGGAATTGATAACTGTATGATTGAGTTAGATGCTTCTGAACCTCCAATAATGGACGGATCCTCTAAATTTTTTATAGAAAAACTTGAATTGGCAGGCATCAAGGAACAAGAAGCATTTGTTGAAGAATATGTAATTAAAGACATCATCACCTACAAGGATGAGAAAACAGGTAGCGAAATAATAGTCATGCCTTCTGATAATTACCAATTAACGACAATGGTTGATTTTGGGACTAATATATTAGGCACTCAAAATGCATCTATTGATGATATCTCTGAATTTAAATCCGAGATATCAGATTCCAGAACTTTTAGTTTTTTACATGAAATAGAAATGCTTTTAGACAATGGCTTGATTAAAGGTGGAGATTTAAATAATGCTATTGTATATGTTGATAAAGAGTTGTCACCTGAAACCATGGATAAATTGCGTGTTGCATTTGGAAAAGACACTATTTCTGTAAAACCCAATGGTATTTTAGATAATTTAAACTTACACCACCCTAATGAGGCTGCAAGGCACAAACTTTTGGATGTTATAGGTGATTTAGCATTGGTTGGAACTCGTATACGAGGAAAGGTGATTGCAAATAAGCCTGGACATTTTGTAAACACACAGTTTGCAAAAAAATTATCAAAAATCATTAAGTTGGAAAAAAGAAATAAAATTCCAGTTTTTGATTTATTAAAAAAACCTGTAAAGGATATCAACGCTATTATGGAGGTTTTGCCTCACAGGCCCCCCTTTTTATTAGTGGATAAAATTTTAGACTTAACGGATACTCGTGTAGTTGGCTTAAAAAATGTCACTATGAACGAACCCTTTTTTGCAGGACATTTTCCTGGAGCACCTGTAATGCCAGGCGTTTTAATAGTTGAGGCGATGGCTCAGGTTGGAGGGATACTAGCATTAAGTAAAGTTCCAGATCCTGAAAATTACCTAACGTACTTTTTAAAAATAAATAACGTAAAATTTAAAAAGCAAGTAAATCCAGGCGATACATTAATATTTGATCTTAGCTTAGACGAACCAATTCGAAGAGGAATTTGTGCCATGACTGGGAAGGCCTATGTAAACGGAGTCCTAGTAACTGAAGCAGAGTTAATGGCTCAAATTGTAAAAACTAAAAACTTATAAATGAATCAACCACTAGCTTACGTACACCCAGGTGCAAAAATTGCTAAAAATGTTGTAATTGAGCCCTTTACGACCATTCACAATAATGTTAAAATTGGAGAAGGTACTTGGATAGGATCCAATGTAACTATCATGGAAGGTGCCCGAATAGGCAAAAACTGTAACATTTTTCCGGGTTCCGTTATTTCTGCAATTCCACAAGATCTAAAGTTTCAAGATGAAGAAACTACCGTTGAAATTGGAGATGGTACAACATTAAGAGAGTACGTAACTATTAACCGAGGAACGGTAGATAGAGGTAAAACTGTGGTAGGAAAAAATTGTTTAATTATGGCTTATTGTCATATAGCACACGATTGTATTGTGGGTGATAATTGTATTTTTTCAAATAACAGCACTCTAGCTGGACATGTAACCGTTGGAAACCATGTAATTTTAGCTGGTATGACAGCGGTACATCAATTTTGTACCATAGGTCAACATGCATTTATTACTGGAGGTTCTTTAGTTCGAAAAGATGTTCCGCCATTTGTTAAAGGAGCAAGGGAACCAATGTCTTACGTGGGTATAAACTCCATTGGATTGCGAAGAAGAGGCTTCAAATCTGAAAAAATTAGAGAAATTCAAAATATATTCAGAATATTGTACCAGAAAAGCTATAACAATACACAAGCAGTTAGGCTTATTGAGGCAGAAATGGAAGCAACTAATGAAAGAGATGAGATATTACAGTTTATAAAAAATTCAAAGCGAGGAATAATGAAAGGTTATTTTTCAAACTAAAAAACAAATTATGGCAAGTACTTCAGACATAAGAAAAGGATTGTGTATTAAATACAATCATGATATTTATAAAATTATTGAGTTTTTACACGTAAAACCAGGAAAAGGTCCAGCTTTTGTGAGAACAAAACTTAAAAGTGTAACGTCAGGAAAAGTAATAGATAATACTTTCTCTGCTGGTCATAAAATAGAAGATATAAGAGTTGAAACACATAAATTTCAATTTTTATACAATGATGGAGATACCTATCATTTTATGAACAATGAAGATTATTCTCAAATTCAACTAGAGAAAGATTCTTTGGATACACCAGAATTGATGAAAGAAGGTGAAACAGTTACTATTCAAATCAATACTGAAGATAGTATGCCACTTTCTGTAGATTTGCCAGCTCATGTAATTCTAGAAGTGACTAGCGCCGAACCGGGAGTAAAAGGAAATACGGCTACAAACGCTACGAAACCTGCTATTGTAGAGACAGGTGCAAAAATAAATGTGCCATTGTTTATTAATGAAGGTGATAAAATTAGAATCGATACGGATAAAGGTAATTACCAAGAGCGTATAAAAGATTAAATACTTAAATCATGAAATTTACGGCAGAACAAACCTTATCAAAAATTGCAAATATATTGGATTGTGATTTTATTGGAGATGCTGAATTTCCTGTATTAGGTATGAACGAAATCCATGTAGTAGAGCAAGGCGATATTGTTTTTGTTGATCATCCAAAATATTATGACAAAGCGCTCGATTCTAAAGCAACAATTATTTTAATCAATAAAGAAGTTAATTGCCCCCCTGGAAAAGCATTGTTAATTTCTGAGGATCCATTTAAAGATTTTAACAAATTAACACAACACGTTAATCCCTTTATAGCTGCTACAGCAGTAATTTCTGCTTCTTCAGAAATAGGAGAAAATACGATTATTCAACCCAATGTATTTGTTGGGAATCATGTGAAAATAGGTAAAAATTGTTTAATTCACTCCAATGTATGTCTTTATGATCATACAATTGTGGGCGATAAAGTAACTATTCATAGTGGTACCATTTTAGGAGCTGATGCCTTTTATTATAAGAATAGACCAGAAAAGTTTGATAAATTGATGAGTGGTGGTAATGTAGTTATTCATAATAATGTTGATATTGGTGCATTATGTACTATAGATAGAGGTGTTACCGCATCCACTATTATTGGCGAGGGGTCAAAAATTGACAATCAAGTTCATGTCGGTCATGATACTGTTATTGGAAAAAGGTGTTTAATTGCCTCCCAGGTAGGAATTTCTGGTTGTGTTATCATCGAAGATTTTGTAACAATATGGGGACAAGTAGGGATCACTAGTGGTATTACTATAGGTCAAAAAGCAGTTATTTCTGCCCAAAGTGGAGTCAGTAAATCTTTAGAGGGACATAAATCTTATTTTGGAACTCCTGCCGATGATTTTAGAAAAAAATATAAAGAAATTGCATCTATTAAATTAATTCCAGAAATATTAGAAAAATTAGATAAAATTAAATGAGTAAATCCCCAAAACAACTAGTTAAAGAATTTCATCAAGCAAATATTACCGACGCTGCATTAGATTTTAAGGACTACTTCCATGAAGAGTTAGTTTTAATATGGAACAGTGCAGATGGTTTGTCAATTATGAATTACGACGATCTGGTCGCTTTTTTTCTAGAAATTAGAAGGTCCTATGAGGACTTAAGAATAGAAATAAGCCATGTACTTATGGACGGAAACCACGTTACGATTCGATACAAGTATTATGTTAGAACTATAGAAAATCCTGAAGAGGAATTGGGTATTTCCCATTTTATCGGTATTTGGGAAATAAAAGATGAAAAAATGTATCGGGGTCACCTTATAAGTCAGCCTGTTACAGCTCAAGACGACACAACAGAATCGTATCACAAAGTTAAAGTATAAAAGCCTCAAGAATTTTTACAAATACCCCTATATTTGCGCCTAGAAAAAATCAATTAATATTACATATAAATGAGTGTTTTAGTAAATAAAGATTCAAAAATTATTGTTCAAGGTTTTACTGGTGGAGAAGGAACTTTTCACGCTGGTCAAATGATAGCGTATGGGACCAATATTGTAGGTGGTGTTACTCCTGGTAAAGGAGGGCAAATTCATCTAGAAAAACCAGTCTTTAATACTGTTTTAGAAGCAGTTGATAAAGTAGGAGCGGATACCTCTATTATATTTGTACCCCCTGCATTTGCTGCGGATGCAATTATGGAGGCAGCAGAAGCTGGAATAAAAGTAATTATTACAATTACAGAAGGAATACCAGTAGCCGACATGATCAGAGCCTCCGATTATATAAAAAATAAAAATTGCAGACTGATTGGACCTAACTGTCCAGGTGTTATAACTCCGGGGGAAGCTAAGGTAGGTATCATGCCAGGATTTGTATTTAAAAAAGGAAATGTTGGGGTCGTTTCAAAATCTGGCACACTCACTTATGAAGCAGCCGATCAAGTGGTTAAACAAGGATTTGGTATATCAACCGCTATTGGTATTGGAGGTGACCCAATTATTGGAACAACGACAAAAGAAGCGGTAGAGATGTTAATTAAAGACGATGAAACGAACTGTGTAGTAATGATTGGTGAAATTGGAGGTAATTTAGAGGCTGATGCCGCTAAATGGTATAAAGAAAGCGGTAGTAAAAAACCAGTTGTTGGATTTATTGCTGGTGAAACTGCACCTGCAGGAAGAACCATGGGTCATGCCGGAGCCATTGTTGGTGGTAGTGATGATACTGCTCAAGCAAAAAAGAAAATTATGAGAGCACATGGTATCCATGTGGTTGATTCTCCTGCTGAAATTGGAAAAAAGGTAAAAGAAATATTAGGTTAATTTTTATAATTCCTGTTTAGCGACAATACTAAATATTGACACTTATTAAAACAACATTATGATGAATTTATTAGAAGGTAAAACAGCAATCATTACTGGTGGGAGTAGAGGTATAGGAAAAGCAATTGTTGAAGTTTTTGTAAAACAAGGTGCTAATGTTGCTTTTACGTATAGTTCGTCATCAGAAGCTGCAAAGATTATTGAAAGTGAATTGTCAACCTCTAATGTAAAGGTAAAAAGTTATAAGAGTGATGCTTCAAATTTTGAGGAGGCTCAAGAGCTTGCGGCAGCAGTTTTAGAGGAATTTGGTTCTATAGATATTCTTATCAATAATGCTGGTATTACAAAAGACAATCTTTTAATGCGAATGAGTGAAGAAGATTTTGATCGGGTAATTCAAGTAAATTTAAAATCTGTTTTTAACATGACAAAAGCAGTACAGCGAACCATGTTGAAACAACGTAAAGGCTCGATCATCAATATGAGCTCAGTTATAGGTGTTAAGGGAAATGCAGGACAAAGTAATTATGCTGCTTCTAAAGCAGGTATTTTAGGTTTTACAAAATCTATGGCGATTGAACTAGGGTCCAGAAATATTCGAAGCAATGCTATTGCCCCTGGATTTATTGTTACCGAAATGACGGATCAACTTGGCGAAGATACCATCAAACAATATTTTGAAGCGATTCCACTTAAACGCGGTGGTACTCCTGAGGAAATTGCTAATACCTGTGTTTTTCTAGGAAGCGATATGTCCTCATACATAACTGGACAAGTGTTAAATGTGGATGGAGGTATGTTAACTTAAATCAATAGTCTATTTTTTTTTGTTGGCTCCGTATTAACAGGTAGTAATGACGATACAGACCCTATTATTTATTTTTTTTGCACTTTTAATTTCCGTCGTGTTGGCGACATACCAATACGCCTATAAAACAAAACTCACTATACAAGCCAAATGGGTTTATGGAAGTTTACGGTTTATTACTTTTTTTTCAATATTAATATTACTGATTAACCCTAAATTCAAGACTCATAATTATTTCCTAGTTAAACCCAATCTGCCCATATTAATTGATAACTCCGAATCTATCAATCACTTTAATTATGGAAAAATGGTTACTGAATTTGTAACATCCATAAAAGTAAATAAAGCATTAAATGATAAATTTGATATTCATTATTACACCTTTGGAAACGAATTTAAATTACTAGATTCTTTAACTTTTAGTGAAAAAAACACCAATATTTATAATGCGTTGAATTTAACAAATTCGGTTTATAATCATGAAGTAGCTCCAACATTACTGATTACTGACGGTAATCAAACCCTGGGTAGTGATTATAAATATATTGCTTCACAATATCGTAATGCGATCTATCCTATAATTGTAGGGGATTCAATTAGATACTCAGATTTAAAAATAACTTCGGTACTAACCAACCGTTATTCTTTTTTAAACAATCAATTTCCAGTCGAATTAAACGTCGCTTATGAAGGGCTTTTGCCAGTAAAAACAAATTTAGAAATTACAAGGGGTCGTACCGTTGTACACCGAAAAAACATAACCTTTTCTGAGGATAATAGCACAAAGATCATAGCATTTACCTTACCTTCTGAAGAAGTTGGATTACAAAAATATTCAGTAAAAATAGCACCATTGAATAACGAGAAAAATATTCAAAATAATCGGAAAGAATTCGCTATTGAAGTTATTGACGAATCTACAGATATTTTTCTAGTAAGTGATATTAAACATCCAGATATGGGTGCCCTAAAAAAATCAATAGAAACCAATGAACAACGAATAGTAACTGTTTATAAACCAAAGGAAGCTTTAAGAAATATCGAAGAAGCTCAATTAATCATCCTCTTTCAGCCTAATAGTAGTTTTTCCGAATTATTACAAGAGATTAAAAAATTAAATAAAAACACGTTTACTTTTACGGGTCTTCAAACCGACTGGAATTTTTTAAATAAAAATCAATCAAATTTTTCAAAAGAGGTTACGAATCAAACAGAGCTCGTAGGTGGTGAATTAAATCCAAATTTCGATTATTTCTTTTTAGAGGATCTCGGTTTTTCAAACTTTAGACCCTTAAAAACTCTATTTGGTGATTTAACAATTTTAAATAAAAATGAAGTAATTTTAGACCAATATATTAATGGATATCGTTCAGTATCCCCTCTTTTAGCGATTATTGAATCAAATTTACAACGGGAAGCAATTTGGGATGCTGAAGGGTTGTGGAAATGGCGAGCACAATCATTTTTGGAAACCAAGAATCATGAAAGTTTTGACAATTTTATGAGTGCTTTAATACAATATTTAGCCACCAATAAAAAAAGAAGCAGACTTGAAATTAATTTTAAGAATATTTATTACAATAACAATTCAATAAAAATATCTGCTCAATACTTTGATAAAAACTTTGTTTTTAATCCCAATACATCGATTACTATTGTAGCTACAAACCTTGACACAAAAGAGCAATTTACCAGCCCATTGATATTAAAAAGAAATTATTATGAAGTTGATTTAAGTACTTTGAATGCCGGTGATTATTCATTCAGTGTAACTGCAGAAGAGGACGTTAAATTGACTAGGACCGGCTCTTTTACAGTTTTTGATTACAATGTTGAACAACAATTTTTAAACCCAGATGTAACAAAACTATCAAAGTTGGCAACTAATACTAGTGGGAATATTTCTTTCTTATCAGAAGCTGCTCAAATTTTAGAAAACTTAGTTGATGACGAAAGCTTTAAACCTATTCAAAAAAAATCAGAAAAAATTAAACCTTTAATTGAATTCGAATATATATTGATGTTAATAATTATATCTTTGTCTTTGGAATGGTTTATTAGAAAATATAACGGACTAACTTAAATTTTTATAAAAACATGGAAAAATTACCAAAAATAGGAATACCTGTAATCGTATTATTCACCTTAGTGATAGTATTGATTTCAAAATCAGCAATTACGATTGACTCTGGAGAAGCAGGGGTGTTGTTTAAAACATTTGGTGACGGTGTAGTCACTGATGAACCGCCAATGGGCGAAGGTTTTCATATTGTTGCTCCTTGGAACAAAGTTTTTGTTTATGAGGTTCGTCAACAGGAATTATTTGAAAAAATGAAAGTGTTATCATCTAACGGATTAGAAATTCAAATAGATGCTTCTGCTTGGTACGAACCTGTTTACAAAGAATTAGGTAATCTACATCAATCGTTAGGTAAAGGTTATTTACAACGTGTAATTCAACCCGCAATACGAAGTGCAGCAAGGAGTGTTATTGGAAGATATACGCCGGATGATTTGTATTCTACCAAACGAGATGCGATTCAAGTAGAAATTTTCGAAGAAACCAAGAAAATTCTTGACAAACAGTATGTTCAGCTAAATGAAGTATTGGTAAGAGATGTTACTTTGCCTCCGACCATTAAAGATGCAATTGAACGTAAACTAAAGCAAGAACAAGAATCTTTAGAATATGAGTTTAGATTAGTAACTGCTGCTAAAGAAGCTGAAAAAGTTCGAATTGAAGCTCAGGGTAAAGCCGATGCAAATAAAATATTAAGTGCATCATTAACAGCTAAAATTCTTCAAGACAAAGGAATTGATGCCACCATCAAGCTTTCGGAATCCCCAAATTCAAAAGTAATTGTAATTGGATCCGGAGATAGTGGAATGCCTTTAATTTTAGGAAATAACTAGAGACAATGAATTAAAATATTAAAAAAAAAAAGCCACTTTAAGTGGCTTTTTTAATTTAACCATCCTTTTAGTATCGCGTTTTTACTGTAACTATTTAAAAAAAGACCAATAATAAAAACCATAATTGGCATAAGTAAAGATGTTAAGCCATCAGCTTCCAAAGTAGCGCTCATAAAAACGGTATAGATCATATGAATAACAATTCCTAAAAGAGATATAAAATAGGCGGGAAATGCTATTTTTTTTCTACATGCTAATGCAATAGAACCTACAACCCCTGCAAATACAGCTAAAGCAAAAGCAGCAGTGGCCCAAGCGGGCATATTATAGATTATTTCTAACTGTTGTGGAGAATATTGACTTTCAAAAGCTTCAGTCCTATATTTTTGTATGATATACATATAAGCCCCCATGGTATTCCAAATAAGCGCACTTAAAGCAATCACCCAAAATCCAATTTTAGGTTTGTTAGTTGAGGTCATTTTTTATTGATTTAGTTGCTTCAATTTAAGTTAAAAAGTAATAATTAACAAATAATTGATTTTTGTTAAATTCGAGAATCTTATATTTATATTCTAATATATTAACTATGGCAACTATTTTAAAATCCAATTTTAACTTCTTAGAAACTCTAAAAAAAAATAACAATAGAGATTGGATGACACTTCATAAGAAAGAATATTTAGCCAACGAAAAGGTTTTGAAAACATTTTATAAATCGATCGAGAGCAAGTTGAATATCGAAGATGAAATTGCTAACGTAAAGGTCTTTCGAATTAATAGAGATGTAAGATTTAGTAAAAACAAAACACCCTATAATGTTCATCGTAGTGTTAGTTTTAGTAGAGCAGGTGCCCATAGAAGAGGCGGTTATTATTTAAGAATAGAGCCTGGAAACTCAGCAATGGCAGGAGGTTTTTTTTCGCCCGAGGCTTCTGATTTATTTAGGATTCGTAAAGAATTTGAAGTAGATGCTACTGAAATTAGAGAAATCCTTAATCATAAAAAATTCAAAAAAGCCTTTGGTGGTTTTAACCAATCATATCAGGTAAAAACAGCTCCCAGAAATTTTAGTAAAGACGATAAAAATATAGATCTCATAAAACTAAAGAACTATTTTGTTGGATGTAAATTTACGGATAAAGAGGTGCTCTCAGAAGATTTTGAAAAAAAATTAATGAACCATTATCTATTGTTAAGGCCATTATTTAACTACATGAGTGAGGTGCTAACAACCGATTTAAACGGTGTTTCATTACTTTAATTAACTCGCGAAGTTAAGTTCTAATAATTGGATGTTGCTTTTAAGTCTTTCTTTTACAATTTGCATCATGCGCTTGTTTAAAGCAGATGAATTAGAAACATAATCTTGGTGTTCTGCAAACGTAAATTGGCCAATCATAATTCCTTTTAATGAATTTCTAAATTTCATGTCTTTATGAATGGCATTTTCTATATAATCGATACGCTTTTCGACTGATAAATCATAAAAAACATTTTTATGCTTTTTTATGTAATGCTTAAATACCTCTACTAATATATCATTTTGAAGTAAGGCTATGGGTCGTATAGTTCTATTTTGAAAAATTTCTTCTTTGGACATTAAAGGAGTAACTTTAGCTTTCGAAATAACAGGTCGTATTTTTAACAAAAACTCGTCTCTTGAAATCATAGGTGAATTTTTTTATTAAATTTATAATATATACCTATATCAGGCTCACGAGACTAGAATAGTTATAAACGTTCTTTTAACAATTGTATTTATAATAAAGCCTAGCATGGCTAGGCTTTATTATTTTTTGAATATTATTTTTTTAAGAAATCCTTTTTAGATAATAATTTCGGTAAGTCTAGTTGATTTTTTTCAAGGAATGTATAAAATCGTTTCACCTCTTTATCTTGGATGGACTGGTATTTTATTTTAGCGTCTTCAAATTCTTCATAAATTAGTTCAAAATTATCCTTATTTGCTCCAGACACTTTATCATAAGTTTCTGCGATATTGCTGTATAAATCACCCATTTTTTCTCTGAGTTCAGGTTTAGCAGCAGCTACATAGTTATCACCAGTAGTGATCACTAATTCTTTTAAGAGTTCGTTTAATGCAGTGTACACTTGTGTTGCTTTTTTATTGGCCTTAGGTTGTTCTTCGATAATTTCCTGTGCCTTATCTAGTATAGTATTGATTTCATAGACCATATACGCTAAATCTTCAACCATATTAAATAATGTTTCTGTTAAGGCTTCCTGTTCCTTTCGTTCTTCTAAAGAAGTCATAGAATTTTTATCATACTCCACTTCAATTAGGTGCTCATAGTTTTTTTTCCCCTTGGTCAATATAATTTTATAAGTGCCTGCAGCTACTCTTGGTGAAGTGAAGCCTCCAAAAGATAAGGTTTTGCCCTGAGCCATTTTTGGTGCCCTCTTATTAAATCCCCAATTAATCACATTGATCCCTTTAGATTTTCCTGGAGATAGGCTTGAAACTTTATTACCATCCATATCTTGAACTTCCATTTGCATTTTTCCAAACGTATGTCGTTTTTTAAGGTAATAGACAATTCTGGCCGATCTGTTTTTACTCTGACCAACAAATTGAGTTTCAGTTCCAAAACTACCACTAAAACCACTTTCTTCAGTCATGGTAAAAGGCTTGTTTTTAAAAAAATGAACGTCCTTTGCCAATACTTCTTGTGTTAATTCTCTTAGTGGGCTTATATCGTCAATAATAATTACTCCACGTCCATGAGTTCCCATAACTAAATCATTCGTGGCTTTTTGTAAATCGATAAAATGCACTGCAGTCGCAGGCATATTATTTTCAAATTTCGACCAGTTTTTTCCACCATCAATCGTCACAAATAAACCAAACTCTGTTCCAAGAAATAATAAATTCTCACTTACATAATCCTCTTGGATATTTCTTACAAACCCGATGACATCGCTGGAAATAATATTTTCCCAGGTG
>Ga0206125_10000479_pt1 | contig 52581 bp, 49 predicted proteins | sample Helgoland_Spring_4_FD_148598 | JGI IMG/M metagenome (GOLD analysis project Ga0206125, IMG submission 148598) | Pelagic subsurface seawater microbial communities from Kabeltonne, Helgoland, North Sea - Helgoland_Spring_Bloom_20160331_1 | ecosystem: Environmental > Aquatic > Marine > Epipelagic ... | reverse complement strand
TATAAATTTTTTAAGATTGGTAGTTTTGGTAATACTCTAGAAATAATATAGTCAAAAAAATATATTATTTTATTTAGTATCGGAGGATATTTTTTTAATATGGCTGACCTTCTGTTAGGATACGTAACGACTTTACCTAGATATAATCCAGAATTTGGTAAAATTGTATTAACAGTTTCAAAAAATTTATTTACGTAACGAATGTCATTAACTTTTTTCAAATTAAGTATAGAGGAAAATTTACCAAAAGTTAACTTCTCTAAATTAATTTGATCTGATATAGAAGTAAGGTAATTACTACTTGAAGAAAGATCAAAATAAAAGTTAATAAAATTTGACAGCTTAGGGTTAGCTACAATATCACTTTTAACAGGATTAAAAGTAATGCTGTTATTTCGTTGTTTTTTTTTATGTTTTCTAAGAATTGCCGAACTTTTGGACCTAAAAATTAAATCTTGTTCATTCTTAATCAATAATACCTCCATAGCAAAGAGTAATTACAATTTTTTATAAATATACAAAATTTAATTGTAATGAGTACTTTTATTTAAAACTCACATACTAAAATAATTTTTTTTAATGCTTTTAACATAAAAAAAATCATTTCTTTAGAAAACATAACCAGTCATTGTTTTAATGATTGTGTGATTTCCACAACCATTCCCTCACAGTAATCGATTATGGAAGCAAACGCGTGACTATGTCTTTGAATATTCTGAGAGATAACCAAAGGTTAGGTTTTTAGTTATGTAGTGCCTTCATATGAAATTTATAAAATATTATTTACTGGCTTTTATTATAGATTTTAAAACCACAAGAATACAATCTTCCATATATTTAGGCATCATGCCATAAAAATAGTCTCTAATTAATCGTTTACCAAAATAGTTACCACTTGCCTCATCCATTAAAACATAGCCTAAAGAAGGGACTTCCATTTGCATGTTTTGACCATCAAAATAACAACTATTTGAACCCGTTCCTAAAATGCAAACTAAAGCAGGGTTTTTACCTGAAGCAGCGTATACAGCAGCTAACATGTCTTCTTCTACAGCTATCACAGCATTTGTAAAGATGGCTTACATTACATCTTTTAAAATTGCACATGCCTTGGGAGTTCCACATCCAGCACCATAAAAATAAACTTGACTCACCTCATCTTTAACATTAATGAGTTGAAACATATTCACAATTCTATTGGTTAATTCTTCTGAGGAAATGACTGCAGGGTTTAACCCCAAAAGTTTTCACTCTAAAGCGTTCATTTTTGTTGGCATCTAAAGCAATCCAATCGGCTTTTGTTGAGCCACCATCAGCAATTAATATCATCTATTATTTTTAAATTGTTCTCAAATATATTACAACGCTTTTGGTTACACAATAGCTGCTAAAAACTCAATCGTTTTCGTTCTTGTGTTATTATATTTAATTTAATCCTTTTAATAAAACGTACAATAATTTTATTTTAATATTTATAAATATAAATGAAAAAAAATAACTTCTCTACATTAAGAATATATTGTAATTTTGAATAAAAATTAAAGTTAATGTTCAGTTTTTTCAAAAAACATCAAAAACCTTTATTTGAAGAGCTTTGTGATATTCACAACCATCTGTTACCGGGTATAGATGACGGTAGTAAAGATGTAGACACATCAACTAAAATGCTAAATGCCTACCACGAGTTAGGGATTAAAAGTGTTATCCCCACACCACACATTTATAAAGAGTTATATCCTAATACTCCAACAACCGTAAAAGAGGCATTTGAGCTTTTAAAACAACATAAAGCCCCTAAAAATTCCATAAAATTTAACAGCTTTGCAGCTGAGTATATGGTAGATGAGGTTTTTATGAAAAATCTTGAGCAAGCCTCACCATTATTGCTGTTAAATGATGCTTATATATTAGTAGAAATTAATTTTTTTGGAAAAACCACAATGTTAAAATCGGCTTGTTTTAACTTATGTCAAAAAAACATTACTCCAATATTAGCGCATCCAGAACGCTATCATCTGATCAAAGACGTTTTTGAGTATCAAAATTTAAAAAATCAAGGTTTTTACTTTCAGTTAAATGCCTTGTCTCTTATGGGACAGTATGGACCCGAGGTAAAACAGAAAGCAGAAAAATTACTAAAAGCTGGGCTGTATGATTTTGTAGCTACTGATGCACACAGTGTTCACGATCTAAAAAAACTTAAAAACCTAAGCCTTTCTAAAAAGCAAGGGATGCAATGGGAATCGATTCGAGAATTTCAACTGAAATTATTTTCCTAAAAATAAAAAAATAACATTCATTATTCTTCATCTCTACCATACCCATAGCCATAACCATAGTTATACTTGTAGGTGTAACTATAACGGTATTTGTAGCTGTATCGGTATCCATAGCCATAGCCTGAAGAAGATGCAGAAGCAATGAGACCGTTTAATACCATTCCAAAAGGCGGCATATTTTCACGGCTATGTATCTCCTTAATAAATGGAAATATATTTTTATCTGAATATTGAGCTCGAGACACATAAACAACCAAGTCACACAAAGGTAATAATGGTGTGGTATCACTTACTAATAATAAGGGTGCAGTGTCAATAATGATAAGATCATAACTTGATTTTAGAATTTCTAATAATTCCTTCATTCGAGAACGCATCAATAATTCTGAAGGATTAGGTGGGATGGCCCCTGACAGTAAATAATCAATTTCATCAATCGATTTCCCTTTTACTATTAATTTGTCTAAATCATTATAGTTTACATCATTTAAAAATGTAGAAAGTCCTAAATTACCACGTTCAATACCTAACAAGGTATGCACCTGTGGGTTTCGTAAATCTGCTCCCATTAAAATTACTTTTTTACCCAGTGCGTTATAACTTTGTGCAATATTATAGGACACAAATGATTTCCCTTCACCTTTTATCGTAGAGGTAGTAATGATGACTTGAGGTTTATTTTGATTCAATAAAAAACTCATACTCGATCGAATCACACGAGTAGATTCGGCTATAATTCCTCGATCATCATTTTCAGAAGAATAGTTTTCATCTAAGGGTACCTCACCCAAAATAGTTAAACCGGGTAAGCCTTTTTCTAGATCTTCTCGAGTATTGACTTTTGTGTCTAAGGTTTTTAATAAATAAAGAATAACTATTGGTATCATTAAACTCATAATTAAACCACCAAGATAAATAGTATTTTTGTTTGGTGAAATTGGAGTATTATTGGATATTCCGTAACTTAAAACTTTTAAGTTTGGTAATACAGACACATAGCTAATTGAAGCTTCCTCTTTTCGTTGAGATAAGAATACAAGGAGGTCCTCAGCAAACTTAAATTCTCTAGCCAAAGTTCTTATAACATATCCTTTCTCAGGAAGACTAGAAACTTTACCCATAGATACTTTGTTTACTTTTTGATAATTAGACAAAGAAACTTTCAAGTTTTTAATGTAGAGTTCAATACCATCAAGATTTGCCTTTCTAAGCCTATTTAATTTTTTATTTATGTTTAGGACAAGTTGGCTGTTTATAGTTGTGCTAATTAATAAATTATTACGATCAACAACAAGTTTGTTGTAAGAATCTAATAAATTATTAACATTAGCATCAACGATACCTATATTAGCAGGTAAAATTTCAAAATTTTGTTGATATTTTAATTGTTCTAGCAGAGAGGTTGCTATTTCTAATTGAATTTTTAATTCAAAAACAGCTTTATTTTCTATAACAATGTTTGATAAGCTATTTGAAGTTTGAATTTCAGTATCATAAATACTATTTTTTATTTGATATTCAATCGTTTTTTTAGAAATAGAATCTATGGCGTTTTTGAGTATACCTAAACGCTTATTAATAAAAATAATAGAAGCATTGGATAGTTGGCGTTGATCAGCGACTCTATCCGCTGTAATCACTTCAATTAAAGTATTTAATGTAGCATTGTTACGATTTATATTGGTGCCTGAAATACTCAAATTAATGATTTCTCCATTTTTCGAACTTACTTCAGCGCCTAATCTACTTTTTAGAATTGTTGTTGCATTGTTTAGAGAAGTTCTTGTGATTAAGTATTTCCTAGAATCTATAAAAAAACTAGAATCAATTATTTTAAAATTAAAAAAATCATTTTCTAATTGTTTATTTTTATTAAATTTAAAATCTAAATTATCATTTGAAATATGAATTGATTCCTCAGAAATTTCCAACTCCCATCGTTGCATTAAATTTGGATTATTAAAAGTAATTTCAAATGGTAAATTTTTATATTTTAAGTTAGACTTAACTTTTCCAATTTGTAATACGCTAGTTTGAAGATCTAATTTTTTTACAACCTGACTTAAGATATGATGAGATTTGATTACGGCAATATCATTTTCTACGTTTATTCGAGTTCCAAAAAGAGATGTCACCTCATTAGATAGGAAAGAGCTAGAAGCATCAGATTTAGTAATTTGTATTTGAGCATTACTTTTGTAAATATTTGGTGTATAACGAAGGTAAGTATAGGAACCAGCTAATGCCATAATTATTGTTAATAAAAACCAGGGCCAAAAAAATATGTAATAAGAAATTTCTTTTTTAAGATTTAAAGCATCTTCTTCTTGATTTAAAAAATTTTCAAAATTATTATTTTTCATAATTATTTAATAAGGATTATTGTACTTAGAAGAATACTAGCTATACTTAAGAATGTAGAAATGTTTCCAATCAATCCAGCACTTGTAACTTTTTTTAAGTTAGGGTTTACAATTATTACATCATTGGGTTGAATATATTGGTAAGAGCTAATTAAAAAACTTGAACTGGTTAAATCAAGTTTTGTCGTTGTTCTTTGTCCATCAGATTCTCTTATTAGTACAATATCAATACGATTTCCATCTATAGTCAAATCACCAGCTAAACCTATTGCCTGCAAAAGGCTAATATTTTTTTCAGTAAATGTGTAGGTTCCTGGTCGATTTACCTCACCTAAAATAGTCACCTTTGAATTCAGTAAACGAACCGTTACATTGGGATTAATTAAATGACCCTCAGATTTTAAAATTTCTTTCAAATATTTTTCTAAATCTATAATAGTTTTTCCTTCAACAGAAATTTCTCCTAGGATAGGAAAGTTAATAGTTTTTTTTGGAGACACAAGATATCCACTAATTTGTAACAACTGCAAATTATTCCCAAATCCATTAGAAATAGAGCTCCTGTTGAAAGGAATCGAAGCGTTCATCTCTAGAGAAGTGACATCAATTTTTAAAATATCATTTTCTTGTAAAATATTTTGAGAGGAAATTACTTGACTATTATTGTAGTTTTTAATGTCTTGTAAATAAAGAAGTTCTTTTTTTGATACACATGAACTAAAAAAAAATAAGGATCCAATTAATATTAGAAAAAAATTGTAACGATTCATGAGTTTATTTTTTAATTTGAATATTTAATGTCTAAAATAAAACACAAAATTAGTGATATTAAACTAATTTTTTTACTAGCATAATGTTTTTTTTTCTTTTTTTGGTTTAAATACATTTCCTTTATTTGGCTTTGTTAAAATAGTTTACAAAAAAAAATTACTTATTGAATAATTACTGAATTTTGTTGTAAAAAAAGTCACTAATTCGTTAGTATTTTAGATAATTAGTAAATTAAAAAAATGATTTTTATTAAAAAAAACGAATATTTAAGTATTAATATTAAATAATATAGTTTATAGTTTGGAGTTTTGTTTAACTACTTCTTTTATTTTTTATCAAAATATTATAAAGTGATTTAAAAAAGTAAATAAAGTCAGTGTAATAAGGTCTTTTTTTGTATGCTTTTAAGTACTTTATTTCTGAAGCCATAATTTCTTCTAAAGTTGTTGGCATATCTACATAAAATGGTGGTATTAAACCTGGCTTTGTTTTTGTTCTTAATGTTTGAAGCTCCTTTGTATATAAAGAGAAGTAGTGTTCACTCAACGGTCTTACGCCTACTAGTTTCATTTCTCCCTTAAAAAAATTAATAAACATTGGTAACTCATCAATCCAAAATTTTCTAAAGATTCTACCTTCAGGTGAAATTCTAAAATCGTTTTTTATTTTACCTCCTTCTTTTAATTGATTCTTGTTGTAAACATACTCCTGAAGATACTCAGAAAAAGGGTGCATTGTCCTTAACTTATATACTTTAAACATTTTACCATTTTTCCCAATTCTTTTTAAACTAATTATTGGAGCATAAGTTGGGTTATTGTCATAGTATGGGTCTTTGACTTTTTTTGCTACGAAAAAAAGAGAATGATTTATTGATATTTCGTCAATTATTTCAAAACCACACGAATACATCCTACCAAACGTTTCTGCTCTTGAAATCACCCTTCCTCTACCATTGGTTAGATAGAAATATATTTTTTTTTAAAATTGGGAGCTTTGGTACTACTCTAGAAAAAATATAATCTATAAAGTATATTAATTTATTAAGTATTGGAGGGTATTTATTTAATATCCAGGATCTTCTATTTGGGTAAGTTACAACCTTGCCAAGATATAAACCGGATTTTGGAAGAATTATATTAACAGTTTCAAAAAATTTATTTATGTAACGAATGTCGTTAACTTTTTTCAAATTAAGTATTGAGGAGAACTTACCAAATACTAACTTTTCTAAATTAATTTGATCTGAAGTAGACGTTAAGTAATTATTGCTTGAAAGGTCAAAATAAAACTTAATAAACTTTAACAACTTAGGATTACTGGCAATTTCGCTTTTAGCTATATTGGAAGCAAAGTTATTTTGTGTTTCTATTTCTTTTGATACACTTTTCGTAGGTTTAGACTTAAAAATTAAATCTTGATCATTCTGAATCAGTAATACATCCATAGTTTAGGGAACTATAATTAATAATCAAATATACTTAATTAATAGTAATGAGTATTTTTATTTAAAACTCATAAACAAATTCAATCAATGAATTGATGAGATAACTCAATTACTGCTGAAAAACTAAAGCAATAATTTCTTTATAATACACTTAAAAATATTAAAAAAAACTTATTCTTAACACAAACCAATGTTAATAATTACAATCTAGGGATAGGCACTCTCCCTTTTTGATTAAAATATTATAAAGTGGCTAGAAAGTAAAAAAAATCAGTTTGATGTAGTCTTTTTTCACAAGCTAAGTTTAACAAAGCATCAAATAACTTGGAATATGAAAAGATACATGTATAAAATTAAAATTTAAAAAAATAAGCTTTAATTATTAATTTCTCAAAATCATTTTTTTTTTAATTTCATTTTTAATCGTTTGCAATATTAACTCTTTAAACCAGGGAATAACTCCTTCAGACCACCTTTGAGGATGCATCGTAAACATTATTTTATTTGGTAATTGGTTATTATTTAATGCTGAAATTATATCATCGGTTGAATGATAGACCAAGTCTTGTTTGATCCAATTCATCTGTTGTGACACTTTATCACGAACAGATGTTTTCCAACCATCCCATCGACGCCCTGTATCGGTTAAGTAAAATACCTTATCAAAGTCAACATCGTAATAGGGTTCTCCAATAATACCCAAACTTCTGTAGTCGTATTTATTCCAAATTTCTTTATTGTCAAATTTTGAACGAGGGCTGCCATGCATACAAATGGTTTTAACATCCACCAATTCTCTTAGCTTGTCTAGGTGGTATCTAAAATCATCCCAAGCTTTATCTAAATCTCCATTACACGTATCCATATTCTCATAATGATATCCAACCTCATGGCCTAAATCTTGAATTTCTTTAATAATACTCTCGTCCCAAGATTCCGGTACTGCTCTGAAATAATAGCTACCTTGTATACCCATAGTTGCTTGTATTTTGGCAAAACACAAAGAGTTTTGGGGTAACAAATCTACATCATGACGGAGAATTATAGTTTTTTTAGAATCAGATGTCAGAGAATCTTTAAAACAAATAAAAGAGTAATTATTAGACTGCAAACCTTTTAAAAGCTTAGAATATTTTTTTATAGTAAAATCCATTAATTTATTAATAATTTAGATAGTTTTTCAGAAAGGTAATATCCAATTGCTTTGTGCCCCATATGATTCCAATGACCCTTAGTATTTGTAACTACCCAATAATATGGGTCAATCCCTTTTTGTTTTAAAACGGTTAATGTATCTCTTAAACTAACAAAAGGAATCTTATTCTTTTCTAAACCGAACATAAACTCTTTAGATAATTGATTATTTCCTCTGTTTACCACAATAGTATTTGAAGAAAAATTGTCTTGAATTGCAAAGGCTAATGGAGGTAGTTGTTTTGTAATATTATCAGATATTGGTGGTTCTTTAAAGTTTACATAAAATTTACCTAACATTTTAGGCCAAAATTTACCAGCCAAAATTAATTTTCTTACACTGTTCAACATTTGCATCGTTATTGAATTTTGAGTAAGCGACTTTGTTTTATTATATGTCTGTAAATATTTTTGTGGAAACAAATCATTTGTGACAATTAATTCGTTATCTCTATAGATAACCTTAGGTACTAACAAGTCTGTCTGTGTACAAATTAAATCATTTGAGCTTAAAAAATAGAGTATTAGATCCGGCTTGAATTGATTAACAAAATTTTGCTGATACGCAAACATATCGGCTAAATCAAAGCCACTACGTCCAAAATTTAATACTTCTACTGATTTACCAAAGTTTTTAGATAGTTGTTTTTCCATTATTGAAATAAACTGGTCTCGCCTAAATACTTGAAAACTTTCAACATAAGAATCTCCTAATATTGCAATCCTAAAGACTCCCGTTTTCTTTTCAATTGAACAATCTGGGCCTAAAATGGAATTATTATTATACTGTCCCATCGAAAAACCTTCATTAAAAAGGGTGAAATTCATATTAGTTCTTTTTATTCTGCCAATATGTGAATCAAAGTCAGTTGTAGAAAATGTTTCAATTTCAGCTTTTTGGAGAAATAATTCAAGAACAACCAAACTTAATGCTATAGCAAAAATAAAACCAATGAATAACTTTAATATTTTAAAAATCATTAGAACTGAAAATAAATAAATGGTAATGCTTCATTCTGAAACATAAATAAACAACTAGCTAATAACATTACAACTAAAATACCCATAACAATACCTTTATTTTTAATTGTTAAAATAAAGGTATGACGTTTTGTATAATATTCAAAAATATCAAATAATATCATAACAAAAGTGAAAGATATAGTTATAATAAAAAATTTCATAGTAAAAGCACTAGATTCCCAATAAATCATTTTCATTATAAAAGTTGTAGCCGTTGAAAAGTCTGGTGATCTAAAAAAGAGCCAAGTAAATAGAACTAGAAAAAAAGTTAGAGTAACATTAAACAGGTATTTGAATAAACTTAATAAACCTGAATATCTATAACCATACTTCACTTTTTTCTTATCCGACACTAATTTATGAATCACTAAATAAACACCATGTAAAGCACCCCATATAATAAAATTCCAACTAGCCCCGTGCCACAAACCACCTAAAAGCATTGTTATCATTAAATTTATATAGGTTCTTTTCATACCCTTTCTGTTTCCACCTAAAGAGATATATAAATAATCTTTTAGCCAAGAAGATAGAGAAATGTGCCAACGACGCCAAAACTCTGTAATATTTTGTGACAAATAAGGCTGTTCAAAATTCTTCATTAGTTCAATTCCCAAAAGCTTAGCTGTTCCTCTTGCAATACTAGTATAACCAGAGAAATCAGCGTAAATTTGTATTGAGAATAACACTAAAGCTGCTAATAATTCTGGTGATTTATAAATATCTGGTTGTGAAAAAATATTATCTACAATTCTACCTGCAGCATCCCCAATCATTACTTTTTTAAATAAGCCTGTTATAATGAGTACTACACCTTTTTCTATCTGAGATTTGCTTGGCATTGGCCGTTTTACAATTTGAGGTAAAAGGTTTGTTGCGCGCTCTATAGGTCCAGCAACCAATTGTGGAAAGAAGGAAACAAATACAGCAAAATCAATAAACTTTTTTGTAGGAGTCAATCTGCCTCTATAAATATCTATAGTATAGGACATTGTTTGAAATGTATAAAAAGAAATCCCTACAGGAAGGATAATATTCAAGTGCAAATAGTCTAAATTTCCTCCAAAAATAGAAGCTAAAGGAGCAAAGGATTCAACAAAGAAACCATAATATTTAAAAACTGCCAGGATACCTAAGTTGCTAAACATACTAAGAAAAAGCCATCTTTTCTGATTTTTTGACTCTTGACATTTATATAATTTCTGCCCAACTGTAAAGTCAATAATCGTAGAAATTACTAATAATATCGTAAAACGATAATCCCAATAGCCATAGAAGACATAACTTGCTATTACCAAAACCAAGTTTTTCATCTTGCTAGGTGTCATATAGTATATTGGTAATACTAAACCTAGAAAAATAAAAAATATAAATGAATTAAAGAGCATTCTATCTTTTCTGTTTTTTTAATTTTAACTATCCAAATACTATAATAGATTTTGGTCGGCTTTATTTTTAGATTATAAATATCTAAAAAAGTAATTTATATTAATCTCCAGGTTACTATGAAATTAAGAATTTCTTATTAGTGTTTCACAAATAAATTCAGCTGCTCTTCCATCACCAAATATTTTTGGAAATTCAGATTGCTCCATATTGATTAGATTGTCAAATGCAGAAAGTATTTTGTTATTATCTGCAGAAACGAGTTTTGCCTTACCAGTATCAAGAATCTCTACCCATTCTGTTTCCGGTCGTAAAACAATACAAGGCTTATTGAAAAAATATGATTCTTTTTGCACACCACCCGAATCCGTAATAATTAATGACGAATTTTTCTCCAACTGAATCATATCCAAGAATGAAACAGGTGGAATTAGGAATAGATTTTTGGTTTCATTAATTTTCATTAGCAATTTCTTATGCTCAGTAGCATGAAGCATTTTTTCAGTTCTGGGATGTAATGGCAAAACAACTTTTAATTGTTTAGAGATTGTTACGAGTGCGTTAAAAATAGATTTGAGATTCTCAGTTATATCTGTATTATGATCTCGATGAATAGTTGCTAGTACATATTTACTTTTGGCTAAACCGTTTTCAACTAATATATTTGATTTCTTTGATGCCAAATCAACAAAGTGCAAAGAATTGTCATACATGATGTCACCACAATGAAAAATCCCCGGTTTGTCTGCAGAGAAAGGAGCTTGATTTGCTGAATTAAATCCTTCATTGATTAAATTACCAAACCCTGACTTTGTTGGAGAAAACAATAAAGAAGAAAGGTGATCGCAAACAATGCGGTTTATTTCTTCTGGCATTTTCCGATTATATGAACGAAGGCCAGCTTCTACATGAACTATAGGAATATTTAACTTAGATGCTGCTATGGCACCAGATAAAGTGGAGTTTGTATCACCATACAACAACAAATAATCCGGATTTTCAATTAGCAATAATTCTTCTATACCTTCTATCATACGCGCTGTTTGTTTCCCATGTAATCCTGAACCGATGTTTAGGTTATGATATGGCTTTGGAATACCCAATTCGTCAAAAAATATTTGTGACATGTCATCATCATAATGTTGACCTGTATGAACTATTATCTCATTTATTTCTTTTGAAAATTTATTCTTGATCGCTCTACTTATGGCTGCGGCTTTTATAATTTGTGGTCGTGCACCAATAATTGTAACAATTTTGATCATATTTATTTAAACTTGTTTTGATACTCTGGGTTTTCTTTCATGACTTGAATACTTTTAGGATAGTTTTCTATAAACCAAACCATAAAGGCTGTTACATCAATTTTATCCTTTAATAAATCATCTCTTCTAGACTTATATTCTTTGACAAAACTATTATCATTAATGATATCATTAACAGTATTTATAAGTTCTTGTGGTTTTTCTGAATTTATACCTATGGATAGTTTGTATTTGTTTTCAATTTCTTCTAAAACACTTATTTTACCCACAAAATCATTAAAACGGATATTAGGAGTGCCAAGCATGGCGGACTCTACAGCCATACTTTGACTGTCACCTATAAAAAGATTAGCATAATATATGTAATGATGAATATCTTGTTTATTTCCTTTAAACTCATAAATTTTAAACTCTTCTGGCAAATCTCTTTCAGATGAAATTAGTACTTTACCTTTTAATTTTAATTTGTCAATTAATTCTTTTGCTAATGTGTTTGAAATGCCTTTTGCATTGATATCATGATAAGCCTGTAGATTTGCAAATCGTATTATAAAATACTTTTCACCTTCAGGAACATCAACTTTTTTGCGGTCTGGTTTAAATCGATTGGGATGTAGATATGCTAATTTTTGAAAACCATTATAATTTACTGTCTTTTTATTCCAAATACTATTATTCACCCCAACAGGAGCTAAAATAGAGCTAAATAGCGGATAGCACGTCAATGCTCCCAAATACATCGGAATAGATAAATTCACATCGTCTTCCCCAAAAAACAAAGAGGGAAATATGACAAAAGGTGAAATATGACCAATTTCAGGTGAAGTCCCAATCATTAAATCAGGCTTAAATTTTTTTACAATCTTAAGCAATTTTTTATCTCTTTGATAAACAGAATTTATAATAGAAAATATATTATTTTTACGATACCCTTCAGATAACTGAAAAAAAGAATAATTCTTGACTAACTCCTTAAGGATGTCTTTATCCTTAATTGATATTAAAATATTATGTCCTTTATCCTCTAACATATGTATAGTATACTTAAACAAATGAAAATGGGCAGGATGGTTTAATTGAAACAGAAAATTCTTTTTACGCATATTTATTTACAATTTCTGCCATTTTTTTTATACCGTTCTTATTTATTCCTTTGTGGATAGGCAACGTTATGACTTGCTTTATAATCATTTCTGTAATGTTAGAATCACCTGAATTATAACCAAATTCTTGCGCCCATATAAGCGATTTCGAAAAATGTTTACCAGGTTCAATATTATTTTCTAATAATTCAGTGAATAATTGATCTCTATGTTCAATTAAAATGGGGAATACATAATAATTTGGTTCGTCCCCCGTATTGATTGTAATAGTTTTAATGTTAGTATTCAATAGCGACAATAGATAGTTCGCATTGGATTTTTGAATATCCAGTTGCTTCAAAAATGTTTTTTGATTTGAATAAAAAACACGATTTACCCAACTCGAATTTAGGTTTTCCTTAAAACTAAATTTGTCTATGAAATCTAATTTTGAGTCCATCATTTTGCCTAAAGGATACGTAATCAAACCATAAAAAGGAGCTTTCATCAGAATCGAAAAAAATAACGTTTTGATAAAACTGATAGAACGCGATAAATACCTAACCGGAGTCATTTTACTATATTCTTCATCAAAAAATGGGAATTTATCTTTGTCATTGATTAAACAAAATCCTCCTGCACCAATTGCCGGAAATTTACCTAAACCAGTAGAAAATATTGATGCATCTCCTAATTCTCCTGTTATTACTCCTTTTCTGCTCGATAGAAAAGAATGAGCACAATCTTCTATAATAACAACGTCTTGTGCTATTGCTTTAATTTTTTCCATTCGCTCCGGAAAACCAAAAGTATGAGTGACTATTAGGGCATCAAGTTGATTTACCTTTATTTTTAAATCGACTAAGCATAGCTGAAGCCCTTCTGTCATATCTATAAAAACAGGAATATGACCTGCTTTTTGTATTGCCTGAAAGACAGTATGGCAAGTATACGATTGTACACCTACTTTAAGACCTTTATTAGAAGCTGAAGATAGAAGTATCCTTAATCCTGTACGCGCAGAATTAAGACTAACAGCTTTTTTATAGATACTATTAGATTTCTTCTTCCTTAATTTAAAATAGGAAAATGGTGATAATGCGTAATAAAATCGTGGGATAAACTTATAATTCATTTTTTATCTATATGCTTTATCACCTTAGCCGGAGAACCCACTGCAATTGAATAGGGAGGAATATCTTTGGTAACTACAGAACCAGAACCAATCACACTGCACTCGCCAATAGTAACGTTAGGTAAAACAATAACTCCTGCGCCTAACCAAACATCATTTTCTATCACAATACTTCCTGTGATTAGAGGAAAAAGTTTAATTAGTCTGGAGTTATTAGGAGAAGAATCTGTAACTAACAAAACTGACGGACCTATTGAGACCCTATCTCCAAGAGTTACATTATTTCTGTTTTTCTTTTGGTCAGAAATTTTTAAATCTGAAGGGAAATAGACGTTTTTCCCCACTTTATAACCAGCGAACCTCATAAGAGCAATTCGTAATTTTAGATAAGGAATTAAAGGTAAAAATGCTTTAATAAGTTTTTTGGTAATAGATTTATACATTATTTAACAAATTTATAAATCTTTAGACCAAATTCACCTACTTTCATTAAGAGTTTATTATGAACCTTTTCAAACCTACCAAACTCAATCAAATCTCCACCAAATTTTAATTTATGTTCTCTTACTCCATATGCAACACCTGGTTTTCCAGCCCCCCCAAAATCAAAATATTTAAATCCATTAAGACTCCCCCATTCCATAACTTTCCAAGGTAGAAAATCATTTGGGTATTTATCAAGATGCTCAACAGAAGCACCAGCGTACCAATCATAAACAATATCTCCAAAACATAAAACCATCCGGCAGCCAATTATTTTCTTATTAGAAACAGCGACAAATGTCTTCAGTATATTTTGTTTTGCTAACTGTTGGTGACTTTCTGTAAATAATGTTCTATCCGGCATTGGAAGTTTCACCCTGTCGTAAGTAGATTTTACCAATTCATAAGCTATGTGAAATTCTTTATCGTCTTTAATTTCACGAAATATTACTTCTGCTCGTTCTGCTCTTCGAATATTTTTCCTTCGTCCTTTGTGTATAGCAGAAAATTGATTATCAATAGGGATACCTAGATCATGAATAATATCCAAGTGAGATTCGTAAGAAAAACCATTTTTTATAAAGATTTCTTTTTCTTCAATTGAATACTCATTCAGGTTTCTAAATTGAGAATAAATGGCTTTACCAAAAACATGTTTATTATATGATTTTAAAAGTGCATCTAATGTAATTATATCATCTTTTGGATAAATAGGTTTACCTGTAATAATTGAACGGGAAGATAATCTTCCAATAGCACCTTGATGTTCTTTTTGTATAACAGCAAGTAGACTCCCAATAATTTCTCCTCTTTCATTTTCTATTATGGTAAAAAAAGGATTATTATTTTTTGTTTCTTTCCATACATTAAACATTTCTATTGATTGAAATATAGAACAATTATCAATGTGCAATAAATCCCTATTTAACTTTAGTTTATTTGTTATTATTTTACAAACCATATGGAATTTTTATTTATTTATCACATTATCATATATATCAATAATGCGGCATGCAATTTTATTTGCATTAAGGTATTCAATATCTTTACGACCAGTTGTATCATTAGATGTCAGTGCTAAACTTAATTTTTCTGCTAATTCATATTTATCAAAAGAGGTCACATAACACCCTTTTGTTTTAGATACTACTTCTGCAATATCACCTACATTAGTCGCAACAATTGGTCTATTACAAGCCATAGCTTCTTTAATCACATTAGGACTTCCTTCCCATAAGCTAGTTAATAAAACTACATCTGCCGCATTATAATATAAAGGCATATCTGTATTTGGTACACCTTTTAAAAAATGAAATACTATATTAGTTTCATCAATTATCGATATCGCTTCCTTAGCTAATTTATAATTCTTTTCTAATCTTTCTGGATTAGCTGCAAATAAGATATTTATTTTAGTATTATTCCAGCCTAACTGTTCTTGACAATCTTTTTTATCTAATGGTTTAAAACGATTAAAATTAACTCCATTGGGAAGCACTTTAACTTTTTGAAGGCCAAGGGATTCTTTCATGTCCTGAGATTTTAAAATAGTTGCACTCCAAACAAGCTTCACAAATAATTTAATCCAAATTTTGAAAAATGACTTTGCTTTAACATCACTTCCCATTAAAGAAACAACTAAAGGTTTTGCTCCAGACAATGTTGCAACAAAGGCAGAGAGAGAATAATGTGCATGAACCACATCGTAAGTTTTCGCCTTTAACTTCTTCCTTAGTGGCATTACATTACTTAAATACCCTTTTAAACCTTTACCCTTTATCTTGTAATATTCAATTATTACTCCTTGCTCCTTTAATGACTCTCCTTGATTATAAGTTATGGGTGAAATTCCAATCTTAGAGTTTCCTGATGAAATAAATAAGACTTTCATTTACAACAAATTGCTTATAATATAACTATACTTTCCACTTTTTGATATAGGTAATGTCTTCATTTCTATTATTATTACCTTATTCAAAAATCTTAAAAAAGCTTTTTGTATTTTTTCTTTTATCTCATGATTAACCCTCCCTGTAGACTCAATTCTAAACTCTATTTCACCCGCTGTGTCTTGATAAATCTGAAATCTTTGAAATTCACTCGTAAAGACATTTAATTCATATAATATATCTGTAAAAAATACTCCATGAACTTTATTACCATTTTTTAGCACTACCGTATCTATTGAACGACCCTCAATAGATTTCATAAGTGGTTGATTAATACCACATCTACATTTTTTGTCAGATAAAGTAGCCATATCTCCATTTTCAAACCTAATAAAAGGCATAACTAAATTATCTAAATCTGTAGCAACAACCCGTCCAGAACTATTGTAAATCGGCAAATCACTATTATCTAAGATTTCACAAATTACGTGCTCTTGATTTACGTGAAGACCATTATGTACAGAACACTCATAGGAAATAGCTGAAACTTCTCCACAGCCATATTGATCAAATACTGGAACACCAAATATTTTCTTTATATATTCCCGATTATGAGGCAACAGTGATTCAGTGGTAGTTGAAATAGCCTTTATTGAATTAAAATGATAATTCTTTTGTTCAACAAATTGAGCAAATTGAATTATCGCAGACAAATATCCTTTTAACAATACAGGCTTTGATTTTTTTATTCTATTTACGTACATTAACATATTTTCGTCACTCATTTCAAAAGTATTCAACACAATCTCATTTTGAATAATTTGTTGAAATTTCGAAATCATTTGTCTCTTCAAAGAAGTTGACAAAACAGTTCTTGCTCCCCATAATGATGCAACAGTGTCAAAATAGTTTATACCCATCCATTCATACCATCGATAATATGATGCCCAAGTAAAAGTTCTATTATAGGAATCTTTATAAACTCTTACAGGAACCCCAGTAGTACCACCAGTTTTTCCTATTTTAACTTTAAAATCACTAAACTTACGTGAAACCATGTTGTTACCCTGCTCACGGAGAATCTCTTTAGTTAAAATTGGTATCTTATTTATATCGGAATGCGTTTTAATATCAGAAGAAGACAACCTTATTTTGTTAAACAACTCCTCATAATAAGGAACATTGTTTTTTGAATAATCAATTAATTTTTTAAGCTTTTTTAGTTGATATTCATTAATTCTATCTTCATCCCAATACTGGCTTTCTTCTAAAAAAGTAAGTGTTTTTAGTATGTTTGTCCCTTTTATTTTATCCTGTAGTGGGAAGCCTAAATACTTAGCTATTTTTTTTCTTATTTCGGACATTTTATTTATAAAAATTTCTTTGTAAGAGTTTTTTGTTCAAATTACCGTTTACATCTTTAAACATCTGAATATACTTATTAATGACATATTGCATATCAAATTCTGCTTTCTTAAATTCATCGATATTTCTCAACATCTTCTCTTTCTCTATATCACCCAACAAAAGGGCTTTTTCCATAACACCAACCAAACTGTTTTCATCTTCATTTTCAAATATAAAACCTGTTTTATTGTGCTCAACATACTCTACAAAACCTTCTTCACTAGAAACTATAGGAATTATATCATAATTATAAGCTCTTAATAAAGGTCCACTTTGAGTTACCTCACGATAAGGAGCTATAAAATAATCAGCTTCTGCAAATAAATCTGGTAATTCTTCTTTAGTAATAAAACGGATTTTTAAATCAAAAACACTTTGTTCTTCAATTAATGGTTGATATTCTTCTTTCCACACCTTAGTATTTCCAGCAATAGTCACCTTGAAACCTTGGTGTTTATTGGCTAAAATATTTGCTGCTTTGATAAGAATATCTACCCCTTTATAATAGAAAACGCGGCCAAAAAATAAGAAATTCACCTTATCATTAGGCTCTCTTTTTTGATGTTGATGTAAATCTTTATCCACTAGAAATAAACGAATAGCAAAGCTTTTCTTTTTAGGGTACTCCTTTTTAAATAGTTTATTTTGAGTATGGGAAAAGAATTGAAAGTACTTAAAAAAACTAACTTGAACATAACGGTAGAACTTTTCACTAAATTTAAAAGTCCCTGCCGAACGTTGATGTAATTTAAAATCCATAATGGCTATAATCACTTTCTTATTTCCTAAAAGTAACCGACTTAACAAAGCAAAATATGGACTCCCAAAAGTCTCTATATAAATAACATCAGCTTTGAATTTTTTAATTTTACTAATTAATTTTATATCCTTTTTAAATCTATAAAAACTACGTGCCCGATGATTCCTAGAATCATCAATTATATGATTAATTTTATGCTGTTCGCAAAAATCTGACACCTCTGTTATTGAATAATTTCCATTAGGTTTATATGGCATTACAAAAAATAAATTTACATGCTGATTCAACTCTTCTAGAATTTCCTTTTCCCTAACCCAAGAAGTTGACATAAAACAAACTTTCATACTACCAATTTAATCCATTATAATTGTTATGATACTCCAACTCCTTAATTCTTGAAAAATCAATTATAATTTTATTTGAAGGAATTTGAATATTTTTAATTTCTTCGGTGTTGTTTGGAATAACAATCACTTCACTTTGTTCAATTAATTCATTCATTGTGTCAACTAAAAGATTAGAAATATGTGGTAGTTTTTCCTCTATAAAGCTTTTATTTGCGCCAACTAATTTAGAAAGACTCACATTTTTATCATATACACTAACATCCTTTCCTTTTCCTAATAAACGTTCAATCAACTCTACTGAAGGACTATAGCGCAAATCATCTGTACCTGCTTTAAAACTTATGGATAAAAACCCTATTTTGTGCTTTCCTGTTTCTATAATTTTATTTAAAGCCATATTTTTCTGAACATTATTACTTTTTTCAATAGACTGTATAACAGGAGAAACTAAATAATGGTCATGTGCTAACGTTTGTAAGGCTTTTAAATCTTTTGGTAAACAAGACCCACCATAAGCAAAACCAGGCCTGAAGTAATAGGTGGAAATATTTAATTGCTTATCCATACCAAAAACACGCATCACTTCATGAGAGTCTATATTTAATTTCTGGCAAATATTACCCACTTCATTCGCAAAAGTGATTTTTAATGCATGGAAGGAATTATTTATATATTTTATTATCTCTGCAACTTTAATATCTACTTTTTCTATTGGTCCACTGACCTTTGAATAGATCTCTGCAATTACAGATAAAGCACGGTCATTATCTCCACCCAAAACAGTAACAGGAGGATTATAGTAATCTGCCACAGCTGTTCCTTCTCTTAAAAACTCTGGATTAGAAATAACTGAAAACCCTACATTTCTTTTTTTCAACGAATATTCTTCTATAATTTCACCTACTTTTTTATTCGTACCTGGCATAACTGTAGAACGAATTACTGCAATATGAAAGCCTTCTTTATTCTTAATTGACTGACCTATTTGTTTTGCTGTATTATAGATATAGTCTAAGTTAAGATGTCCAGAATCTGTGGAGGGAGTCCCTACACAAATAATACTCACATCAGAATTTTCTACGGCACTTTTATAATTTTTGGTGGCACTAATATTGCCTTTTTTATTTTGTTCAGCTATGATAGAATCAATATCTTTTTCAATGATGGTTGGTTTCCCTTGATTTATTAAATCGATTTTAGCGTCCATTATGTCAACGCCAATAACATTATGTCCATTTTGTGCCAAACAGCCAAGACTTACGCAACCAACATAGCCTAATCCAAATATGCTAATATTCATAAAATTTTTTATTTAAATATTTGAGTAATTGTTTTTTGTTTATTTTTGATTGGCAATACAAGCATTTTCACTTCACATAGCCAAGCCTAAATATAATAATCTTAATGTTCAATAAAACTTTCTTTCCAGATTAGGTATGTTACTGATCTCCAAACTATATTGTTATAATGTTTTTTATTTTTAATACTTTTTAAAAATAGTTTTTTAATATTTCTTACATATAAATTTCTATCATCTTCATGATTATCTAATAATTCTATAACAAAATTTTTATTTTCTTTCAGTATTTCATATTCTGGCATTTTAAACCCCTCTTTATCCTTTCTCCAAAGAACTTCATCAGGTATAACATCTGTCATAGCCATTCTGAAGCAATACTTTGAAAATCCATTTCTTAATATAAGGTCGTTAGGTAATGAAAATAGATATTCTACAAGTCTATGATCAAGGAAGGGAACTCTAGCTTCTACTGAGGCAGCCATTGAGTTTCTATCTACTTGTCTTAAAATACCCGGCAAATTAGTGTGCTTTGTAAGTTTTAAGCTATCTTCTTTAATCTTATTTTTAAATCTCTTACTTCTATAATTTTCATGAACTCTTATTAAAAGAGATTTTTTAAAGTTTTTTTCTTTAAATTCTTTATTTAAATAGTTTTTTAAAGGATTAATCTTGAATTTAAAATAGATTGAACCTTTTAATCTAAGAATGTCTACAAATAATGATTTAAATACTTCAAAAAGCAATCTAAAACTTGAAACAGAATTTAATGATGAAACTTTTTTTATTTGTTTAAAGAATAATCTGATTTTTTTTTCATAAAGTAATTGCAAAAAATATTTTCTAAATGGAAATCTATAATAACCTCCCATTAACTCATCAGCTCCTTGGCCATCAAGATTTACAGTAATTCCGCTAGATTTTATAAAATTATATAAATACCATGAGCCAAAAATACTTGATGATTGCAATGGTTCTTCCTGATGGTAAATAAATTTGTATAAGTCTTTAATATTGTGCTGTTCGGAAAAATTAGTTTCGAATGAATTAGTTTCAATCTTTTCCTTAATTATATTAGCATAATAAGGGTCCCTAATATTCTCTTCATTTGAAGTAACAGTAAAAACATTGTTTTGTTTTGTTTTCCCTTCATTAATTTTATCAACTAGGCATACAATTCCAGAAGAATCTAAACCCCCAGATAATGCAGTTCCAATTGGAACATCACTTCTTAATCTAATTTTAATAGAATCAGTTAAAATGGTTTTAATCTTTTTAAAAACTTTATTTTCGTCGCTATTTTCAATTGTTTTTATGCTTTCAATGTCCCAGTATTTATAAGTTGTAAGATTGTTTTTCTCGATATCATAAATTAGTGAACAACCAGGTTCAAGTTTTAAAATATTTTCAAAATATGTTTCATTTGAATGGTTTCCGTATGCACCAAATGCTAAAAAATCAAATAACAATTTTTCATTCAATTCACACTTATTATTTTGGTATTCAATTATTTGCTTAATTTCAGATGAAAAAATAAAACGTTTATCATTAATACTGTAATAAAAAGGCTTTATACCTAATCGATCCCTACTACAAAATAATTGTTTATTATCAATATCTAAAATTGAAAATGACCACATTCCATTGAATTTTAAAACACATTTGTTACCCCATTCTTTGTATGAGTTTACTATAACTTCTGTATCTGTTCTTGTTTTAAATTCATATCCTAAATCAATTAATTCTTCTCTCAACTCAACATGATTGTAAATTTCACCATTAAAAATTACCCATATATTTTTTTTGATGTCAGACATTGGTTGATGTCCTTTTTTAGAAGTATCTATTATCGATAATCTTCTGAAGCCAAAGGCTCCAATTATTTTATTCTTTTCTTTAAAATTTTCAAGATTCTCATCAAAATATTCTGTAACATTAAGTGAATTGTCAATGGTAATATAACCATAATCATCAGGACCTCTATGACGGATTATATTATTAGCATTTGAAAAGTTTAAAGAAGAAAAATTTTGAGTATTTGAAAAAAAGCCAGTTATACCACACATTATATAAAATGTTTAATTGTAAATTTTTTATTAACAAACCCCCATTTTATTCCTGAAAAAAATCCTAGAACAACATATAGAGAAGTTTTTATTTGAAATTTTAAAATTGATTTTAAAGATTTATATACGACTCTGTAGAAAAAGTGATTCCAAAGATATCTTTTAAAAAAAAGAGGGTCTTTATGTTTTAGTATTACAATCATAGAATTTCTAGAATTGTAATATTCTTTTTCCGCAGAAACTTTACCGATAGTCATGCTTTCTTTGTGATAAAGAAAAGCTTTGTAAGTATAAAGTATTTTAAAATTTTGTTTTTTTGCTCTTACCTGCCAGTCAAATTGCTCCGCTTGTAAAAAAAATGTTTCATCATAACCTCCAACTTCAAAAAAAAGATTTTTACTAACTAACATAAATATGTCGTCAGCAAATGGAATTTCAGAAATATAATCATATTGACCATCATCAATTTCATTTAAGCCGATATCTGGGCCATTTAATCTAATTTTGTCTTCTTTTTTACCTGCTGTTTGAATTACCTTTGGATTGTCAAAGAAAAGCACTTTTCCTGTTACAAACCCTATTTTTTCGTCATCTTTAGCTGTATCAGCCAAAGATGAAATTATTTTTTTATCTGCTACTACGTCATTATTTGTTATTAGAACAAAGTCAGCATCTTTTTTGTTAAACGCGTAGTCTAGACCAAAATTAAACCCCCCAGAATACCCTTTATTTTGATCTAATCTTAATAGTTCTACATTTTTCCATTTTGATTTTACATATTCTTGTGTCCCATCTGTAGAACCATTATCAATAACAACGACTTCAAAATTAACATAATCATTTGCTAAATAACTTGAAATAGAATCATCCAACAATTTTTTACCATTATAGGATAGGATAAGTACAGTAACAAATGGACTACTTGACATTTTCTTCATGTATCTGATTTATACTAATTAAACTATTTAATCTGGTCATTACACCAAACATTATTCCTACATATAAATATAACTCTTTGGTACCGTAGGCAGGTCCAATAAAATGAAACCAATTAGGATATGATAGTAGATGTGTTAAAAAAAACAAGCTTAAGGAGATAAAAATAATAAAAGGAGCAACAAGACTCTTATTATTCATAATTATATGTTTTTGTCTTTTTATTCTTTTTAACGTTTTGAATAAAGTTTTATAAAATAAATAATAAAAAGGTAAAAAAAGTACTAAACCCAAAACTCCATACATAGCAGTGGTGGAAAGAAAAATATAATCAGCCCCCTCAATCCCATATTCTGTTTTTACATTATCCTTGTTTGTTGAATACCATTCATTCATATAACCCGTACCAAGCAGAAAATTATCTTGAAATAATTTAACTGTTGCTATCTGCCCTGATAATTCCATTCGTTTTTTTGTTGTTCCATAAGTATTCTTATCTGATTCAAAAACAGTCATAACACCTTTTTGAATCGCATCGGTATAACTTGGCAAGCTTATGGACAATATCAGGTAACCAACAAAACCTATTATTAAGTATTTTCCTTTTGAAAAAATCGTTTTATTAAATAAATATCTACTCAATAGATCACCTAATACTAAAGACAATATCATGTAGAAATAATATCTTCGTGTTAAGGATAAAACATAAATCATCAACACTGCTATTACACCATAAATCAATAGTTTTCGAAATTGAGAATAATAATATACTGGTATAATTAGTAATGTTGCAAAAAAGTATAGGCCTAATTGTAAGAAATCAGAACCAGCCAAAGATACTCTATCAACATCAACATAACCTCTACTAAATGTATTTACAGAAACTATATCAATTCCCAAGAATTGGGTTATTAATAACAAAGTAGTTACTAGAATAGAGGTTTTCAAAAAAAGTTTAAGAAACAACACTGTGCCTCTATGTAAAATAAAATAATACGTTGGAATACATAATAACCAATTTAAATAATAAAAACGCGCTTTAATCAACCTCGATTTTAGTGAAATAACAGAATAATCATCGTTAAAAACTAAAAACCATAGTATATAATATAATATAAACCAAAAAAATAAAATCGTCAATAGCTTTTTAAACAACCGGTCTCTTAACACAATCCCTAAACCTTTCCCATTAGATGCCAAAAGAAAGACGACAAAAATACCTACAAAAGAGAATAAGTTTGCAATTCTAATATTCAAGCCTAAACTAGTAATAATACCACCAGTATCCGTAAAAAAGAAAATCAATAACCAAAATAAATAATCTATTTGGGATTTATATTCAGGTAACCTAAAACTTCTAGAAGATCGTGTCATCCTATTTATTTATTTTGTCTAAATACACATCCCATTCCCCAATATCAGTCCAACTACCTTCGCTCACGGGGAAAACACCAACTTTTCCTTTTCTTTTCTGTAGCTTTTCAATTAAATGGGTAATATGAAAAAAATTATTTTCCGGTATTTCCTCTAGCAAATGAGGTTCTAGTATATACATACCCGAATTTATTTGAAATATAAGTTGCGGTTTTTCAATTAACTCGGTTAAGCCCCCTTTATCTCCAGTTTTAATGGTGCCATATGGGATTGGATAATGCTTTAAAGCAGATACTATAGTAAGTTCATTCTTGTTTTCTTGATGATATTTTAATATTTCTGAATAATCCTCGTCAATAATAATATCGCAATTGCTAACAAAAAAGGTGGTGTCAATTTTATCTTTTATTAAAAATAAACTACCGGCTGTTCCAAGGGGTTTTTCCTCTTGAAAATAGCTCAATTGATAAGTATTATTATTTAATTGTTCAAAATAATGCTTTATGGTTTCAGCTTTATAATTTACAGATAAATAAAAATCACTACACCCTACATCTACAAAGCGGTTCATTATCTCTTCTGCAATAGTGTTATCTCCAAGGGGTATTAAAGGTTTGGGAATCACATTTGTAAGCGGTTTTAATCTTGTGCCTTTACCACCTGCCATGATAACAACAGGTAAATTCAATTTGGATTTTGAAATTTTCTCATTTTTATCAAATACATCCTCCCAAAAGAAAATCTCTACAAGGTTATTATTTTCATCAACAACCGGCATACACTCAATGCGATTTTCACGCATTATCTCCTTTATAGAAAACTGACTTTCGCCTTGTTTAGCAACTTTTGTTTTTTTTCTCAATATATTTTTAACTGGAGAACCTAAAGGAATATTTTCTAAAATGGCTCTTTGAATATCTCCCACACTTAACACATTTACAAACTTTTCAGCATCAAAAACAAGCAATAATTTCTTGTCGATTCTGTCCATTTGTTTAAGGGCAGATAGCAAGTCTTCATCAATATCTATCTTTCGCTTTTCAACTTTTCTATTAAACATTATTTTATTTTTTTACTGGACTCCTTCGTAAACTCCATTTTCTATAATATCTCTTATAACAACAGTACCTGCTCCAATAATAGTTTCAGATGTTATTTTTATATTATTTATAATAACACTATTACTTCCAATAAAGCAATTTTCACTTATCAATACTTTTAATCAACTGAAATGACTCTGCATATTCAACCCCTGCAGATGCGCCTCTGTTAATTGCTAATGCCTCAATATTTTTTAAACTTCTAGGAAAAGGATGTTGTCCTAACTCAGATTCATAAATCTTCATTATATCTAGCTTTTCCTCCATAAAATCAGTTATATCTACAAAGTAATTAGGTATGAATACCTTTTCTGGTAAACTTGGAGCAAATTCCGTCTCTGAAATACATTCATACATTAATACCTTTTTTATAAATGGGTAACGAAAAGATTTCGTACATGCCATAACAGCATCGAAAGTAACCCTATGATCCGAATGTGCGTCTGACCTATTAAGACAGTAGATTACCTCAGGTTTTACCTCCATAAAAACTTCTGAGATTTCTGGAACTATTGTAATAATACTTCTTGAAGATAAACTCATTGTAGGATAATTAAGTAAAAATGTTTTTCTTATACCTAACTCTCTTGCCACTTTTTTTATCTCATTTTGTCTAATATCTACCTTTTCCTTAGAAAATCCTTGTTCCTCTAAAATATTAGTTATGACCAACCAGAAAATATTATCACCTTCCTTCTTATGTTTTAAAAGAGTTCCTCCAACACCAAGTACTTCATCGTCTGGATGCGCGGATATTACTATTATATTTTTCATTATTCGTATTTATGTTAATTTTTTTCTTTCCTACTAAATTAAAAAACATCAGAATCTATCATCTGAGGTTGAAAGTGAATCTCTTCATTAAAGGCTTTATAAACAAAAATGTTATTTTTTATAGGTTTGAACCCAATTTCTTTAACATATTCGAGATCCCAGTGAACCATATTAAAACTATTATATCCTTGGTTAGCTAGTAAACTTATTGTATCCAATAAAAAATCATCAAAATGAGAACAGTACATTATGTCTATTTCTTCTCCGTATTGCTTGTAAATCAAAATACGATTTCCTTTTTCAATTTTTTGATATTTATTTTTGGGATGTTTATCTATTCTCTTAACAATAAAACCATTCGTTCTTCCGAATTCGGATGAAGTACTAACTTTGTAAGATTTTTTAAAATTTTTTAAATCGAGATTAAAATAATTTGTATGGATAATGTTAAACTTAAATAATTTCGTAAAAAAAGGAGCTGAATTCTCATTTGGGAATGCTATGATTATATCTCCTGCAAACGCTTTGAACTGTTTTTTTAGAAGAGGATAGAATACTCCAGAATATTCAGTTGAAACCATACCTCCCGAAGAAACTCCAACAACAATATCTTTACTATTAAACTTGTAAATATTTTTTATAATTGAGTTATGCGCAATAATTTTACCATCTGCGACAGCTACCATTGAGAAATAATCCTTATCCTCGTCCTCATTTAAGTAATTATACTCTTTTGCTGAAAAATCAAGATTAAAACACTCTTTGTATAAACTTAAAATACTAAATATATCGCTCTTTACTACTCTCCTGAATTCTATCATACTATATGGTTCCTGAATCTACATGAATATTTTGTCCTGTAATTGATTTTGCTTCTTCTGATAATAAAAAGCACACCGTGGATGCAACGCTCTCAACCTCTGTTGGAACTTTCAAAGAAGTTCGTAAATGTATTCTTTTTTTCTGATCATCGGACAATGTTGCACTCATTTCGGTATCCATAAACCCTGCAACTAAAGCATTAGAACGAATACCTAATTGGCCCCATTCACGTGCAGTATTTTTTGAAAAAGCTTCTAAAGCACCTTTCGAAGATGCATACATTGCCAACCCTTTATAACCTGTATGAACACTTATGGAGGAAATATGGATAATACTTCCTTTTATCTTATTAAAAAGCATGTTTCTTAGAACAAATTTTGTTATAATCATTGGGGAAAACACATTGACACTAAACATGTTATTAAGTCTATCTAAATTTAGATTACTGATAATGTCATCATAAGCCATTGCAGCATTATTAACAAAACCACTTATCGGAACTTTATTCGAAATAAAATTTTTAAAAACATCTTTCTTAACAAAATTTGAATCACTTAGATCTATCGACCTAAAAAATAAACTATTTGGAAATTCTCTTTCGAGTTCTTTAATCTCTTCTGAATAAGTACGGTTAACTCCATAAACATTATATCCTTTTTTCAATAATTGTATAGTAATTTCCAACCCTACTCCCCTTGATATTCCTGTAACTAAAATATTTTTTTTCACGATCTTTTGATTTTACCAGTTCTTGTTTTTTCTAATGAGTCTAAAATTTTCACAACTCTCGGTATCTTGAAATCTTGTATCTTTCCTTTTAACAGACTAACTATTTCTTGTTTCGTCAAGTTGTGACCGTCATGTAAAACTATATCAGCACAGATAATATTACCTAATACAGAGTTGGTTTTACCAAAAACACGAACATCTTGAACGGCTTTTAAGGAACGTAAAATATCTTCCACTTCGTAGGGATTTACTTTATATCCCCCCACGTTTAGCATTTCATTTTTTCTACTCAAAAATCGAATCGTCATGGGATCTTCCTTCAATACTTCGACTAAATCTCCAGTATTATACCATTCTTCCTCTAGAACTAGTTCTTCTGACTCTCCAACCTTACATTTATGAATAAACAAAATACTATCTTTAACCATTACAAATGATTGCATTCCTTTCTTAATCTCAAAAACATCTCCTTCAGCAGCAAATATCGCACCTGCTTCTGTTGAAGCATACACATTCAAAAACTTAGCTTTAGGGAAAACATCTACCATATTTTTTTTCAATGAATTAGATAGCTTTTCACCACCAAAAGTGATCCTTTTTACATTTGTAAAACTTGATTCATTTGGCAGTAATAACCTAAAAAAAGTAGGTGTAGCGGAAATATGAGTGACACCATCTTTTTGTATACTTTCAATGATTTGTTTTCTATTGTAACCAAATAATTTAACAATAGTGTTTCCATTTAATAATGCCTGAAAAAAAACTTGAATTCCAGCCATGTGTGTTACACTGTAAGCATACCCCCAAATATCATCTTTTTTATTATAAGCTATTCTTACGTTATCTAATAAAGTACTCTTATTGTGCGTTATACCTTTAGGTCTTCCAGTAGTTCCTGAAGTAAATAAAGTTAACCTCCAATTTTTATTAGTTTTTAACTTTTGCTTAATTTTTTCTAGGGATATTTCTTTAAAGCTCTCAAAACTAATTTTCTGTTCATTCAAGTTATTAAGCAAATTTATCTTTTCCTCCTCTGAAAAATCCGCATCGATTAAAATAATCTCTTTATCTAAAAGGATTGACAGTATTATTTGGTTAAATACTTGATAAAAATCATCTAACTGACAAAAACTGGTATATTCTTTAATCTTTTGAAGATCAAAAAATAACCGACTATAATTGATACTAATATTCTTTACTCGATCAACAAAAAAATAATCATCCAGCATCAGATATCTTTTTATAAATTTCGCCAACAGTATTAACTAAACCGTCTTCGAATACATCTATACCAAATTCTTCCTCAATATGAACAGTTAGTTCAGCTAACTGAAAAGAATCTAGACCAAGATCATCTCTTAAATTAGTTTCTTCATTTACTTCTATACTCAAGACATTCCCTGAATACTCCATTAACTCAGTTATTATTCCATTTAACTTTTCTTCCATAATATGTTCTTAAAATTAATGTTTATTTAAAATTAGCAAATAGCTATTCTCTATTTTCTCACTTCCCAATCATTTTTAAGTATTCATCCCATTGACCGATGTCTTTCCAAAGAACCTAAAGGAACATTTTCTAAAATGGCTCTTTTGAATATCTCCCACACTCAACACATTTACAAACTTTTCAGCATCAAAAACAAGCAATAATTTCTTGTCGATTCTGTCCATTTGTTTAAGGGCAGATAGCAAGTTTTCATCAATATCTATCTTTCGCTTTTCAACTTTTCTATTAAACATTATTTTATTTTTTTAGCAGGATTCCCTATGTAAATGCCTCTCTCAATAACATCTTTTACTACAACAGAACCTGCACCAATAATAGTTTTAGATGTGATATTTACGTTATTTCTAATGATACTACTACTGCCAATAAGGCAATTTTCACCAATCATTACCTCACCATTGAGTATTGCATTTGTAGAAATATGTGTTTGATTTTTAATAACACAATCATGCTCAATTAAAGCTTTACTATTAATGATACAATTTTGTCCAATACTTGCATCTGCATTTATTATCGCATTATGCATTATGATTGTTCCTTTCCTAACTTTAGCGTGATTAGACACATAAGCATTTGGAGAAATGATCACAGGAAGATTACCATGATTATTATTCACTAAATCAAATAACCCTTCTCTTAGCATTGAATCACCCATATACCCGATAGTAATCAGAAAGTTATAACCAGCCTTTATATAATTAATTATTTCACTATCATTTCCAATTATCTCATAACCTAAAATTGTTTTACCTAACTCAGAAGGTAAATCAATTATTCCTTTTATTTGGTATTTATCCTCTCGTTCAATAACGTCGATACATGACTTGCAATGACCGCCGCCTCCAATAAGTATTATTTCTTTTTTGTGCATATTTTTAAATAACAGTACTCGTAATATTAACTAATGTATCAGCCAACCACTCAGAATTAGACAAATCTCCCTTTTGACAGTCTTTAAACATAGGCAATTTATTCATCAACTCCCAAGCAGGACGTGTCATGATTCCAGCTTCATTTGTTTGTTCTAAAAATTCATCTCTTTCCTTTCTATCCTTTAATTTAAGTGCATTAAGCCAATAATTAGCTTCCGTATTCTTTTTTTCACTAACAAATTCGACACCTGAGTCTTTAAAAAAAATTTCATATTTCTTCGCTAATTCTCTTTTTCTTTTTATAAAATCTGGTAATTGTTCCATTTGTGCCACTCCTAAAGCAGCTGCTAAATTAGTTAACCGATAATTGTATCCAATTACATCATGTATATATTCCCATTTATGGGGTTGTTTTGCTGTTGTGGTAATGTGTTTTGCTTTTTTTGCTAATTCTTTATCATTGGTAAGCAGCATACCTCCTCCACCTGTTGTAATTGTTTTATTTCCATTAAAACTCAACGTTCCAAATAGACCAAAAGTTCCTGTATGCTTTCCGTTAAACGTACTGCCAAGACTCTCTGCTGCATCTTCTATTAATGTAATATGGTATTCTTTGCAAATTGCTTTAATCTCATCAATTCTACAAGGATGTCCAAAAGTGTGCATTGGTATACAAGCTGCAACGCGACAATTAGTTGTTTTATTGAAAGGTTTATTGTTAACCATTTCTATGTTTTCCTCCAACCATTTTCTAAGAGCCTCTGGAGATAACCCCATTGTATCTTTATCCACATCAACAAAAACAGATTTTGCACCGGTATAAGAGATTGCATTTGCAGTTGCCACGAAAGTAAGCGGTTGGGTAATAACTTCTTCGCCCTGCTTTACTCCTGACAATATTAATGCCATATGCAATGCTGCAGTTCCATTCATTGTAGCTATCGCATATTTTGCACCTGTATATTCTGCAATCATCTTTTCAAATTGTGTAACAAATTTACCTACACTTGAAACAAAGGTTGTGTCTATACACTCTTTCAAATATTTTTTTTCATTCCCTTCAAAGGTTGGCTCATGTAAAGGTATAAAGCCTTTCGGCTTATTGTATATTTTTCTAACAAAGTTTATAAAGTCTTGATGCATGGTATTATTACATTTTATCATCTAAATATTTATCAACCTCCTTATGCCCAAAATCCGATATCATTTGATGAAATAACGAAACTATATCACTTTTATTCCAAAATTTTTTAGTCTTTAAATTATAAATTGAATTTTCAAAATGAGTTAACTGATCTTGATTGTAATTTAATTGATTTTTAATGATACCTAGATTTTGAAATTTATTCATATCTAAGGTTTCATTTTCAGTAAAAAATTCCTCAAAATCTTTCTCTCCTGTAGTGTCACTTTTCGTAAATAAACAAGGCCATTGTTTTGTAAGATCAAGTTTACAAATAATATCTCTAGCCTCATCTTCTGACTGACATATAAATGGCTCAAGCCCTTTATTCATAAGATACTTAGTCGCAATATCACTAAAAGTAATAAGATGCAGGTTTTCACTCAACTTAGGAAAGAAAATATCTCCGTTGTCTCCAAAAATACATGACATCAAACAGAGCTCTCCCGCTTCTTTTGGTATCACAAAATATCGCTTAATATCATTAGGAGCCACTATGGGTTGTTGTTTTTCTAAACGCTTATTGAAGCCATGTAATAAAGAACCATCTGAAAATGCAACATTCGCAAAACGAGCCATAGAAACATTAATTTCCTTACTTCTTCGGTTTACAAACATTTCCATAATCCGTTTAGAAGCTCCCATCATATTTACTGGATTTGCTGCTTTATCAGTAGATACACAAAAGTATTTTTTTACACCATTCTCTATGGATTGTTTAATGCTTTTATCAATATTAAAGATATTAGTATCAATCATTCGCATCAAAGTGAAAGGGTCTTTTTCACTTCTTACATGTTTTAATGCGGATAAATTCAAAACATAATCATATTTCCCGTCAGCTTTAATAAAAGCATCATATTCAACCGACCCAAGGTCAAGTGCAAATGTTTGAAAATCTCCATCAATATATCCAAAGGAAGATCTGATATCTCTAACTAGTTCCACCAAATTATTCTCACTAATGTCAACAACATGGAGTTTTAGTGGATTCCTTTTGAATATTTCTTTTGTCACTGCTTGCCCAATAGAGCCCGCACCACCAAGGACTAAAAACTTGCAAACGGAAACTATTTGCTCTAGTTCTTGCTTTTTAATACCGATATCTTCGGTGAATAGTTCTTTGTTTCTTCCTATTAAGTTCAGCATATAAATTTAAAGAGTTTTATGAATTTTGATGGCATTGGTAAATATTTGATCCCATTTTTCTGATCTATTTTCCAAATTAAACAAGTTATTTATAATGGCTGAATCCATTTTTTTTATTTCATTACCATATATTGCATATTCCATAGCTTGCTTCCATTTCTTATAATTAGTTGCCGGAACTATGATGCCGCAATCATTTTCTTTTAATATTTCTGCAGCCAATCCAGCACCAGTAGTAATCACTTGGCATTGCATCAGCATTGCATAAAATGTAGACATGGGTCCAGCATTTATTAAACTCGTCATAAAAAACGTGTCAGCTGCCGAATATAACAACTTGAGTTTATCCTCATCAACATAGCCTGTAAAAGTAACTTTATCTTCTATATTGTATTTTTTGGTCAGATTTTTCAATAATTGCCTATATTTTTCAGGCCCTTGAGATGTGAAAAAACAATGAAACTTTTTATCTTTTAATTTCCCTATAACTTTTAATATTTTATGTATTTGATATTCTGGAAGTAAACGCGATGAAAATAAAAAGATATGACCGTTATCTTCTATGGCTAATTCTTTTTTTGCATTAACGGAATAAATAGTTGGTTTCCAGCAATCTAAATCAGCACCAAAAGTATTAAAACTGACATTGCATTTATAATGTTCTGCTATTTCTGAAATAAAAGATTTATGAGTAAGCGTAAGGCTTTTAATTGGCTTCAAGTATTTACTTTGTTGATAAGCTTTAATATTATCATGTATTAATCTTAACGGATTAATTTTAAATTTAAACTTCCCCAACAACTTTTCTGAATATAAAAAATGATTATAATGTATAGCAATTCTTCCCTCAAATCTTTCTCTTATTTTAATTGCAAAAGCATTTATGCTTGCAGGCAACACCAATAAATACTCAATATTTTCTGGCTTATTATTGATATATTTTTCCAAATACAATAACATTTGCGGGGAAAAAATAAACTCAGTCTTTTTAATCCCGCTCCACAACTTGATGTTTTTAACAGGAAAAGATTTTGTTAATAAATCATTATCAAAAGTATGTGTATAAACTTTATCTGCTCTAACATCTGGCCGCCAAACTTCCCATACATAGTGATCAAATTTCTTCAACAAACTATTTCCCAACTTATAAGCCCAATCTTCTTGCCAAACTCCAATTTGTTCTCCCTTTGAATTGTGCCAAACATGAGCTGCTCTATCTAAGGAAGTATTTCCTTTAATATAACCAAACTTTGGAGAAAAGGTCATCATATATAAAATGTGATACTTTTTACTCATTCATTTCTTCTTTAATATAGTTGTAAGTCAATTTAGGGTTGATAATTTGGAATAATTGAATAACTTGTTTTTTTGTTATTAAATTTAGGGAATTTAATAAACTGAATACAATTATTAAAAAGATTGGAGGAAATATAACCCACCAATATTTGGTAATGTCTTTTAAAAAGGGGACTACAATTAAATAAGATATTAAAACCAAAATTAATAAAACCGCATAGGTTAGCAAAACTTGATAATTTATTTTTAATTTCCCAATTCTCCTTGACGTAAAAATCACTAACATATTATGAAAAATATTCACGCTTAATAAATTCATTGCCAAACCAATAGCTCCAAGTCCTAAATATTCAGTGGAAACAAAATAAATAACACTAATAATATAGAATAAAAATTTAAGTAATTTTAACCAAAAATTTAAGTAAAACTTGCCCATACCACTCAATATATTTCCATAAGGCATACCTACTATTGAAATATAAGACGCATATATCATAAGTATAAAAGGAATAACACTATTTTGGTATTTATCTCCTAAAATACCTAGCAATAAAGGTTCTGCAATGATTCCAAGTAAACAAATGAATGGAAGAATAAAGTTTGCTAAGAAAATTTGAAATTTATTAATTTTATTATTCAGATTTTCCCAATTATTTTCTTTTATATACTTTGAAAATAATGGAAAAAAAACAATTCCCATCGTACTACCAAGAATAAGGATCATTCCCCCTAAAGAAAAAGCTACTGCAAAATACCCTAGTTCTGTAGAATTTGTATAATGTTGGAGAATCAATTTATCTGAATATGCAATAACTGAATTTAGTACAACTATTAAAAAAATAGGAATTGATATTTTTAAATAATTTTTTGCTAATTCTTTACTATACTTTCCATAGGGCAAAGAGCGAAAAAGGTTAATTGCTATGGGTAAAACAATTATGCCTGTCAATAAATTCCAACCAACCAAACCTACAGCTTTAAAACCTAGGAGAACTACAACTATCTTACCAAGTTGAAATAATATTCCTTTTGCAATATTGGGTAAGTTTGCTTTAGCTTGTTTTAATTGACCAGTAAAGGTAGAATCACTAAACTGGATTAGCTTTGTTATCACCATTGAAAAAAGTGTGATGATAATTACTTGTTCATGAATATTGCTTTCAAACTGATGAATTAAAATATATTTCTGAATAGCAAACCATATTAAAACAGAAAAAAAAAATATGATTATTGAAATTATTTGTAATCTTGAGTAAGTTGCTAAATTATCACCTAGGTCCTTCCCTTCAGATATTAATTTAATATTTCCTGTACCAAATAAACCCGTAATAAATCCAAAGATTCCAACGTAGGCGGAAGCGTAAGCTATTGTGCCTAAAACTTCTGGCCCAGCAACTCTTGCCAATACAATTCCTGAAATCATGCCCAATATTCTCAATGAGATATTAGAACCAAATTGGACTAAAAATTTTTGTTTAAGCATTAATTCTCAATTTACTGATGAAATTATTTTGAATTTCTTCAATAAGAAAATGAATATTACCAGCTGTATGAGGAGTAATAATCAAATTTGGCAATTTCCAGAGTTGTGACCATCTAGACAAAGGTTCTTTTTCGAACACATCAAGCGCGGCGGCTTTGATTTGATTATTTTTCAGGGCTATAAATATTTCTTTTTCATTAACAACTTCCCCCCTGGATATATTAATAATCATAGTATTTTTACTCATCATCTGTAGTTTATCTTTATCTATAAAATGATGCGTTTCATTACTTAAAGGCAAAGCTATAATTACTATTTCGCTGTCAATTAAAAACTGATTCAAATCAGTTTTTAAATACCATTTTTTTATATACTTATTTTCTCCTTTATTATTAGAATATCCCAAAATATTACACCCAATATTCCCAAATATTTCTGCAATTGCTTTTCCATTATTACCCATACCGAGCACTCCAATATTATAATCTCGAATAGATCTTACATTTCCGTCAATAAAAATGGATTGATCCCATTTTCTTCTTTTTTGATTTAATATAGCATTAGGGAATTTGCGAATAAGGGATAAGGCCATTAGAAGTGTATGCTCAGCAATAATAGTACTTGCAATACCTTTGGAGGTTTGCAAGTTGAATTCTTTGGGTATATTAAGATTATCCAAATAATTAACGCTACTAATACCTAAGTAGATGAGTTCTAAATGCTTGATTTTTTCAAATTCAGGTAAATTGAACGTAAAACAAATATCTGCAGAAGATAGCCTTGTTAATAATTCTGAAGTAGATGCAACATACTCAATTGTATAAGACTTAAGTTGTTCGTCATTTAAGTTTTTATCAAACGATTTTGACCAACGCTCCTTTGTAAAATAAGTATTAGTTTGAATTAATATATTTGTCATGATTTACCTTTAAACATTTTAAAAATAGCAACCATTTTCATCAAAAAGACTCTTCGTAAGATGCGATAAATAATATACGAATCATCTAAATTAAAGAATGCAATAGTTTTTTTACCTCTTATGTCCTTTAACCACCCTTTAAAAGTTAACTCATTAACCTTTTTATATTGTTTGAAGGATTGATAACTTGAAAACAGATTTAAATATTTTTTTCCAATTTCAAAATTTTCTATTTTCAATACTTCTTGGTTTGTTGCACATAAATAATCCGTTAACGGAAAATTCATTCCACAAAAGTCTGCCAACGAATTTTGCTGCCAATACCTTGAATTAATTTCAATTAGCTTTGTTTTCCCATCTCGCTCATCATATTTAAATTCTGCGCTTCCAACACCAATATAATTTATAGCTTTAAATAGTTTTGATCCCAATTGTAAGAGTTTCTCATCTTTAATGCTCTGCGCACAAACAGCTATACCAAAATGTATAGGGTTTTGATGGATTTTCTTTAGTGTAAATGCTAATTTTGTATTTCCTTGCTTATCAATAAATACACTTATTTTAATGTTCTTATCATCTTTACTCTTGATGATTTCTTGAACAATAACTGGGACATTCTGTTTATTAAAAAACTTTAGCTTTTCTATAAGTTGTTCTTCATTCTCAATAACAAATCCTTTTTTAGAGCCACTTACTTTAACCCTCCAAACATTAACATCTCTTGCTTTAATGAACACTGGGTAAATTAATCCTTCAACCTGTGCTTTTATAGGTTTATTTACATCAGTAAAAACTGTTTTTGGCACATTAATATTTGCCTTTAAGGCCATTTTATACTGTGTGTACTTATCCTGAATGCCTAATATTAAATCTTTACCGGGTAGGTTGTGTAAAAAATATTTGTCAAAGAAATCTTGGTTATGGGCATACAACATTAAATAAACATCAGAAGCAATAAACATTACTGGTTTTTCATTGAGTGATTCACAAAAGCTTTTTAACTCACCTAAAGCTAGATCATTGTTTTCTTCAGGATGCGTAAAAACTCTAGCGTGAATATATTTTGAATAATATCCGATTTCTTTAGAATAAGATATTCCATGCACTTTAACTCCAGACTTACTAAGACTTCTTCCAATTGCCAAGCCCGTTTCTGATAATCCAAATATTATAGCAGGATTCTTAATTTGCATTTTTATACATTTTAAGTGGAGATATATTAGATAGTTATTTTATTAGATAATTATTTAACTCACTAATGATATAGTTAACTTCCATATTGGTCAATTCAGCGTGTAAGGGTAACGTTATAAACTTATCGACTTCTTTTTCAATAAATTCACAACCCTTAGCATAAGGTTTAAATAAAGGCTGTAAACTTAAAGGGGTATAATGACAACCTGTTGCAATACCCTTAGATTTTAGATGTATCATTAAATCATCACGCTTTTCTGCGCGTATTCCAAACATTTGGTAACAATAGTTTTCTGGTTCAAAAGGTACTAAAGGCTTAATTCCATCAATAGATTTTATGCCGTCTAAATACATCCTAATTATTTCTGCCCTTCGTGCATTAAACTTTGGAAGTTTTTTTAATTGAGCTAATCCAATTGCAGCGGCTAAATCGTTCATATTATATTTATAACCTAAGACATTAAGTTCATAAAACCAATGTAAGGCATCTTTATTGGCATCTGTATAGGCTTGAGCTGTTTTCCAATTGTCTTTATCTATTCCTACCCATCGCATGGCCTTCACATCCTTAAATAATTCGGGTTGGTTAGTAACCATCATACCACCATCACCGGTGGTCATTAATTTTTTCTCTTCAAATGAATAGCATCCTATGTCACCCCAAGTACCCAAAACTTTTCCTTTATACATTGCTCCTGCGGTATGAGCACAATCCTCAATCACTGCTAATCCCTTTTCCTTGGCCCATGGCATTAATTTTTCCATCGGTACTGGGTGTCCAGCGAAGTGTACTGGCATAACAGCAACTACATCATCTGTATATTTTCTTTTCATATCATCTAAATCCATACCTAAGGTAACAGGATCAGAATCAATAAATACTGGTATTAATCGATTGTACAAGGCTGCACTTGCTGTTGATGAAAATGTTAAGGATGGCACCAACACTTTTGACCCCTCTGGAAACTTAAAAGCTGCCAAAGCTAAATGCAATGCAGCAGTAGCTGAATTTACACCTATTGCTATTTTACATCCAACAAACTCTGTCCATTGTTTTTCAAATTTATTTACGTTGGGTCCTAAACCAACCCAAGAGCGGTCCATAGCCTCTTTTATGTTTTGTAATTCTTCTTCTCCAAAGGAGGGTTTAAATAGCCTAATATTCATTATTTATTTATTTGAAATGTGTTTATACTCAGTTTTAAATTGTTCTAGTGTCATATTTTTTTCGTCCTTAGGAGATAAAATAGGTGTATCAATTGGCCAATTAATTCCAATTGTATTATCATTCCATAAAAGTCCTCTTTCATTCTCAGGAGAATAAAAATTGTCAACTTTATACACTACTTCACTTGTTTCAGTTAGGGTGCAAAAACCATGAGCAAATCCACGGGGAATGTATATCATTTTTTTATTTTCTGCACTAAGTTCAATACTATCCCATACTCCAAAAGTTTTAGAACCCTCTCTTAAATCAACAAATACATCTAATATCGAACCATTAATACAACGCACCATCTTAGTTTCTGAAAATGGGGGGAGTTGAAAATGTAATCCTCTAATAATATTTTTTTTTTCTGATCGAGAATGGTTTTCTTGTACCCAATTTCTATCAAGCCCATTTTCTTTAAAAGCAGCCTGATCAAAGGTTCTCATAAAAAAACCTCTGTTATCGTTTCGAGGGGCTAATATAATTTCGAAAACGCCTCTTATATCTCTTTCTTTAAATATCATTTTGTGTATTCCAGTAGTTTGAATAATTTTCTATTTGCTCTGTGCATAGATTAAAAACATCCTCTGTTTTATACCTCTTGTACCAATCAACGGTGAAGGCTATTGTCTGATCTAAATCAAACAATGGATTCCAACCAAGTTTATTTTTGGCCTTTGTTATATCTAAAGAAAGCAACTTAGCCTCATGCAATTTTTCTTTATCTGAAATGTCATTCCATTCCCCTTTTCCATAATTAACTATTGTTTTATTCAACAGCTCTTCTACCGAAACTATATTTTCTTTCTCAGGTCCAAAATTCCAAGCTTCATCGAACTTTTTTTCACTAATCATCTTGGCACCAAGCAATAAGTAGCCCCATAGAGGCTCTAAAACATGCTGCCAAGGGCGAGTTGCATGTGGATTTCGAATTTCAATTGTCTCTTCTTTTTCGATAGCATTTATAATATCCACGATAATTCTAAATGGAGCCCAATCTCCACCACCAATTACATTACCGGCTCTAGCAGAGGCTATCTTTTTTTCTGAATCTTGAAAAAAAGAACGTCTGTAAGAACTAATTACAAGCTCTGAGGCACCTTTACTAGCACTATATGGGTCATACCCACCCATAGGATCTGTTTCCTTATAACTATAATCTTTCTCAATGTTTTCATAACATTTATCTGTTGTTATAAAAACACCCGTTTGTAAACTCGCAGACTTTCTAAAAGCTTCAAGTAAATTAACAGTACCTATTACGTTTGTCTCGAAAGTATAAACAGGATCGTCGTAACTATCTAAGACTATTGGTTGGGCTGCTAAATGAAACAATATCTCCGGTTTTTCAATTTCAATAATTTCTTCAATTATAGATAATTCTCGTATGTCAGCTCTATAATCTCTTATTTTTTTTTCAATTTTGGATAATACAAAATTATCCTTATCAGATTTAGGATCTAGAGATATTCCAACTACATCTGCACCTAAATTATGTAACCAAATAGAAAGCCAAGAGCCTTTAAAGCCAGTGTGACCAGTAATTAAAACTTTTTTTCCCTTATACGTTTGTAAAAGAGAATTTATTTCCAAACTTTCCATTTTGCTTCATTATTATTCCAAATCTTATTCAGATGATTAACATCTCTCACAGTATCAGCACACTCCCAAAAACCCTCATGCTTAAATGTCATAACTTCACTTTTTTTCGCTAGTTCTTCTAAGGGCCCTATTTCAAAATCACAGTTTACGTCTACGGTTAAACTATTGAGCATATCTTTATTAAAAACCATATAACCACCATTGATCAAACCTTTGCTTGTTTGTGGTTTTTCCTCAAAAGAAAGTACCAGTCCATTTTCTTCAAGTACCTCCCCAAACATAGACGGAGGTTTTACACCAGTTATAGTAACTAATTTACCATGGTTTTTATGAAATTTAACAAGATTATTAATGTCAATATTAGCTACACCATCTCCATAAGTCAACATATTTACATCGTCTAAATACTTTTCTAGCCTCTTAATTCGACCTCCTTTAAGAGTTTCTAAACCGGTGTCAACCAACGTAACTTTCCATTCATCAGAGACTCCATTGTAATATGTGGTTTCCCCATTAGCAGTATTTATAGTAAAATCATTATTATAACTCTGTAACTTTAAAAAATAATCTTTGATTACATTAGCCTTATAACCAAGTGCAATCACAAATTCCTTGTAGCCGTAATGAGCATATGATTTCATAATGTGCCATATTATGGGCCTACCACCTACTTCTACCATTGGTTTTGGGATTAATTCTGTGACACTACCTAATCTTGAACCGTACCCTCCTGCTAAAATTATTACTTTCATATTTACAATACTTATTAATTAAAACTATATTCTATTTGTATAATTTATCCTTTAAAAGGATGCTTAGTTAAAGGAAATTTAGCAAATGGATGATACTCTCCTTTTAAACCAATAGGATTTGAATTTCTAATATCATGAACAATTTCAATAGCCTGTCTAGCATCTTCTATACCATATCCATTTCCTTCTAATACTCCTCTATACACTTTTGTGTGTAAGTCTGAAAAACCAACACTAAATTCTAACTCTTCACCTTCAATGGTAATTGATCTATAGGTTCTTTGTCCTTTCGCTTTTATTTCTTGAGGTATTAAGTCATAATTAATTGACAAAAACCAACGAACTCTAGCTCTTTCAAACTCTAAATATCCAGAAGCTCTATCGTGAGATTGAACATGTACATCATTTCTTTTCACACTTCCAAAAATCCAGGAAAGCATGTCATAGAAATGAACACCAATATTTGTTGCGATACCTCCAGACTTACTTTGATCACCTTTCCACGAGGTGTAATACCAATTACCACGAGATGTTAGATACGTTAAATCTATATCAAATACTTTGTCCTTTGGCGCAGAGTCTACCTTTGCTTTTAAATCTATAATACTTTGATGCAATCTTAATTGTAAAATATTCCAAATACGTTGTCCAGATTCTTTCTCCATTTTTTGAAGTGCATCCAAATTCCAAGGATTTGTAACAAGCGGTTTTTCACAAATTGCATCTGCACTTCTTCTTAAAGCCATTCTTATGTGAGCATCATGAAGATAATTTGGGGTACAAATGCTCACATAATCTAACTCAATACCTTTGTCATATTTTAGTTTTTCAATATGCCTATCAAATCGTTCAGTTTCAACAAAAAAGTCAGCGTCTGGAAAATAACTATCCATAATACCAACACTATCAAAACGATCGAGTGCGGCTACTAAATTATTATTTGTGTCTTTTATAGCCTGTAAATGTCTTGGTGCTATGTAACCAGCAGCTCCAATAAGTGCAAAGTTTTTCATCTATTTAATTCTTTTTACTTTATTTTTTTCTAACAAGTATTCTTCATTACTTTCTATGCAAATGCCAATTCCATTATCATTAAACTTTAATCGATGTCCGTATTCACTTACCCATCCAATATGTTTAGATGGATTTCCTACAACTAATGAATAATCCAACACTTCTTTGGTTACCACAGCACCGGCTCCTATAAATGAAAATTTTCCAATATCATTTCCACAAACAATCGTAGCATTAGCTCCAATACTAGCACCTTTTTTAACTATAGTAGACATATAATCATTTCTACGATTTACGGCACTTCTTGGGTTTATAACATTTGTAAATACCATAGAAGGACCCAAAAAAACATCATCTTCACAAACTACTCCAGTGTATATAGATACATTATTTTGTACTTTCACATTCCTGCCTAGAATTACATTAGGAGAAATAACAACATTTTGACCAATGTTACAATTTTCTCCAACGACACTATTAGTCATTAAATGAGAAAAATGCCAAATTTTAGTATTCTCTCCGATTAGACACCCTTCATCAATTACAGCTGATTCATGGGAGTAATATTTCTTTTCTTTCATATTACAAAATTAAAGTGTCCTATCAGCCAAAGAATTTGGCAGTATATTTTTCACATCATAAATTACAGCTTTATCTTTTAATAAAAGTGAAAAATCTAAATTCATAAATTTATTGTGTGAAACAGTTAAAACAACTGCATCAAATTTAGTATTGGGGATTTTTTTTGATGACATCAATCCATATTCATGCAATACTTCTTCTTCATTTGCCCAAGGATCATAAATAGTAATATTAGTCCCATATGATTTTAGGGCATTAACAACATCTACAGCTTTAGTATTTCTTACATCAGGACAGTTTTCTTTAAATGTAATTCCTAAAATTAAAGTATTAGAACCATTAATCTTGATGTCTTTTTTAATCATACACTTAACTACTTCAGAAGCAACATAATCTCCCATTCCATCATTTAAACGTCGTCCAGCTAGAATAATTTCAGGATGATACCCATTTTCTTGAGCTTTTTGAGCCAAATAATAAGGATCCACCCCTATACAGTGCCCACCAACCAAACCTGGCTTAAAAGGCAAGAAATTCCACTTTGTTCCGGCAGCTTCCAACACATCATGGGTGTTGATATCCATTAAATTAAATATCTTGGCAAGTTCATTTACAAAAGCGATATTAATATCTCGTTGCGAATTCTCTATTACTTTGGAAGCTTCTGCTACTTTTATTGTGGGTGCCATATGCGTACCTGCTGTGATAACAGATTTATATAAATCATTGACTTTTTCTCCAACTTCAGGCGTTGATCCTGAAGTAACCTTTAGTATCTTTTCAACTGTATGCTCTTTATCTCCTGGATTAATTCTCTCTGGCGAATAACCAGCATAAAAATCTTTATTAAATTTAAGCCCAGAAACTTTTTCTAATACAGGAACACAATCTTCTTCTGTGCAGCCAGGATAGACTGTAGATTCATAAATTACGATATCTCCTTTTTTTAGTAAAGAACCAACCGTTTCACTTGCTTTAATTAGCGGTGTTAAAATGGGTCTATTGTTTTTATCTACAGGAGTTGGAACCGTTACAATGTAGTAATTACAATCTTTAATTTTATCTAACTGATTGGTACAAAATAGTCCAATTTCATCAGAATCTTCAACAATAAGTACAGATTGTAAAGTTTCATTATCCACCTCTAAGGTAGAATCTAAACCAGACATTAATTCTACTACTCTACTTGTATTAATATCAAATCCAACTACTGAATATTTAGTTGCAAAAAGCCTTGCCAGTGGCAAACCGACATATCCTAGTCCTATAATTGCTATTTTATCTTTTTTCATATTTATTTATAAATTTTTCCAATACCATTTTACAGCTTCTTTAAGTCCTATTTGTAAGGTAAACTGTGGGTTATAATTTAAATACTCTTTTGCTTTATCTACACTTGCGTGTGAATGAGGAATGTCACCCGCTCTATTTGGGCCATATACAACTTCAACATTTGAAATTTTAGAATCAAACTCAGATAAATACTGTTTTAAATACCCTAATAAATCGTTTATGGTATTTCGATCTCCGTAGGCTACATTATAGATAGTATTAATAGCTTTTTCATTGGTTGTAACAAGGCTTAATAAATTTGCTTGTATCACATTATCAATGTAGGTAAAATCTCTTGAGTAATTTCCGTCCCCATTAATAACAGGAGATTCTCCTTTCATGAGTTGGCTTACAAATTTTGGAATCACCGCTGCATAAGCACCATTTGGATCTTGCTTTCTGCCAAAAACATTAAAGTATCGAAGACCAATGGTCTCTAATCCATAAGTTTTCGAAAAAATATCTGCATACAGTTCGTTTACATATTTAGTAATGGCATAGGGAGATAGTGGTTTTCCAATAATATTCTCAACTTTTGGCATTGATTCTGAGTCTCCATAGGTTGATGAACTCGCTGCAAAAACAAATCTTTTCACTCCATTATCTCTTGAAGCCACCAGCATATTTAAAAAACCACCAATATTCACATCATTGGATGTGATTGGATCTTTAATCGATCTTGGGACAGAACCTAAAGCAGCTTGATGTAAAACATAATCAATATTTTTAGTTGCTTTTAGGCAATCCTCAAGTTTTCTTATGTCTCCTTCTATTAAAACGAAATTAGGATCTTCTAGAAATTCTTCTATGTTTTCTCTTTTACCTGTTGCAAAATTATCAAAACAAAATACTTTATTGTTTTTATTAAGTAATTCTTCACATAAATTTGAACCAATAAATCCGGCACCACCAGTAACTAAAATTTTTTTCTTACTTAAATTTACTTTCATTGTATAATTTTAGTAATTTTATTTATCTATAAAAAACTCTTTTACTTTGTTGATAATAAATTCTTGTGATGAATTCTCATGTTCAGTATGAATAGGTAATGAAAATACACTACTACATAATTGTTCTACATTTTCTATAGTAAATTGACTATTTACATACTTACGAAATGCATCTTGTTTATAAAGTGGAACTGGATAATATATCATTACTGGAATCTTATTCTCATTTAAAAAATCAATTAAAGAACTTCTTAATTCAGGCTCAATCTTTAATGTATATTGATGAAAGACATGCGTTGAATTGTACTGCCTTTTTGGTATTGATAATTCACTAATTTCTGAAAAGCTTTCATCATAATTTTTGGCCATTTTATTTCTTGAGTCAGCATAGCTATCTAAATGATTTAATTTAATATTTAAAATTGCAGCTTGAATTGAATCTAATCTGGAATTACAACCTGTAACTTTATGGTAATACTTTACCTCTTGACCATGATTTGCTATCATTTTAAGATTTTTAGCAATTTTATCATCATTTGTAAACATTGCGCCTCCATCACCATAACAGCCTAAATTTTTCGATGGAAAAAAAGAAGTAGTTCCTATATGACCAATAGTCCCTGTGCTTTTCAAAGTCCCATCATTAAAAGTATATTTAGCTCCAATTGCTTGTGCATTATCTTCAATCACAAATAAACCAAACTCCTCAGCTAGATTCATAATCCCCTCCATATCGCAAGACTGTCCGTAAAGATGAACAGGTACTATTGCCTTTGTTTTACTTGTTATGTGAGGTCTAATTATATCTGCAGTAATGTTAAATGTATTTGGGTCTACGTCTGTCATAACAGGAGTTAATCCCAAGATGGAAATAACTTCCGCAGTAGCTACATAGGTAAAAGAAGGACAAATTATTTCATCACCTGGCTTTAAAGATAATGCCATGAGTGCGATTTGAAGTGCATCTGTACCATTAGCACATGGAATCACATGTTTAACTCCAAGATATTGTTCCAATGATTTAGAAAACTCTTTAACAATTGGGCCATTTATAAAACCAGTGGATTCAATAGTTTGAATAACTGCTGTATCGATTTGATTTTTTATTTTAATATATTGACCTTTAAGGTCTACCATTTGAATCTTATTCACACTTAAATAACATTATTATTGACTAACATCGATAGCCTATTTTTATTAACTCTTATTTTCAAAAGCTTCTTTGAAGCTGTAAATATTCCTCTAAGATATGGCTTCGCCGTCACTACTCACAGTAATGGAAATTCATAACCAAAAAAAATCAACTGATTAATTCAGTTGAAATGACACAATAGCTCCTAGTTTTTTTAACTGAGCCAAGCATTTTTTTCCTTTAACAGATAGAATAATTGCATCCTCTTCTAATAAAGGGACTTTAATAGTTTCTCCTTTTGCTAATACTTTATTATTTAATTGAAAGGTGTTTTCTAAATAATATTTCATTGCCAATACCTCCTCATTGTATACTTCAGCTCGTTTTCCTTTCTCAAATAAATACCTAACCGTTCCTGCAACCTCAAACACCTTACTTGCATCCTTTTCAAGCAAGTTAACCAAAATCATAGAGGGTAATAAAGGCACTATTATTTTTTTCTTTCGATCAGACCATTTCCTTACTTCAACCCTGGTAGGGATGTAATTCTCTATCCCTAAAACCGAGAGTCTTTGCGATACTTTTATTTCAGTTCTTGGTTTGGTATACAATACAAACCATTTTCTAGAATTTGTAGATAACATTTATGATTGGTTCAAATTAACTTGTTTGACCCTATATAACAATGGACCTTAAACAATAAAAAAATAAATAACGAAAATAAATTGAAAAAATTTAGCATTCTTAATATGAGTGTTTAAATGATGTGAACTAATAAATAAATTGATCAACTAATTTTAATATGCAAATAAATACAAATAATTAAGACAAATCAACCCTAAAAATTAGGGAAATTATCTACTCCCTATTTATGGGGAGTGATAATAACAAAAAAAATACAGTTTGTATACCGTGAAGTGTTTTTTGGCCAATTTTCGAAGATGACAATGTCTAACATATATATATATTCCTTTTCAGTTACAAATATATTATATAATATATATATATATACATATTTTTAGAAATAATTAAAATGATAAAACGCATTCTAAGCTATCAAAAAAAAGTTTCTACTAATCAAAAAAATAATTTATCTACATTTGGAAATAATAAATATTTAGATAGATGTTTTACCTACTTGAAAATATTCAAATCCATCCTTTTCTATGTTAAATGCATTGAATTGATTTCTACCGTCAAATATTACAGGAGATACTAATTGAGACTTTATTTCATCAAAATCTGGTGATCTAAATTCTTTCCATTCCGTTAATAAAATTAAGGCATTAGCATTTTTCAGCACCTTGTATTTTGAATCTACATACGTAACTTCATTAACATCTTTTAAGTAATGGTTTTTTGCCTCTTCCATAGCTTTTGGATCATAAGCTACTATTCTAGCTCCTCTTTTAACTAGTTCTTCAATCACACAAATAGCTGGCGATTCTCTCATATCATCTGTTCCAGGCTTGAAGGCTAACCCCCAAATACCAAAAACTTTTCCAGATAAATCCTCTCCAAATCTTTCAACAACTTTATTTGATATGACAAATTTTTGACGATTATTCACGTTTTCTACAGCTTTAATTAATGCTGCATCATAATCATGAGCTTTGGCTACTCTTCTTAAAGCTTTAATATCTTTTGGAAAACAAGAACCGCCATAACCTGCACCTGGATAAATAAAACTGTAACCAATCCTTTTATCAGAACCAATACCAAGCCTAACCTGATTTACATTAGCTCCAACTTTTTCACAAATATTAGCAATTTCATTAATGAAAGATATTTTAGTAGCTAACATGGCATTTGCGGCATATTTGGTCATTTCAGATGAACGAATATCCATAGTTATGAATCTGTCGTTAGTTCTAAAAAAAGGAGAATATAGCTGTTTCATTAGGTTTAAAGAATATGCTGAATCTGACCCAATAACTACTCTATCCGGCTTCATAAAATCATTAATTGCATCTCCTTCTTTTAAAAATTCAGGATTAGAGACCACATGAAATGCTAATTTCAAACCTCTGTTGTCCAACTCTAATTGTATAGTTTCCTTAACCTTATCAGCAGTACCTACTGGCACTGTAGATTTATCTACAATAACCATTTCACGTGTTATGTGTTGTCCTATTTCTTTGGCTACAGAGATAACATGTTGCAAATCTGCAGAACCATCGTCTCCCATGGGGGTTCCTACAGCTATAAAAATAACAGAAGCGTCCTGAATGCTTTCTTTCAAAGAAGTAGAGAATTGTAGATTCTCATTTTTTATGTTTTTAAGAACCATAGGACTAAGACCTGGTTCATAAATTGGAATAATTCCATTTTTTAGTTGTTTAATTTTATCTTCGTTAACATCTACACAAATAACTTTATTTCCCATTTCTGCAAAACAAGTTCCCGATACCAAACCAACATAACCACTTCCTATAACAGCTAAATTCATTAGAGTAAAAATTTATGTTTTAAATTACTATTTGGTATAATTTCAGAATTCCTGATGGAATGAGCAATTTCTAAAGATGACCTAGCATCTGATAGACCAAAACCATTTCCGTCTAAAATATTTCTATAACTCTCTGTATTGATATCAAAACCCACTACAGCATACTTTGTTGCAAATAATCTTGCCAGTGGAAGCCCAACATATCCAAGACCTATAATTGCTATTTTTGATTGATTCATGTTCATTATAAATTATTCCAGTACCATTTTACAGCCTCTTGCAGGCCTTGTTTTAATGAATATTGAGGGTTGTAGTTTAATAAATTTTTTGCTTTATCTATAGACGCTAAAGAATGAGGAATATCTCCTGCCCTATTGGGTCCGTATTTAATTTGAATATCTTTAATTTTAGGATCATAAGTTATTAATGACTCCTTTAAACAGTCTATTAAATCATTTAGTGTATTTCGCTCACCAAAAGCAACATTATACACCGTGTTAATTGCCTCTTCATTTTCTGTAATCATAGACAAAACATTTGCCTGAATAACATTATCTATATAGGTGAAATCTCTTGAGAAATCTCCATTACCATTAATTACCGGGCTTTCTCCTCTCATAAATTGGCTTACAAATTTTGGAATCACTGCTGCGTAAGCCCCATTAGGATCTTGTTTTCTTCCAAATACGTTGAAATAACGTAATCCAATGGTTTCCATGCCATATGTTTTTGAAAATACATCTGCATATAGCTCATTTACATACTTGGTGATGGCGTAAGGAGATAAAGGGCGTCCAATGGTTTCTTCTACTTTTGGTAGTGATTCAGAATCACCATAAGTAGAGGAACTTGCCGCATATATAAATCGCTTAACTCCAGCATCTCTAGAGGCTATTAACATATTTAAAAAACCAGAAACATTTACTTCATTAGAAGTTATTGGATCTTTTATGGATCTTGGCACAGATCCTAAAGCTGCTTGGTGTAAAACAAAATCTACATCTTTTACTGCAGCATGACAAACAGAAATATCTCTAATATCTCCTTCTATAAAAGTAAAGTTAGGATTGGTACATAAATGACTTATATTGTCTCTACTTCCAGTAGCTAGATTGTCTAAACAAACCACACCACACCCTTTTTCAAGTAAATACTCAGATAGATTTGACCCTATAAATCCTGCTCCACCAGTTATTAATATTCTTTTATCAATTAATTGAATATCCATAATTAAAATTAACTAATTTATAATAACAGCACAAATTACAATAAAAGAATGATTTCAAAGTACTATTCCTATCGTTTAAGTGCACTTTTTAATGTATGTTTTAAAAAATAAATAATCCTGAAAAGAATTGATCAGGATTGTAAGGGATTAGATATCCCTAGTATGCCCCATTTTAAAATAGCAAAAGCCAACTAACTATGCTAGTTTATTTTTTTCTCGTCTGTGGGCAATGAGGGATTGCAGATCCCGATCGATACCACGGCTGTAAATACAATCCTATGCACTTCGTGCATGTATTTTTTGTTTACAACAAAGACTGAAATAAATTCCTACTTTGTTGTAAACAAAAAACCCTGATGAAAATTCATCAGGATTGTGAGTGATGTGGGCAATGAGGGATTCGAACCCCCGACCCCTTGGGTGTAAACCAAGTGCTCTGAACCAACTGAGCTAATTGCCCTTATATGATTTGAAATCATACAAGCGGGTGCAAATATAAAAGGGTTTTTAAACTTAACAAAGAAAAAAAGATGTTTATTTTGATTTGTTTTTAATCCTATGGAATTGAGTTTATTACAATTTTAAAAAATCAATATTTTTTTAAGGCTTCTTCATAATCTTCTTGGGTATCAATACCTGTAAGACTTGAAGCTGCCTCTATCATCTTAATTTTAAAGCCATTTTCTATGACACGTAATTGTTCTAATTTTTCTAGTTTTTCTAAATTAGTTTGGTCCATTTTTATGAACTTAGCTAAGAAATCTTTTTGGTAGCTATAAATGCCGATGTGCCTAAAAAAATTATGTTTTTGAAGTTCTTCATTTGAGTGAATAATTTCTTGATGATCTCTCGGAAAAGGGATAGGAGCTCTTGAAAAATAAATGGCATTATTTTGAGAATCTACAACCACCTTAACTACATTGGGGTCTTGAAGATCTTTGATGTTTTCTATTTTACTCATGGCACTTGCCATGGAAACTTGGTCATCTTCAAAGGAATGAACTAGCTCTTCAATTAAATTAGGATCTATAAATGGTTCATCGCCTTGAACATTCACAACAATGTCACAATCTATTCCTGCAACAGCCTCCCCTATTCTATCTGTTCCAGATTGATGCGTAATTTTAGTGAGAATAATATGATTGGTAAAACTTCTGCAAACCTCTTCAATCTCTGAACTATCAGTTGCTATATAAATCCCATCTATATTCTTAACCTTCAGACATTGCTCATATACTCTTTGAATGACTGTTTTTCCGTTGAGGTCTAGTAAAACCTTTTTGGGCAATCTAGAGGAATCTAATCTAGCGGGTATAACAATTACTTTTTTCATTCAAAGAAGTTTAAAGTCTTATAACCACCGTCTTTTAGATATTGGTCTTGCTTCATTAATTTTATATCACTACTCATCATATCTTTTACCAAAGATTTTAGATTATATTCTGGAATCCAGCCTAACTTAGTATTAGCTTTAGTTGGATCTCCAACCAATAAATCTACCTCTGTTGGTCTGTAATATTTTGGATCAACTGACAAAACCTCAGTTCCAACTTGAATCTGATATTCAGGATTATCGCATGATTTCACAACAGCTTTTTCATCAACTCCATTACCAATAAAATCTAACTCTATTCCTACTTCTGCAAAACTCAATTTTACAAAATCACGAACTGAAGTTGTTTTACCGGTAGCTATTACCCAATCCTCAGGTTCATCTGCTTGTAAAATCATCCACATCATTCTTATATAATCTTTAGCATGTCCCCAATCTCTTTGCGCATCTAAATTCCCTAAATAAAATTTCTCTTGTAAGCCTAAAGCTATTCTTGAGGTGGCTCTAGTAATTTTTCTTGTAACGAATGTTTCTCCTCTTAAAGGAGATTCATGATTAAATAAAATACCATTACAAGCATACATTCCGTAGGCTTCTCGATAATTTACAGTAATCCAATAACCATAAATTTTAGCCACGCCATATGGAGATCTTGGGTAAAACGGAGTAGTCTCTGACTGCGGAACCTCTTGAACCTTCCCAAATAATTCTGAAGTAGAAGCTTGATAAATTCTTGTTTTATTTTCTAGGCCTAATAACCGAACAGCATCTAATATTCTCAAGGTGCCTAATCCGTCTGTATTTCCAGTATATTCTGGTGTTTCAAAAGAAACAGCTACATGGCTCATTGCTGCTAGATTATAAATTTCATCTGGCTGAATTTCTTTTATCAAACGGGTAATGTTGGTGGAATCTGTCATATCCCCATAATGCAAGAAGAAATTACGATTGTCAACGTGAGGGTCTTGGTATAAGTGATCGATTCTATCTGTATTAAATAGAGATGATCTTCTCTTCATTCCATGAACTTGGTAGCCTTTTTTTAATAAAAACTCACTTAAATAAGCACCATCTTGTCCTGTTACTCCTGTTATAAATGCTACTTTCATTATGTATTGGATTCTAATTTAATTTGTTTTAGGTTGTCAATATTTTCTTGAAACCATTGATATGTCTTTTTTATACCTTCATTTAATCCTGTAGAATACTCCCAACCTAACTTTTTAATTTTGGTAACATCTAACAATTTTTTTGGAGTACCGTCTGGCTTTGTTTGATCCCATATTATATTTCCATTATGCCCAACAATATTTTGTATGATAACTGCCAATTGACCAATAGTGATATCTTTTCCAGAGCCAATATTATATAAATGGTCAGATAACTTATTTTCTAGAGCAAAAACAACAGCCTCAGCCATGTCATCAACAAATAAGAATTCTCTCAATGGAGTTCCACTTCC
>Ga0206125_10000476_pt1 | contig 52670 bp, 47 predicted proteins | sample Helgoland_Spring_4_FD_148598 | JGI IMG/M metagenome (GOLD analysis project Ga0206125, IMG submission 148598) | Pelagic subsurface seawater microbial communities from Kabeltonne, Helgoland, North Sea - Helgoland_Spring_Bloom_20160331_1 | ecosystem: Environmental > Aquatic > Marine > Epipelagic ... | reverse complement strand
AACACCGTCATCAAGACTTTTGGAAACTAGAATAAGAGTGAATAATTTTATGAAATCTTATTTATTTTTTAAATCTTATGTAAAAGTTAAATTTAATTTCGTTTGAAACTCATTTTTATTTGGCTCATATTAACTCCATTGAGTATTCCTGAGTTGAGTATCAGGCCGAAATTTCATAGTCAAGAAATTACGCAGGCTTATTTAGATGCATTACAATCAGATGCACAATGGAATTTAAATCCTTTGGTCATGGCTTATGTAGGAGTCTCGGAGACCATGTTAGCAGAAAATGTTTTTTGGCCTAGAGAAAAATGGAATTATTTCAATAGTGGTAAAGAAAAAATTGAAAAGGCGATTCATCAAAACAAAAACAATCCAGAATTACGATACCTCCGTCTGCTAGTTCAACTCAATGCACCTAGCTTTTTAAGCTATGATGAAAGTATTGAAACAGACTTAGAATTTTATATCAGTAATATTTTGAATTCAGGACTAAATATGACTTGGATTAAAAAATTTTGTGATAATTTATTAGATGGGAAACATCTTTCTAATTTACAACATAGTCGGTTGAATGCTTTTTTACTTGACTTAAATGATTAATTTTGAATAGATAAATCAAATTGGTCTCGATGAACATCATTGCTTTTGTAAGTACTTTCTTTTTTATGGAATTCGTAGCTTGGTTTGCCCATAAATATATCATGCATGGCCTATTTTGGAATCTTCATGAAGACCATCATACCAGAGAAAATGAGGCATATATTTTTGAACGAAATGATAGTTTCTTTTTGATTTTTGCCACCCCAAGTATGCTCTGTATCATATTAGGTTCCCATTTCTCTTTTTTTTATCTTATGGCTATTGGCTTTGGTATCGCGGCTTATGGTATTTGTTATTTTTTGGTGCATGACATCTTTATACATCAAAGAATTAAAATTTTCACCAGATCAAATAATGCTTATTTACGTGCCATACGTAAAGCTCATAAAATACATCATAAGAAGCGGTCGAAGGAGGAAGGTGAGTGCTTTGGGATGTTACTAGTTCCGCTAAAGTATTTCAAATCAGAGTGGAGCAAATGAGGCATTATTTATATTTGATAATAGATATTGCAACTATTTTTGTTCCTTTTTTTTTTAGTTTTCATCCTCGTATAAAATTTCATAAGAAATTGAAAGCTTTTTTCCCTGCGATGGTCGTCAGTGGGTGTGCTTACCTCAGCTGGGATATTTATTTTACTGTTCAAGGAATCTGGGGTTTTAATCCAGATTATCTCATGGCGCTGCTTGTTTGGCATTTACCTATTGAAGAAGTGCTCTTCTTTGTATGTATCCCTTTTGCTTGTGTTTTTTCTCATTATACATTGATAGCGATCGCTCCCCAGGGGGGATTGTCTAGAGGTATGACTAATCTGATCAGTGCTTTTTTAGCTCTGATTTTAATTCTGATGGTGGTATTATCTTTTGATAAAACCTACACTGCTTTCAATGCTTTTTTTACATTGACCATATTGGTAGTCACTTTTGTATCAAAACCTATATTGTTGAGAAGGTTTTACATCGCTTGGGGCCTACTTATGTTGCCCTTTTTAATGGTCAACGGTGTGCTTACGGGTAGTTTAATTGATGCACCCATCGTGTGGTACAATAATGCTGAGAATTTAGGTATCCGAATCCTTACCATTCCAGTAGAGGATGTATTCTACGGCATGGGCTTGGTTTTACTGAATATCTTATTAACCGAAGCCTTTTTACCTAAAGCCTTAAAGTATAGAGCTCGTTAATCTTGATGCGATGCAAGGCCTATTTTATAGGTACTCAAGGCTCTTTCACGTGCCAATTTATGATCAACCATTGGGGGGACATAGTCAAAGGAATCTAATTCAGGGATCCATTTTTTGACATAAATTCCTTTACCATCGAATTTTTGTTGTTGAGAAGTTGGATTAAATACCCTAAAATAAGGGGTAGCATCACAGCCCGTACCTGCCGACCATTGCCAGTTGCCGTTATTAGAAGAAAGCTCATAATCTAAAAGTTTTTGAGCAAAATAGGCTTCTCCCCAACGCCAATCAATGAGTAAATGCTTACAAAGGAAACTTGCAGTGACCATGCGCACGCGATTATGCATATATCCCGTGGCGTTCAATTGTCTCATACCCGCATCAACCATAGGATAACCTGTCTTACCTGTACACCATTTTTCAAATTCCTCTTGATCATTTCTCCAAACGATACTATTGTATTTCACCTTAAAGTTTTCAGTGACTACTCTTGGAAAATGGTAGATTATTTGCATGAAAAATTCGCGCCAGATCAATTCGCTTAAAAAAACCGCATCCATGTCTTTAAGCGTACCGATTATTTCCCGGATACTAACACTCCCAAATCTCAAATGTGGACTCAGATAGCTCGTATTGTCTGTGCTGGGTAAGTCTCTACTTTTGATGTATTCGCTCAGTGATGAGAGATCATAGGGCTTTACCTTTATGGTGGCAACTTTGAAATTCATACTACTCAAAGCGGGTACAACTTGCTTTTGTTTATAGAGGGCTTTGAGGTCTGAAGCTTCAGATGTTAACATTTCTTTGCTGAAATGAGAAAGCCATTTATTTTTGTAGGGAGTAAAAACAGTATAAGGTTTGCCATCTGCCTTTAAAACTTCATTTTCTTCAAAAATGACCTGATCCTTGAAGGTATGTAAGACAATACCATTTTCTGAGAGTAATGCGGCAATTTCTTGATCTCTTTTTCGTGCATAGGGTTCATAGTCTTTATTAATGAACACGGACGAAATGTCGTAACTCTCTATCAAAGACTTCCAAACGTTAACTGGATTACCAAACATACATTGTACCCCACTTTCAAATGGATGAAGGCTTGAGTTGATATCTGTTAATAAATCATGAATAAAGCCTAATCGGGCATCTTGTTCTGGTAAGTCACTCAAGATATCTTGATCAAAAATAAAAATAGGAAGTACTTCATGGCCTGATTTTAAAGCTGCCCGAAGTGCGGTATTGTCATCAAGGCGCAGGTCTCTTCGGAACCAAAAAATAGCAATTTTCATTTATTTTGTAAGGTTATTTAACATGCCTATAAAGATAAAACCATGAAAGGGAAAAACAGCATACCAGTAAAGTCGACCCCAAACACCTTTGGGTCTGAAAGTAGCCGTTTGCTCCAAATAGGTTCCTTTAACTTTGAATTCTAACCAAGCTTCCCCGGGGAGTTTCATTTCAGCAAATAACAATAATCTACCTTCTTTTTTGTCCGCATACAAAACACGCCAAAAATCTATGGCATCTCCGACATGGAGCGTGTCTTCTTGCGTTCTACCTCTACGCAGTCCAACCCCTCCAAATAGTTTATCTATAAACCCCCGTAGCTTCCATAGGCCATTAGCATAATACCAGCCTCTCTGACCTCCAATACGCCAAATACGATCAACACATTCTTGCTTATTTGAGATTTGATGTGATCTTTGATCTTGAAAACACCCAAAGACGGGTACTTTAAGAAATTCTGAGATATTGAGATTAAATGCACTGCTGATTAGGGAATCTTTCCAGCTAGATACAATTCGATTTTCTACAATTTCTGATAACGTTCTTTTGAGGGCCTCTTGATAATTTATGGGTTCAATATTTATAATTTTCAGTAATTCAAGATCTCTACATATCACCTCAACTTTCATACTGCTGACTAGAGCAGAAGCCAGTTTATAAGAGGTGGAAGTAACAAAATAGAGCCAATAAGAGGATAATTTTGGGGTCATTATGGGTACCGTAAAGATGAATCGTTTCAAGTTTCGAGCCTTTGCAAACCCTAGAAGTATTTCTTTATAGGTCATTACTGCCGGACCTCCAATATCGAAATTTTGATCATAGGTTTTCTCATTCCCTAAGGTTTTGACAAGACAATCTAGGACATTGTCAACTCCTATAGGCTGACATTTAGTATTGAGCCATTTAGGTGTAATCATGAGGGGTAATTTTTCGACCAAATCACGAATGATCTCAAAAGAAGCACTGCCCGATCCAATAATGATACCTGCGCGTAATGTGGTCAAAGGATAAGAACCCAGTCCTAATTCATGCTCGACAGCACGTCGAGATGATAAATGTGCTGACAATGAGTCCTCATTGGTTATGCCACTGAGGTAAACTACGTGTCGCACATCTTTGCCCTTCATAATTTTACGAAAATGAAGAGCAGATTGTTTTTCTAATTTTTCATAATCACGGGTATTAGACATGGAATGCATCAGATAATAAGCACCCTCAATGTCTTGTGGTATTTTTTCTAGAGATTTGAAATCCAAAAAATCAGCTTCAATGACTTCTATCTTATCTAAAATGGAAGCGGGTGCTGAAAATCTATTTTTATCTCGAACGGTACAAACTATGTGATGGCCATGGTATATTAATTCGAGGAGTAGTCTTTTTCCTATGTAGCCTGTCGCTCCTGTTAGTAATATTTTCATGCGGCAAATATCAAACTTTCTTCTTTCTTAAGATAAGCTTTTTTATGTCTTTCTCAAGGGCATTGGGTGGCGTATAAGGTCCGTATCTACGAAAGGGTATTCCTTCATTGGAGATTAAAAACTTGGTAAAATTCCACTTGATTCGACTTCCAAATAACTCAGATATTTCATTCTTTAAGTATTTAAATACAGGATGTGCATTGGGGCCATTTACTTTTATTTTTGACATCAATTGAAAGGTGACTCCGTATTTTAAAAGGCAGGAAGTTTCCATTGTCTCATTCGATTCAGGTTCTTGAGACATGAATTGATTACAAGGAAAGCCCAAGATTACGAGCCCCTTGGATTGATATTTATGATGTAACTTCTCAAGCTGTTTAAATTGAGGTGCCAAACCACAACGTGTTGCTGTGTTTACAATCAACACTGTTTTATCATTAAATTGATCAAATGAAACCTCATCTCCAGTAGCATTTTCTGCCTTCAATTCATAAAATTCCGGCTTGGGTTGCCTAGGAGCAAATTTGGCAGTAATCATTGTTTAGGCTATTTTTTTTAGCTTCATGGGACTTTTTATTTCAATATGTGTCGCTTTTAGCTCGTGCATCAGATTATATAAACCAAAAAAGGTTCGATTCACATAGATAAAATGTTTTGATCCACGATTTCCATTGTATTTTCTTAATTCGGTTTTTTGAGCAAATTCTTGCGCCATATTTGAGAGGGCATCAAAAAAGGTTTTATTTGAAAAGTCAAAATAATCGGTCTGGAAGGGTTGGGTAAACAGGCTCAGCAGGTCATGAAAGATTTCTTTGAAAAAATCAAGCTCTTTTTTTGAATCATCGAGTCTTAATATTTCGAGCTCATAAAGTTTTTTTTCAAAAAGGATTTTGTTATTGATATTTTCTTTCTCTGAGAGCGTAAAGTAAGGATAATAAAATGCATCTGGTAAACTTTTCATACAACCAAAATCAAGAGCGATGAGCTCTTGGTCTTTTGAGACCAAGAAATTACCAGGATGCGGATCGGCGTGCATTTTTCTTAGGACATGAATTTGATACATGTAAAAATCCCAAAGGGTTTGGCCTATTTTGTTAGCCAATAGGGGATCACTATTCTGGGCGGCAAATTCCGTAAGGTGGAGTCCATTCATCCATTCCATACTTATTATACGGTCGGTTGAATATTCTTTGTAGTATTCCGGGAACCTCATGTGGGGAATGTGCTTGCATGCTTCTGCAATTTCAATACTTTGATTTACCTCAAGAGTATAGTTGGTTTCGTCAATGAGTTTTTCTTCTACTTCTTTAAAATATTTATCAGAATCTTTGCCCTTAATATTGAACATTCGAATAGCGATAGGTTTGATCAAAGATAAGTCGCTGCTGATACTTCCTGCAACCCCAGGATATTGAATTTTTACAGCTATTTGTTTACCGTCTTTTTCAGCTAGATGTACCTGACCAATACTTGCAGCATTGGCAGAGGTAGCATCGAACTTATCAAAAATCTCATGAGCAGATTTTCCAAAATATTTTCCGAAAGTTTTATTGACAAGCGCGGGCGACAATGGGGGTACCGAAAATTGTGAAAGGGAAAATTTCTCTACGTATGCTGCAGGCATGATAGATTTTTCCATACTCAGCATTTGGGCCACCTTTAGCGCACTACCTTTAAGGTTTTTAAGTCCATCATAGATATCATCTGCATTGGCATTGTTTAATGTTTTTTTAGCTTGCTCTTGTTCTTGAGTAATGCGGTTACCATAGTATTTGATGTAGTTAACACCTACTTTTGCTCCGGTCTTAACGATTTTGGTTGCTCGCTGAATTTTTGTTATCGGAATTTGATCGATCGTCTCCATTTAATTTTTCCCCATTATTTTCTCTTTCACAAAAAATTTACCTAAATCTAACAGACTTTTCAGTGGGGTGATATTCATTAGCTCAAAACTCGTTTTTACCGATTTTTCAATAAAAATATCTGTTTTTTCAAAAGAAGCACTGGCATCTTCCATCCAAAAATTAATGGTAAACAACAATTGTTGCCAGGAGAGTTCAGAGAGTCCTTTCTGCTTTACTTCTTCCAGTTTTTCTTGTTTTAAATCCAATGTTTGGATATCTAATCCGTCTACAAATTTCTTGAATAATTCTTTTAGACCAACCAAAACACCATGTGTCTTGAGACTAGCTTTGTGCGATGAGAGGGTCATGATGACATAACTTCTATTGGCTTTCAGGACTTCAAATAAGGTGAAATAAAAGCTGAGTAGTTTGTTTTGCGCGTCGAAATTTTGATACTCTTCATTTTTTTCAAGAAGTATCATGGTATTGTCAAAAAAGTTGCTAAAAATAGATTTTTCGAGGGATTCGAAGGTGCCAAAAAAGTTATAAAATTCAGCTTCAGTAAAACCATTGTCTTTACCAAACTTGTACACTGATTCGGGAGTGCTGCTGTGCTCTAGTACATGCTGCATGTATGCTGTGATGATGTCTTTTTGAGACTTATTTTTCTTCGCCATGTGGTTAAATTTAACTTTCTACAATATTAAACTCTTTGTTTACCGCTATGGTTCGATAATCAAAAATTTCTTTAAGTTTATTTTCAATGATTAGGGTATTGGCTATCATTCCAATGAAACCAAAGGGTGGGATATAGGTAATTGAATCGACCATTTTAACTCCTTTATTGTCAGGGATCAGTTTGTGCTGGTGATGCCACATCTTGTAAGGTCCCACTCTTTGTTCATCTATAAAGTAATCCCTTTCTTTTACCTGAGTGATTTCTGTCATCCAGTTCATTTTTATGCCCAAAAGGGGACTCACTTTATAGGTAATAATCATGCCCGGGTAAACCTTAACATTATCCTCTTTTGAGGTGATATCGAATCCCATCTCTTTGGGAGTGATTTTTTTAAGATTTGAGGGAGAAGAAATGAACTCCCAAACTTGTTCTAGATCAGCAGCAACGTGTTGTTCTACGGAAAATTGATAAAATGCCATATTTATTTTTAGATAAGTAAGTACTATATTTTTTTTGTGACCTAAAGGCAATACCTATTTTTCTATATTAAAGGAATGAAGCATAACATTCAAACATAAAATTCTGCTAATTTGTTCACAGAAGGGCTGAATGTAAGAATTATTTTAGTTTTGAACTAAAATTTATTTTTTTCAGTTATTAATTCAGCATTTAATTTTTCTTTCGTAACATATTATGAGTACGTATTCGATGTCTCAAGTAGAGGCTTTGACCGGTATTAAAGCACATACACTGAGGATTTGGGAACGACGCTATAGCTTTTTAAATCCTAGTCGTACTGAAACTAATATCAGATTCTTTTCAGATCTTCAACTCATTCAATTAGTAAATTTCAGCATTTTACTCAGAAATGGACATAAAATATCCAAAGTTGAAAAAATGCCTGACGATAAAATTCATGAGTTGATTGATCAAATTTTAGCGCTTCCTGATCAAGATGTAGATCAGGAAAGAAAAGAAGACATTCAATCCTTGACATTGGCCATGCTGACCATGGATGAAATTAAGTTTGACGAAATATTCAAGCTGCATGTCATTCGAAAAGGATTATTAGGTACCGTCAAGGATTTAATTTATCCATTTCTTCACCATATTGGTATTTTATGGAATACACAAAAAACCATGCCTGCACAGGAACATTTTATTTCCTGTTTGATAAGGAAAAAAATCATCAGTGCCATTGATGCGATTCCACATCCCCCCGCCAATGCCAAAAAAATCGTTTTTTTCCTTCTTGAGGATGAGCACCATGAGGTAGGTCTTTTGTTGGCTTCCTTCATTGCTGCCGAAAGAGGATTTAAGGTGTATTATTTAGGACAAAATGTGCCGGGTGAAAATATTCATGAGGTTTTAAGTATTGTAAATGCAGATTTCATAATGTCTATGTTTGTTGCACCAAAGGCAGACAAGACGGTAAGGCAAATCGAAAAAGTACTGAAAACTACAAAAATACCTTTTTTGATTTCTGGCAATCCGCAAAACTTTATGTCGCTAATACAAAATGAGCGGATCGTTCATCTTGCAAAACCAGAATCATTTATAGATTTCTTAAACGATAATAGAGGGTGAATCCCATTGAATGGAAAATAAAGATCTGTAACAAGTAAAGAAATTGAGACGAGGTTAGGCAAAGCTATCCTAACCAATTTTTTCTTATTCCAATAAACAGTATAATCAAGATAGTATAGCCAATGAAAAAGGGAACAATGTATTCTTTCAATCCTAAAATGAGCATGAGACTTATAAGGAGTAATTGAAAGCCTAGGCCTAGCATTGAAATCGCTGTCATAAACCAATTTGGGAATATTTTACCTTCAGAAGCACTTTTATCAAGCCCATAAATAATTCTGTCAAAGTAACTGTAAAGCAGATGATATATATAAAAAAGGCGCTGTACATTTTTCTGTTGTTCCCCTTTCATTGCGGTAGGTGCCTCTCTTTCAATGATTCTACTCGTAGTATCGCCTCCCAATTTGTTTCTGAGAATGACGTAATAATAATTATATAGTGTGCCTTGTAATTGCAATCCAAAAAAAGCGACTAAAGTGGTTGAAATGCGGGCATCAGAAGTTTTACATATTGCCATCATGATCAACAGATTCAGGATAATATCAGCGATTGAATCAAAGTATCTACCTGTATAGGAAGGTGTTTTTTTAATTCTTGCCAGTTCGCCGTCTGCTGCATCAAGTATGGATTTGATGACTAGAAAAATAGCGGCCAAAACAAGAAAATCATTCAGGATACAATATATGGCAATTAGGCCACTCAAAATAAAAGCAAAGGTCACGTGAATAGGGGTGAAACCACTTTTTCTCAAAGACCCTGCGATGACCCTTGCAGCGGGTCTCCCATAGTCAGAGAGATCAACAAATTGATGTTGTTCGGGTAGTTTTGACATAATTGGTGATTACAAAAATTTAGGCTGTTTATGAAAAAGAAACAAAATTTAATCAGATATTAATGCACAAAGATACTATCTGATCAGAAACGAGTTTAGATTTTTTTAGTGAATATAATTCATAATCCCATTGATCCAGCGGATTAGATTCGATCAGATACCTGCTGAATGAGCTGTACGAGTTGGGCCAAGGAATCAAAAATATAATATTTTCCTTGGAAGCTGTGTCGGTCATAAGAAGCGCCGCTGATTAGCGCCTGAGTGGAAAAAGAGATTTGATTTTTAGGATCAAATGCTATTTTTACCTCTGAAGAAGAATAAAAAGTAGCTCCAAAAGCCTTAATTCCTGATGATTCCCTTATCAGTCCCAACTCAATGAGCATACCTCCAATAAAATCAAGTTCTATTAGTAAATCCGAACGATCTTCCTCCATGGCACGTATATACGTTCTAGCCAACAATTGATACATATCTGAGTAGCTTTTTTCAGCTAAAAAAGGGATATGTCCCATTACGTCGTGCCAGATATCCGGTTCGTCGCAATAGTTGAGTTCATCAGGTCTTCGCACAAATTGGGTCAACGGCATTTGGTAATTACTAATCATGGTATACCATGATTTTTGATCGAGTATGACATTTTCATTTGTTTGTACAAAAGTGTAGCCCGTATAAGGTTTTAAAGCTAGGGTTAATTGTTCGGCTTGGGGTCGTTTATTTTGATTTAAGCCCAGTTTTGAGAATCCAGAAATCCAAAGGGTTGAGATGGCATTTAAAGATTGTAAATTTTGAAAATGGATTTCAAATAATTGTTTCCAGTGGTTATCATCATGAGCTAAATCAAAGGTACGCATGTCCTAAAAGTAGATGTTTTAGTTCAAGTTAAATAGAATATTTAAAATGAGCGATCAAATACTTGTTTAGATCTTTTCTAAAAGGAAAATTAAGCTTATTTTTTCTTATAAATTCTAATAATATAATATAGTTTGGATGGCTCGCGCCGGAATGGATGAGGCTATTTTATGTGTTCCAACGTACATATTATAATCTATTTTGACGGTGCTATCGTTCATGATTATGGTCGCATATGAATCATCCGGATTGACGAAAGTAGTCGCTTGGAGAAAGCTTCTGCTACTGACTGTACTGACTCTTTTGGCACCTGGACGGATATATTTTGAAAAATGTCCAATATAATAATAAGTCGGTGTCAAAATAAGCTCATCGGTGTCTGTATCACCGTGGATAGGTGCAAAACAAAAGTTAGCCACATGATTGGGACCACCATTTTGATCTAAGAGGATATTCCAATCGGTCCAGCCTGCTGTCCCTTGGTTAAAATCGTTGATCATAGAGTTACCGTAGCGCTCAGCATTTGGCCAAAACTGATATTTATTGACGTCGAAACTTTCATTGCAACCTTCGGTGAATATCAATTCCTTATCGGGAAATGATTCCTTAACCTTTCCTAAATTCTCAAATTTAGCATCACTTCCGGTCCAGGTTTCATACCAATGGAATCCGGTACCCCACGCATATTTTGCAGCCTCTGGATCTCCTAATATTGTATTGGCTCGATTGGTAATGAGATCTCTGTTGTGATCCCAAACGATAATGTTTTTATCCCCTAATCCTTCTTTAGCTAAAATGGGGCCTAAGTAGTTTTTCAAAAAATCTCTTTCTTCTTGTGCAGTGTAAATGCATGATTCCCAACGCTGGGTAGCCATAGGTTCATTTTGTATGGTTAGACCCCAAATGGGAATGTCAAGTGCCTCATAGGCTTTGATAAATTTGGCATAGTAATGTGCCCAAGATTCGTAAAATTCGGGTAGTAATCGACCTCCTTGAAGCATACTTCCATTAGTCTTCATAAATGCTGGAGGACTCCAAGGACTTACATAAGTCAACAAAGCACCGCCTGCTTTGGTAATGGCTTTTTTAATCAGAGGTATCCGATAGGTCAAGTCTGGTGTGATGTCAAATGTTTTCAGGTCTGCATCACCTTCTTCTATATAAGTGTATGATTGCTCACTAAAGTCACAACTGTGAATCGTTGTCCTCAAGAGGCTATATTTGATCCCGTTTTGTCCATAATAGGCTTCTAATAAGAGCTCTTGTTTTTCAGTAGACAATTTTGCGAAAACTTCAGCCGAAGCGTCAGTTATAGCGCCTCCGATGCCTATCATCGTTTGAAAGGTTTTTTCAGGATTTATAAAAATGGATAATTCTGTTTCTAAGGGTTGCTTGCCTTCTTTGAAATCTAATTCAGCAGTTTTTTGCAACTTTAGATCTGTATCTTTTGCTGTAGTGTAGATAAGGGCAGAGGAGGGAACATATCGTCCAGTATCAGGTATATTTCTTTCAGTCATTGGAGCATTATTTGAGGTACAAGCAAAACAAAGACCAATCGTAAAAACGAAATATAATTTTTCAGCACTCAAATTCATATATTAATATAATGAATGGGATTTTATTAAAAAATGAAAGAAATATAAGTTAAACTATTTTCCGCGCAAAAGTTACCGTTAAAAAAAATTAATTCCTGATTATTTATTTAATTGGATTAAAAAGTGATCTGCGGTTGTATGCAATTCGTTTTTTCTCTCATCTGTCATTTTATCAAAAGTTTTTATAAGTAGACCTAATCGTGGATTTTTAATAAAAAACATGCGATGAACATCCATAAATCTCCAGAATAAGGCATCCCAGATCGGCTGCCAATCTCCTTTGGGATAATCACTCATCTTCATTAAATAATTAGATCCACTGATGTAGGGTTTGGTTGCGAATAGGCCCCCATCTGCAAATTGGCTCATGCCATAAACATTTGGAACCATGACCCAATCATAGGCATCTATAAATAATTCCATAAACCACCGATATACCTCGTCTGGATCAAATTCACAAAGTACCATGAAATTCCCCAAGACCATCAGCCGCTCAATATGATGACAATAACCTGTTTTTAATATTTTATGAATGGTTTGATCGATGGGGTATATGCCGGTAGTACCATTATAAAAGCTTGAGGGTATTTTTCGTTTGAACCCCCAATAATTAGTAGATCGAGAAATAGAACCCTGGGAAATATACATGCCCCTTATAAATTCTCGCCAGCCCATTATTTGACGGACAAAGCCCTCTAACGAATTTAACGGAATATCTACTTTTTTTGTATGAAGAAGCGCTGCATCAATGATGGATTTTGGTGAGATCAGTCCTGTGTTGAGCATCGGGGACATTACACTGTGATTCAAGAAGAGCTCATCTTTGACAATAGCATCTTCATAAGTACCAAACGCTTCGAATCGATGTTTAAAAAAATCTTCTAACCATGTTTGAGTAGCAGGCCCATCAATCGGATACAAAGGTTTTGACGTAAGATTGCCGGGATTCTTCGAATAATGCGTTTCAATATAAGTCAAGGCTTCACTCCAAAAGGAATTATTTAGGGGACTTTTAATGGTTGGTGGAAGCTTATTTTTAGGATATTTTTTCCTGTTTTCATCATCATAACTCCATTTTCCACCGATGGGCTGATCTGCTGCATCTACTAAAATATGTTGTTTGATTCTAGATTGCTTATAAAAAGAAGTTTGAAAATACTTTTTTTTATTAGGGCTAAAGAAGTCCCCAAGATCTGAACGAGTATTGATAAAAATAGAATTCTCGTAGAAGGTAAGTTTGATTTTTTGCTTTTGTGCAGCTTGTTTTATTCTTTTTTCTAACCAATAATCAGTAGGGTCAACAAGATAGATGAGCTCTATTTTTTCGATAGAGAGCAGGCCCAGTAAATGTCCTAAATCTGATCTTTGATCACCTATTTCTATGTAATGCACCGTGAGGCCTCTAGATTCCAAGAGGCTGGCGTGTGCTTTCATGGTAGCTCGGTGATAGGCCAACTTCATTTTATGAAATTTATATTGTGAAAAGAACAAGGGCTCTTCGATCATATAAATATCATATCCATTCTCGTACAAGACATGTGTTTGAAAAAGTTGATTGGGAAATATAATGTTAATTCCTTTCATTTTTTTGGCTTCTGCAACGTTTGCTACAATAAATTACTTGGTCCCATGTAAGTCGCCATTTTTTTCGCCAGTTAAAGGGGCGTCCACAGACAGAACATATTTTATGAGGTAAATTTTGTTTTTTTATCATTAAACTCAGGGGTTTTTTCCGCACGAGCATAAGGGAACTCGCCTACTTTTTTGACTGCATAGTAGGCATTCAGTCCAGAGATACCAACACTGTCCGCAACACCTAAGTCAATATATCCTTCTTCACTCAGAGAGATTTCAGGAATGATTAAATGTAAGATTCTCCCAACTACCATGAGGGTATTACTGGATTTTATGGGGACACTTTCTTCGTGGATTAAGCCCATTTTCAATTTACTTTCTTTGACAAAAGGTGCTGTGAATTCTTTATGGTACTCTTCGGTAAATCCACATTTCTGAAATTCAGAAACATTTTTTTCAAATTTAGCTGAGGTATAATGTGCTTGTTCAATGAAATCAGAGGGAATATGATTGATGGTGAATTGCTTATTTTCTGAAATGTTTTCGTGGGTATGCCTGCGTACATTTTGATCTGGTCGTAAAATGAATCCAAGATAGGGAGGGTTACTGCCTAGATGCACGACGGAGCTGATGATGGCTAAATTCGTTTGATTATTTTTATCTTTGGTGCCAATTAAGTTACCTGGCTTGATACCTGAGACTGAATTAATGATATTCAATCTTTTGATATGAGGCATTTTTTTAATGCTAGATTCTGATAAATACATATTTATTTATTGTTTTCTGACATGTGTTTTTAAAATTCTTTGACTTTCTTTTTTTACTTTTTTGCCTTTCCGGTGGCCCCAAATCTTTTCTCGAGCTATTTTTCCACTTTCCTCCAAATTTACGATTGGAAAGGGATAGTCAGCGCCCATTTCAATACCACAACAAGATTGATCAAAATGATTCATTTTATAAGGTTCATGGATAAAGGGCGTGGGTACATTAACGAGTTCAGGTACCCACTTTTTAATAAATATCCCCTCAGGATCATGTTCGTAAGACTGTTTTACAGGGTTATAAATCCGGACTGTATTAATACCGGTCGTACCTGCTTGCATTTGAAATTGTGGATAATGAATGCCTGGTTCATAGTCAAGGAATAATTGTGCGAGATGATAGACGCCAGTTCTCCAATCTTGGTCTAGATGATGACATAACAAGGATACCAACATGGCACGCATACGAAAATTGATCCACCCCGTGGTATGAAGACACCTCATACAGGCATCTACCAATGGAAAACCGGTACGTCCCGATTGCCATGCCAGTAGATGGTTATTGTTTTCAACTCTTATTAGGGATTCGTAGCCCCTGTTGATACATAAAGTCTCGTAGTCACATTCTACTTCAAATTTTTGAATGAAATGACAATGCCATTTGAGGCGTGTCATGAGACCCCCAAAAGCACGTTTATGTTTTTCAAAGTTTGTGTGATCAGAGACATGATGCATCGCCTGTTTGACGCTCAAATTACCCCATGATAAGTAGGGAGAGATTCTTCCACAAGACTTTCTACTTTCAAGGGGTTTAGAGATCATTTTATGATAATTTTTACCCCGATCATTGGTAAATGAGATCAAGTATTTCCAAGCCTGCGTCTCACCAGCGGCTTGTAAATGCGGAGTAACTTCAATAAATGTTGATTCTAAAGTGGGTGGTAAGGAAAACGGGTGATTGAAGGGTGGTTGGTCGTTTTGAGTGAATATATTTTTGATGGGTGGAATGGCAATATCCTTGAGCCACACGTGATCCCAATTTTTCCGATTGTTCATCCCTCTTATGACTCCACCTTTTTGAAATTGATGCCAATAAACTTTGTTTTTTTTTAAAATTCCCATCACTTTTTGATCTCTGTCCCAAGTCAGTTTGATACCTGATTCTTGATAGGAAAAGACTGATTTTAAATCAAAATGATTGAGCAGAAATTCAAAAAAAAGAGTCGCTTCGGTATAAAAAATTTGTATGGATCGATTGAAAACTTGGAGAGTTTTATTGGCATCGGCCAACGAGTGGTATATAAATTGATGATGTCTTAATGAACTATCGGGATAAGCGAGTAAAGAAGGCTCAAATAAATAAACAATGAGATAGGGAAGCTGCGCTTGCTCTGCAGCTTCAAGTGCTGCATGATCTTGTGTTCGGATATCTCTTTTCATCCAAACGAGGTTCACGACTTTTTTTTTCTCTTTCACAAATATTTCTTACATTTCTTCCAGAAAGCAAAAAAAGAGGGGAAATAGCCCTGCACATCAAACATCCAATCTCTGACATCTTCAGTACCTACATAATGCACATTTAGGGGATGCTCTTTATAAATAATCTCATGATTTGGATAGCTTTTACTTAAGGCCTCAAAGGATCCGACAAATACTTGTAAATTTTTAATATTTACCCCCAAGGCTTGCATGAATTGAAAATTTTTTGGCGCAATCGGATATTGTTCGAAAATTTTAGGTTCTAATAAAAGAACACGGTTATAATCACCTTCTTGGCGCCAATTTGGATCTAGATTATAATAGTTATAAACAAGAATAGGCTCACTCGGTGTCATGACCAATGTTTGAGATACTGGCAGTTCTGTATTGAGTAGAGGCAACGTCGTTGGGACTAAAGCGGTGGGGCAGGGACGATTGACTAAAACATCATAATCTAAGTCTAAGAAGGTATTGTGTTGATTAGTATAAAAAAACTTATTAATGTTCTCTTGATTTGCATAATATTTTTTTGACGCATTACTACCCGCTACCCATTGCCAGCTCAAGGCATTGCTCGCCCAGTCTCCGTCCAATAAATGATAATACATCCATCGCGAGGGGGTCAACCAATGACTTTTGCCCACATTACAAATAACAGCGGCTACGTACATGCGCATGTGATTGTGCATGTAGCCTGTTTCTTCCAATCCTTTAATTGCGCTATCTATGGCTTCGATGCTTGATGACTTTGTCAATATAGCCGTGGGCATTTCATAATGTTGAACCTCTTGTTGTTGACTTTTCAAGTCCGTATTTATTTCAGATTTTTTATGAATCCAAACTTGTTGCCAATAATCACGCCAAGCCAATTCTTGGATATATTTTTCAATAGTTTCAAAGGGATAGTTCTCTTCTAACAAATAGTTAAAAACTTTCTTCGTAGAAATTACACCTCTTGAAATGTAAGGAGATAAGTAAGTGACGGCCCCATCAACGTAATTTCTTGTATGACTATACCTTTCAGGATCTACAGATTTTAGGCGCTGGTATATGTCGTTAAGCCGAGTGGGGAAAGAGATCATTTGACTTCCTGATTTATCGTTTTGATATTTTATTATTTGAGATAGATCTTTGACGCGTGCATTTAAATCTCTGTATTTTAGAATTTCTTTTTTTGCTGTGTTTTTGGCTAGTACCCTGGTGTACCCGCGCCCTCCACAAATTGAAGCTAGATCTTTTCAGTCGCTTCCGCATGAGCGCAATGACCCCGTTTTCTGGAAGGGAAAACTGATAATTGATAGCTTCGAAAGGAGTGCGATCCTCCCAAGCCATTTCAATAATTCTATTCTCCTGGTTTGTAGAAAAAGAAGGATTTGTCATTTGCCTTCAGCAGCTTTAATTTTATTAAGAATTTCTTCCGCTTCAGCGTATTTTTGATCACTCAGCGAACGATTTATTTTTGAAAGTTGGTGGGCATTCTTCAAAAGTTGTTCGTGTTTCTTATACAAATTTTGGAGAGGTGAAGTCTTTTTGAAAATATTTAACATATGTTTGAATAATTGTCATTTTACTTTAAACATGCGCGTGTTTATTAATGTTCCCAAAATGTGTAAATGATTTTTTTTTAATCAGGATCTGTTATTTTCACTCTTTGAAGGAATTACTCTTAAAATAAATGTTCAACGTTTAAGATTGGCTTTAAACCTGTCATTTCCCATCGGGTAAGAGAAATCGGCACACTTCCAATCGCATTTAATTCATCAAAAAAATCTCGTAAAAAAAACCCATTTTCTTGGCTCGATTTCATTTTGGCATAATCGGCAAAAGTTTGCTCTAAGAGGTATTTACCCGTGATATAACTCGAACCATAACCCGGTTGTCTTAGGTATAAATGTTGCTCGAAAATCAATAATTCTTTTTCTGTCTTCATCCAGCCTCGAGGCGTAAATTCCGAATGAATGCCCCCAGCTTCCTCCATAGTCATTTCGTTGGCATGTGCATACAGTGAACCCAATCCTCGAGCGGCTCGTTGAGCAATCATAATATATACGATTTCTCTTACTCTTGGACTTTGATCATACAATCCTGCTTGCATGAACATTTCCTCAACAGCTGTAGCCGTTCCTTCATTTCGAGAATCAAAAATATTATAAAGCAAGGGTCCTTGGCGCAGGGGACTTTTTGGTGGATGCCGATCCATGATGGCCAGTTCAAACCAATGATAAAAATGAGAATAAAGAGGTCTAGGATCATAATGAGCACCAATCATAAAGAAGTTCCGAGTGGCTTCAGGGATAAATGCACCCAAATGTTTATTGAGTGCTGGACTGAAATAATCTTTGACCGTAAGAATTTCGTTTTCCTCTAAAAAAGTCATAAGATTTTTTGCGGATGCTTTGGCTTTTTCGTCATAGGCTTCAGGAGACTCAGCGGCACTTAGTGGAGGAAGGTCTCTATTCCTATGTTCTTCTAATTTCAATGCAGTCCACGCCCGAGCCAGTTCTCTTTTCAAAATCATCACCTCATCTTCCCAAGTAAGCGGGACTAAATGCACATTTTGTTGGTACCAGGTGTAGGATTCTTTTCCGATGCCGGAGGGGCCTGTTTTAGAGATCGCTTTTTTCTCCAGCCATTCTACCAATTGGTCTGTTGATAGGATGGCCTCATTGACTATTGCCTTTAATTCAGAATCATTTTGTACACCGTTCAGATTCAGCATATTACTGAGTTCCACACTTTGAGTTCGAATGTCCTTAATACCTGTAATCCATAGATCCTTCGCATTTCCTATTAAATTTTCCTCTGCCTGCCGATTGATCGCGGGGATCACCTGCAGTTCGTTCATGATCCTTGCTCTATCTTCTTTACTCAATGGGAAATGATAAGTCCATAGATCAAGTATTTTGTGATGGGTAGGCCCTTCATGTCCAGGCACATCACTTCTTTCCAACCAAAGTGTTACATAGAATGCTGGATCTCGCGCCCAAGGCTTCAGTATGCGCTGATTAAAATCATAACCATTCATTTCAGCCCAAATCAGATGCCAATCTACTTGATGCTCAATGGGCCAACCAAGGGTATCTATGCTGATTAGTTTATTTCGTAAGGATATAAATTGAGCATTTCTCTTCTTAAAGGTTTCAGCACGATAATCAGGTGCTCCCTCGAAAAGGGGAGGATCTTCAAAAGATCTCCAAACCTTAAAAATTGCAGTTAAGTCCTCATAATTTTTAAGAGTAGGTACCTCTTCAGTAGGCACTTGAGCATTTTTTTTAAAAGTACAACTGATCAGAAAAAATAAAGATAGAATAAAGAATGCGCGCATCATAAATCAAAACTAAGTTTTAAATGGTATCTTAATTTAATCAATCTAATTCGATTAATCATAAAACGGGCTGATTTTCGATAAAAACAGTCAGGACAATAGATCAAAATTTTGGATAGGGAGTGTACGAATTCTTTTTCCGGTAGCATTGAATATAGCATTGACCAAGGCAGGAGCGATAACGGGGGTACTTGGCTCACCGGCACCCCCTATTTTTTCATGACTATTGATGATGTAGGTTTCAATGATCGGAGTTTCATCCATTCTAAGCATTTTATGATCATGAAAATTATGCTGTTCTACCGCACCATTTTTGATCGTAATTTCGCCATACAAAGCGGCCGTGAGTCCATAAATGATACCACTTTCCATTTGGGCGATAAAGGCATCTCTATGCATGGCGAAACCTGCATCTGCAACGCATACCACCCTTTCGATATGTATTTTATCTTCGATGATTCGGAGTTCCACAACTTCAGCGACAATCGTTCCGAAAGATTGATGAATGGCAATACCCCGACCCCAATTTTCAGGTAACGACTGATGCCATGATGATTTTTCGGCAGCCTTGTTGAGTACTTTGAGAAATCGTGGTTGATGGGCAAGCAAAGAAGCACGGTATTCAAAGGGATCTTCATTTTGAAGGTGTGCTAGTTCATCAATGAAAGATTCAATAAAAAAACCATGCATGGAATGGTCGACACTGCGCCAATTGCCCCAAGGTACATGAAGGGTACTCTCGGTATGTTGAATAAGTTGATTGGGAATCAAATAGGGAGGTATAGATGCTTCAGGTGGATGGTGCTTAAATAAGAATTGATTAATCCAAATACTGGGTTTACCTTGTGAATTAAGGACTGCTTTGAATTGACTGAGGTTCGCCTCTCTGTAAAAGTCGTGCTGTATATCTTCTTCTCGCGTCCAAATAAGTTTAATGGGATGGGTAGTTTCTCTTGCGATCCATGCCGCTTGCAGGGCAACATCAGTTTCTGATCTTCTACCAAAACCCCCACCCAGATACTGATTATAAACCTGGACATTTTTCATTTCAATGTCCAGCAGATCGGCTACTTCGGACTTGATGCCCAATGGATTTTGGGAGCCTATCCAAATCTCGCAAATTCCATCATGAATCCACGCGGTGCAGTTCATAGGCTCCATAGTAGCATGTGCCAAAAAAGGAACTCGATAGGTTGCTTCAAACTGATCCTTACTTTTAATTTTTTGATCAGGAATGACTCCTGTTTTGAAATCTATGTTGAAATCATTGTTTAATTCTGCTTGGTTGAGGTCATATCTAAGTTGCTCAAAAACTCCTTTTTGATGAATGTTTTGAGCGTCATTTTTTTCAAATTTAATAACCACTTTATTCAAAGCCTGTTTAGCTAACCAAAAACCATCGGCAATGACGGCGACGGCATTCTCCAAGGTGACCACTTGATAAAAACCTTTTATTTTTTTGAGTGAAGATGCGTCAACAGAGGTGACTTTGCAACCAAAAACTGGGGAGGCTTTTATGGAAGCGTATTTCATGCCTGGCAGCTGAATATCCATTCCATAAAGTGCTTCGCCTGTAACTTTCAGTGGTAAATCTTTTCGTGGCGGAGAGGTGCCCATCAGCTGATATTGATCGACTGATTTTAAGGTAGGATTTGTTTCAGGCTCCAAAAGGGCTGCGGCTTGCGCAAAGGTGAAAAAAGCTTCTTTTTTACCTGATTTTTCATGGTGGATAAAACTTTTTTGAGCGGATAATTCTTTTTCGGGTAGTTGCCATTGGGCTGCGGCCGCTTTGATCAGTAATTGTCGTGTACTGGCGCCTGATATCCGCATCCCCAGTTGACCTGTGAATCTGATCGATGCACTGCCACCTGTGACTTGAAAATTGATGATTTTTCCTATTTTTAGGAAGGCGCCATCCACGGTATTTATCAGAAAATTTGGGAAATCAATGTCTCGGGCTACAAAACCTTTGAGCAACATATGATTCGTATACTCCTCTTGCGCTGGGGCTTCTGAAATAATGACTTTATCCCAATCTGCGTCCATTTCATCGGCAAGCATCAGGGCCAAAGTAGTATGTACGCCTTGACCCATCTCGGCATGGGGTACAATGATCGTCACCGTATTATCGGGACTAATTTTTATCCAGATGTTAAAAACATACTCATCTGCATCTGCAATTAAATCGGCCACTTTTTCTGATCGATTGCCAGGTTGAATAGAAACGCCAATGACCAAAGCGCCACTGGCAAGCAATCCCGTTCCGATAAAAGCTCTTCTGGTTAATTTACGCATCTTTGGGGGAGTTTATGTTGGCTTGCATCAATTGGATCGCTTTTTTAATACCCGTCTTTATTCTGGGATATGTGCCGCACCTACAAATGTTTCCCTTCATGGCAGTATTGATTTGATCATCATTGGGATTTTTATTTTTATTGAGCAGCGCAACGGCAGCCATGATCTGTCCAGATTGACAATAGCCGCATTGGGGCACCTGAACCTCTAACCAGGCTTGTTGCACGTGATGAAGGACATCAGATGCTGGAGGTGTGATTCCTTCAATAGTGGTGATCTCTTGATCTATGACGCTTCCTAGCGGAGTGGTGCACGAGCGAATGGGTATACCATTGAGGTGTACCGTGCAAGCCCCACATTGAGCAATACCGCAACCAAATTTGGTGCCTGTTAGGCCAATTTGTTCTCTGATGACCCAAAGCAAAGGAGTCGATGGGTCGGAGTCTAACTCATGGTGGATTCCGTTAATTTTAATTGATATTATCATGCTTACCTGGGATTGTAGGACTTAAGTTAATCTTTTTTGGCACATCGTTGAAATCTAAGCCTCGCTTAATGGATAAAACTAGAGAAGCACGGTCTGAAGGGGCCATGATCTCGATTTTTAATTATCCAAGGATAAAGGGGAGGATTGTTGGATAATCATGAATAAATTAAAGGGGCCCAGTCAATGGCTGCAGATGAAGGCTCATTTGTTCTGATTTTTAAGTCCAAAGTTAATTGAGAAAAAGCTCATCTATGAATATCCAAGCGGGAGTTTTTTTACCTGGATGCCAATCAGGCAATTTTTTTAAATTAGATAGGGTAAACCTATAAAATTTATAAGAATCTTCGCCAGGAATCGGACAGTTAAACGATTTGTTTTCAATATTGATATCATCTTTTTGTAAAGAGGGAAATTTAATCTCATTGAGGGTCTTAAATTGGTTACCATCAAGACTGCCTGCTACTTGTATGGCTGTGAGTGGGAAGATATAGGAGGCATTATCTATCAAGGTGTTAAATCGAGCTTCTTTGAGTTTTTTGCTTTGATGGAATCCAATGACCAATATCATATTTTCATCTAGATAGCCCAACCATTTGCCATTTGAAAAGTTTTGATCACCTAATTGATAGTCGATCAAAGTTTGGGTTCCATTACCTGGGTATTGCCTATCAGGTTGAGTGATAAAATAAATGGTGTCAGGATGTATTTCAGATCGATAAAAAGTTTTTTGCACGATATCACTACTGATCCAGCCGGATTTAAATGCTTTAGTTTTTAGGGTAGTATGTTCAGTGATTCTTAAAGTCTGTTTAAACTTAGGACTTGACAAACTATCAGGATCTGTTCCGTCAGTGGTATATCGGATGACGGTGCCTTCTAAAAAATGCTTAATATTGATATCTAGATGACTTGCGATAATGGATGAGTCTTGGTCAATGATCGGGCTTGTGATTTTGATTAAGTCGTTTTTCAAATTATCTCCCACAGTAAAATTAATTCGAGGATAGGTGCTGCGAATCTTATCGATTTGAGGTAGATTAAGACTTGAGGCCCATAAGTGAACCTCCTCAAAAGGTGCATTTTCAAAAAAAGAAGGCCAATTTTTTTCGTCGTATGCTAAACCGCAGATCGAAATTGACTTGAGTTGGGTTAATTTTTTGAGTGGGACTAATTGATCAGCACTCAGTTGGGTGAAGTTTAAATTCAGCTTTTGTAATTGACTGCATTGAGCAATAAAAGCGATGTCTTCTTCGTGCAAAGGCATATTTTGCATGTTTAAGTTGACTATCTGAGACTGGATTGGAGCCAGACGCCTTAAATTTTCATGGGCATAAAAATTTCTTTGATAAAAACTTACTTCAATGTCGCTGCTACCGGTGTATGAATAACTTACAGTACAATAATTCGAAGTATAGGCTTTTAAGTCTGGGAATATAGTTGTTGGACGGTTCAAATATGGGACACTGGGCATCCAATTTTGGGCTAACAAAAATAGACTGTCGGATTGGTCCAGTTCATTCATTTTAATTTCCAAATACCCCCCTGAGCGCACCCAATAACGCAATAGACTCAGTTCTTCTTTGGTCAATTGTAATTTACCTTCAGGGGGCATATGCTTTTCTTCTGATAGGGGTAAGAATAACCGCTCCAACAAAGGCGCTTTTTTGTTATTATTACCAATTAAAATAGAGCCATGTTTTCCTCCTTTCCGGATATGATCCGGCGAATTAAGTAATAAGTTTCCCTTTTCTTTTTCTGGACCGTGACAACTCATACACTTTTGTTGTAAGAGAGGGCCGATGGCCCTTTCATAAAGGGTGGCTGTACTGTCCATATTTACCGTGATCTTCTTTGCAATTTCTTCTTTAGGCCAGCTGAGCACCTTGGAGCCATGGGTCAATTGTGCGCCTTTGTGCGTAAAAAAAATGAGTACCCCTGCAAAGACGAAGCCCACGAGGGCCCGCAATGAAAAATGGGTTTTAAAAGAATTATTGTACTCATGGAGTGCCATCAATCCCCAACTCATCCAGGCAATAGATATACCACCCCATTTATGCCAAAAAATTAAGTCATGGTTATAGCTTCCCTGTTTGGACAAAAAGATGCCAAAAATAGCAACAATGGTCGCCAGTAAAGAGTGAATGATTAAAAGAGGAGACAAGAAGCGGCTTATTTTTTTGTTATCTCTTCTGTAGACATAATAACCTGCGACTCCCAAGCCCAAGACTATGGGAAAATGTAAAAGCATGGGATGCATTTTACCCAGCCATTGAAAATAAATACCAAATTTTATTTCTTCATGATAATACGCTATAATGCCCAGAAATGGATTTAAAATCCACAGAGCGTTTCTACCAAGTGCCAACCATTTAGGTGCCGACATTGTTAAGCGATTAAGTCATTGATGATATTGCCTGATACGTCGGTCAATCGGTATCGACGCCCTAGATGTTTGTAGGTAAATGCCTCATGATCGATTCCCATCAGATGCATGATGGTGGCATGAAAGTCATGCACATGTACCGGAAGTGAATTAATATTATATCCAAATTCATCGGTTTCACCATACACACCTGGTTTTACTCCACCGCCTGCCATCCAGATAGTAAAGCATCTGGGATGATGGTCTCTACCATAATTATCCTTGGTGAGGGGGCCCTGACAATAATTGGTTCTTCCAAATTCACCACCCCAAATCACCAAGGTCTCATCCAGTAAACCTCGTTGTTTTAAATCTTTTATCAATGCGGCAGAGGGCTGATCCACATCCTTACATTGTCCGATGAGCTCATTGGGTAAATTACCGTGACCATCCCATCCTTGATGATACAACTGTACAAATCTAACGCCATTTTCAGAAAGCTTGCGCGCCAACAAACAGTTGGCTGCATACGTACCCGGCACTAGGCATTCGGGCCCATACATTTTCACAACACTTTCAGGTTCATTTTTTAAGGAAGTGATTTCGGGTACGGCCATTTGCATGCGATAGGACAATTCGTATTGCTGAATTTTTGCCACAATTTCTGGATCTCCAATTTTCTCATAGGATTGTTGATTCAGGGCGGCAATTTCATCTAGCATCGCACGCTTGTCACTTCGGGCTATAAATGGGGGGTCTGACAAGTATTTTACTGGTTCTTCGCCACTACTAAATTGTACCCCCTGGTGGATGGAATCTAAAAAGCCATTGTTCCATAATTTGGAATAAACACCTTGTCCATTCCCTTTTCCTTTGCTCAATAGCACGCAAAAAGCAGGAAGATTCTTATTATCGCTCCCCAAACCATAACTGACCCAAGAGCCCAAACTCGGTCGGTTTCCTACCTGCGCACCAGTTTGAAAAAAGGTAAGGGCAGGATCATGATTGATGGCTTCGGTATACATGGACTTCACAATACACAAATCATCAGCAATACCTGCAATATGGGGAATGGTCTCACTGAACCAGCCTCCATAACTACCATGTTGGGAAAAATTAAATCGGCTTCCTGCCAAAGGGAAAGTAGTTTGATTGGAGGTCATACCTGTGAGTCTTTGTCCGTTTCGAATACTGGCAGGTAAATCTTCACCATGCATTCTTTGTAGCATAGGCTTATAATCAAATAAGTCCAATTGTGAGGGGGCACCATTTTGAAATAAATAAATTATTCTTTTGGCTCTTGGGGCAAATTGAGGTAATGTTTTAGAAAAAATCTCAGCTTCATTGAGGCCGTCAAACATACCAGGAACCATCAAAGATCCGAGACCTAGTCCACCTAATCCCAGACTCATTTTGGACAAGAATTTCCTTCTATTTTGATTTAATCCATGCTCTAATAATTCATTCATAGCTCTAAGACTTGGTAATGGTTTCTTCAAGGTTAAAAATAATCAATATCGTATTCATCAAAGCAGCGGCTTCGATGGCATCATATTTTTCAGCAGGGTGACGATATTCCCCAATCGCTAAGGCCGCGCTGACCATAGAAGGCTTTTCTTTGAGCAGTAGCATTTGCTCGGTACAATAGTTGACCAATCTATTTTTTTCTATCCGAGTCGGTTTGCGAATTACAATCCTTTCAAAGGCTTGTTCAATTTTATCGGACAATTTCTGCGGATTCAGCGATATGCTTTCTGCCAATACCCTCGACGCTTCAAGTACTGTGGGATCATTGAGCATGGTTAAGGCCTGCAAGGGCGTATTGGTACTTGATCTTTTGACTTCGCATTGATCCCTATTGCTGGCATCGAAGATCATCATACTGGGTGGAGGAGCCGTTAATTTAATAAATGTATACAAACCTCTTCTATAGAGATCTGCACCATGATCCTGCATATAAGAAGCCAATACTCCTCGTCCGGAGGTGGTACTTTCCCAGACCCCTTCTGGTTGATAGGGTTTGACACTAGGGCCACCTATTTCAGGATTGAGTAAGCCACTAGAGCCCAAGACAAAGTCGCGAATGATCTCGGCTTTGAATCGCAGACGGGGGGATCTGCTGTAGTAAATATTATCAGGATCAAGAGTCAATTGTTCTGAGCTCATTTCGGTAGATTGCTTAAAGGTACTGCTCATGATAATCTTTTTAATCAGATACTTTATATCCCATTGATGTTCCATAAAATCGACAGCTAACCAATCCAATAATTCAGGATGGGTGGGTAATTCTCCTTGGAGACCGTAATCTGCTGAAGTGTTGACAATGCCTTTCCCAAAGAGCTCCTGCCAAATAAAATTGACAAAGACCCGTGCAGTAAGTGGATTTTGAGCATTCGTAGTCCACTGAGCAAGTCCCAATCGGTTACGCTGATATTTTGTGGTATCAAAAGGCATGATGGATTCCAAGGCGGTTGGCTTGACCAGCTGATCGGTGGGAGCATCATAGCTTCCTCTGGCTAAAATATAGGTGGCCCTTGGTTTGATGCTATCTTTTGGACTCCAATCACCCATGACGGACACTTCTAGTTGACTGGTATCTGAGGTATTGAGAAAAGCCAATAATTTGTTTCTTTCTTGGGCGGAGATGAGAAGTTTTGGATTTTTGGCAGGCGTAGAAACGCTGACATCTCCCTCATAGCCTTTTTCTTTACTTTCATTGAAAAAAGCATACAACTGATAATACGCACGATTAGAAAAGGGGTCATATTTATGGTCATGACATTGGGCACATTCAATGGTAACTCCCAAAAAAGCCTTGCCATAAGTCCTTGTTTTATCAATGTTGTATGACACTCGGTATTCTTCATCGATGACGCCACCTTCTTCGGTAAACTTATGATTTCTAAAAAAGGCCGTAGCTAAAATATTTTTTTTTGTAGCATTAGGCAATAAATCACCTGCAATTTGATTAATTAAAAACTGATCGTAAGGTAGGTTATCATTGAAGGCATGGATGACCCAATCTCGCCAGGGCCATTGGGATCTAATATTATCGTCTTGAAATCCATAAGAATCTGCATATCGAGCCAAATCCATCCATAATAACGCAAATTTTTCTCCGTAGGCAGGCTTTTGTAACAAGTCATCGATCAATTGTTCATACCAATTTTCATTAGATATCGATCGCCAATGATTTAGTTCATTATAGGAAGGAGGTAATCCGATTAAGTCGACATAAGCTCTTTTTATCAAAGCGTCTTTGCTTGCCGCATCATTGGGGCTAAATTCTAAGGCTTCCATTTTTTTTAAAATGAAATAATCGACTTCATTGGTCATCCAACTCGGATGATTTACCTTAGGTAAGTCCGCTTTTTTTGGGACTTCAAAGGCCCAATGTTTTTCATATTGTGCACCTTCTTTGATCCACTGCTTAAATAAGTTTATTTCATCGGGACTTAAATGCCCCAAATGACTTTCCGGTAAGGGCATCATGATTTGAGAATCTGATGATTCGATGCGATGAATCAATTCACTTTGTTCAGGGAAGCCTGGTACGATGGCATATTTCCCTTTGGATTTTTCTAATTCAGCAAAGGCCATAGAAGGGATATCCAGTCTAAGTCCTGCTCTTACTTTGGTTACATCTGGACCATGACAAGCAAAACATTTGTCGGACATGAGTGGCCTGATTTCTCGATTATAGGATACCATTTTGGTACCTTCATTTTTTTCAGGGGCAAAAAAAATCATCCCACTTAAGCATCCTATAAAGAGTAAAATAATTAGGGCCAGCAGCCTTTCTTTTTTCATAAAACAAGAAGATTAAACACGAGAAAATTTATAGGGATAGGATTTACCAGATGCCCACTGTGACACATAGATGCTACCCTCATCATCTATGCATACGTCATGGGGATGCATCAGTATTTTTTCGGATTGCGCCATGGGTTGCAATTGACCATTAACATATTTGGGTGCAGTCCCCCCTAAATTTGACACTACTTGATTATCCTTGCTTAATATGGTGACGAATCCGGAATTAATACTATTTAAGTTGGGAGATCGGAGCACAGCTGCATATAGATAATCACCTTTAATGACAGGTCTGCAGACGCATGCACCCGGTAAGTGAATCACCTCAAGAAGCTTCCCCGCAAGACTAAAACGCTTGAATGCGGTACGGGTGCGATCAGTAATGAGCAGTGTAGGAGTGCCTTGACGTATATCGATACAGATCCCATGTGCATTATCCAAATATTCATCTCCTATCCCTCGTCCACCAAAATTATTTTTTAGGTTGCCATATTCATCATAATGTAAGATGTGTTGCGCACCATACCCATCTGCGATGTAAAAGTCTCCATTGGGTAGCACGGCTGTTTCTGTGGGCACAAAAGTATCTTTATTTTGATAATCAGGTATATCCGCAGGGGGATTAATGGTCAATACTATTTTTCCATCGAGTGTGGTTTTGTAAACCTGATGTCGGTTGGTATCCGTAATAAACAAAAAATCTTCGTTGCCATTGGCCTGTAAGGTTAAGCCATGCGCACCAGGAAATTCGGTCCCCCAAGTGGTTAATAATCTACCACTTTTGTTATAAATAATTACATTGTTTTTGGTTTCATTGGTCAGTAGAATCATGCGTCCTTTGGAGTCTTCTATCATTTCATGACAATCATTAACCGGAGTTTTTGCGGGGTTGAGGGCTCCCCATTTTGTGTTTAACTTGAATTTCATTTCATTGTGACCATACATGGGTCCCTTTGTTTCACCATATAAATCGCGTGCAACAAAAAAGGCAGCGCCCCCAAGAACGGAGTTTTTTACGAAGGATCTTCTTTTCATGAACGATTACATTTTCAAACGGTGAAGCCGTAGCTTTTTCAAGTGTTGACTAAAAATAACTAAAAAATTTGATTTTATTAAACTCTTTTATTCGAAGCTTATGGGGGTATGGGGTATTTATCTTTCTGAAGAATGCATAGTAATATTGAATCAGGATCAAAGAGAAGCGATCAGCGAAGGGATAGAATACATTAAAGCATCAATTTAGATTTTGTATTAATTAACAGATTTTTTAATGCAGCTTATAACAATAGCCACCAAGGGTTGTGTAAGAAATTAATACTAATAATCACGATACACTTTTAGTGTTTACTATTGAAGCTATGGCAATTAAGGGAAATTTAAACGGAAATAACCATCGTCCTATCAATATTTTGAGAAATAAATGGAGACATTAAGATAGTCAGAAATATTAAGGAATTAACCAAGGAAAAGGACTATAGCCTAGTTAGGCTCCCAAAAAGAAGTTATTCCAGACCATTGGATTGTTTTTGAGCCCTAATCGTAATTCGAGATAGGTTCATAGAGGAAAAATTTTTGGGATGGAAGCGATAACTTGCTACGTGAAAAGGATGGTACAGCTCAATTCATCATTTATTTTTCTTCGCTGACTTTTTGATTGGAAACCGTCCATAATTACCAATTCCATCCATATCAATATTATCTGCTCTTCTGTAAGGTGCAGTAAGGTCAGGATCATTTTTCAATTTGCTTTTCTGCAATTCATTTGCTTTTTTAACCATGAAGAGATATCCAATCAAATACAATACAAAAATGGTCAGACCGATAGAGAACATTATGATATTTTCAGTTTCCATCATTTATATTCTTTTGGTTCGAATGGTCCGACCTTCTTTGCCTCAAGGCTATGGAAGCGGAAAGTATAGAGGGCACCCAAATCCCTACAAAAATCCCCTCTAACTTGTTCCCTGTGAACCACAGGGTAACAGAATACAGGAATGACAAAAATGCCAAGATTACTGGATAATAGATTCCCCAAAATTCAATCACTTTTTTCATAAATGTTGTGCTTTGCCTATGATATTTTAACTTTCTTAACTTCATAACTGGTGATTTTAAAAAAAAGTTCTTTAACGGTAAAAATGAGGAACTTGGAAAGGCTTATTAAAGTAACATTAAGCTGACAAAGGATCTTAATTAGCTGATCAAAAGGGATAGGGTTGGACAGAAATATATATGAGATCCTCAGTGAAAAGCAGATGAATAATAGCTTTTTTAAATCAATTAATGTTACTGTTTTCAATAATCAAATTAACCTACTAATAATATTGATGTAAATGTCATCATATAGTAAACCATTTTTGATAACATGGGATTAAGCTGTATGACATCTAACATAAAGGCCAAAAATTCTTTGAGATATTAATCCGGAAATAAAATATTTGTACCTAAATAATGTACCGATAAACTAAAAAGATCCAACACTATCAGTATTGGATCTTTTTTGTGGAGCCGGCGGGATTCGAACCCGCGTCCAGCTAAGGAAACATTACATCGTCTACATGTGTAGTTATTTATTAAATCTTACAGAAGGGCTGGTAAATAACAACCTACCTTTTCTGCCAGTCACTAAATTTCGCAACTGCTTAGTAACCTCACAGCGCTAGCCTTTTATACGACACCCTAATTCCTCGCTCAAAAGGCGAAAGCAAGGTAGGATGTGGCCCGGGAACATCGATAGACGCTCAACCGTTTAAACCTATATTTAACTAAAAAGTTAAATTAAGCAGCCATGGCGTAAGAATCTTCGCCAATTAAAATTTAAGTGATTTGATTACGGATGTACACTCATCACCCGACACGCAAATGCATCATTCACACTTCCTGTCGATTCCATTCGGCCCCATAAGTCAATGAACTAATTGTAAAATTAAGCTTTGCCATCCAATAAGTTGATGAAATTATAAAATGATATTTTTTTAATTCTCTATGTTCATTTAATTTCATACTATATTGTTTGCTTAACCTCAGCAATTAACTATATTGTTTGCTTAATCTCAGCAATTATGAAAGACCTTCGTGTGGCCCTCGTGCAAGAGGCACCTGTTCTTTTTGATTTATTCGGGACTTTGGAAAAAGTGGATGGCTTACTTGGCCAAGTAAAGTCCGAAGGTGCTCAATTTGTCCTTTTTCCGGAGGCCTTTATTTCGGCGTATCCAAGAGATATTACCTTTGGTACAATTGTGGGGAGCAGGTCTGAAATGGGTCGTGCCATGTGGCAGCGCTACCACGATAGTTCACTAGATTTCAGTGCTCAAGCGTTTCTTGATTTGGCTAACATTGTAAAGAAAAACGGTATTTACTGTTGTATTGGTGTGATAGAGCGGGTACGGTCGGGGACTTTGTACTGTACCATCCTGTATTTTGATCCTAAGGGTAAATGTATAGGTAAGCATCGAAAAATTAAGCCAACAGCTGCAGAACGTATTGTTTGGGGTGAAGGTGATGGATCTGATTTACTTGTTTATGATACTCCTCTTGGTAAAATAGGAGGCCTTATTTGTTGGGAAAGTTATATGCCCCAGGCGAGAATGCGCCTTTATGATCAAGAGATAGAAATTTATGTTGCACCAACGGCTGATCATCGTGACAGTTGGCAACATACCATTCGTCATATCGCTATGGAAGGGAGATGTTTTGTACTCAGCTGCAACCAATTCGTCACTCGCGAGGATTACCCTTTGGATCTACCTGGAGAGGCAGTGGAAAAATTACCCGATATCTTATCAAGAGGGGGGAGCTCAGTAATTGATCCTTTGGGCAATCCATTGGTCGATCCTTTATGGGATGTGGAGGGGATTATTTATGCCAATTTGTCTAGTGACCTGCTCATTCAATCAAAAATGGATTTTGATGTGACGGGCCATTATGCAAGAAAGGACATCTTTCGATAACTCTTATTTGTGATAGCGATAATTTTTTTTAATACAATTGGCTTAGGATGCATTTTGAATCAGGATGTAGATGCTTACTTGAGAAAGGTTCAGCAGTTTTATTCATTTTATGAGCAAGTGATTCGCCGATAACTTAGTCAGTTATAAAAAAGAGTTCTCCAAGTGGAAACTTACAAGTGGAAACTTAAAAGAACCCCAATACCAACCATAAATGTTGATAAAAATATTTTAGTAAAAAAAATACTATGTAACATTTGTACTGGACAATTAATTAGTAACAGATTGAACATTGTGATGATTTATCCTTGTTGACGATGAGATCAATAAAAGATGAGGAGACCAATAAAAACTAATACCGATGGATTAGGCCCATTGTGAATATTATAAAAAAAGGGTTCCCTAAGCCAAAAAACTTAAAAAGAACCCCTTACCAACCATAAATCTTTACAAATATAATAACTAGTTTAATAAAATATGTAACACTTGTTACATATTTTATTAATATTATTTTTTTCCATTTGTTATTCCTTTGTCAATGAACTCAGGTATCGGATCATTTGGCATGATCAAACTGTGATCATCTGTCGTTTCTAATGGAGCAAGGAAATATAAGCTTTTTGCGAACAGATAATTTGTGATTTATACTTTAGGTCATCTTGGATCTTTCTATATGAAAGGGGACCAGATTTATTTTATTGTTTACTTAAGAAAATCATTTACCGTTTACGGAAATGATCCGTTTAAGGGAATGATGAAGCTTTTAAAATAAAAATAGTAATTCCGCTGAGGTACCATCATTAGTATGAGGTCTTGCTTTAATCGTATTTGTTGCTTACGTTTATGTCCCCCTCAAACATAACAGCATGACTTTTTTCACTAAAATCTAGACTTTTTTTGAAGGTACTTTTGCAGAAATATGATTTTCTATATTAATTATTGGGCAATTTGCTGAATCAGTTCCCATAGCTTTTCAACATGATGCTTTTGAATGTGAGTCTGACCAGTAACTACACGAAGGACGTATTGATGGTTTACCTTAGTATGGGTAATATAGGCTTTACCAGACGCATTGACAGCGGTTAAAATGTGAGCGTTTAGGGCATTATTTTTTTCCAAATCAGCGTATTTAACACATCTAAATACAACCAAACTCAAGACTCTATCGACAACCATTTCAAAGTCGGGGTGATGAATCACTCGTTGCTCGAGCCACGCCGCAAGCGCAATATGTTCCTTGATTTTGATCCGGATGCCTGAAGCACCGTATTCTCGGATCACAAACCATAATTTCAATGCCCTGAACCTACGTCCAAGCGGGATACCCCAATCTCTGTAATCATTTACTTTTCCTCTTGTGTTTGTTTTTAGGTATTCAGGGAGTATTTCAAAGGTTTGAATTAAGGCTTCTTTGTCTTTGACAAAATAAGCGGTACAGTCAAAATTGGTAAACATCCACTTATGAGGATTAAAAAGATAAGTATCTGCTTTTTCTATTCCTTTTAGAAAATGTCTGTATTTGGGAAGAACAAAGGCGGCTCCGGCATAAGCCGCATCAACATGATGCCACACATTATATTTAATGGCAATATCGGCAATGGCCTCCAGTGGATCCATAGCTGTCGTACCTGTTGTGCCCAATGTAGTAATGATGCAACAAGGAATTTTACCCAATGCTAAATCGGATTTAATAGCTTCTTCCAATAAATGGGGCAAAAGGGCCATTTGATCATCTACAGGAATTTTCACTAAGTTGTCTAACCCAATACCTGCAATTTTCACTGACTTATCTATTGAGCTATGGGTCTGAGCGGAACAATAAATCCTTAATTTCTCATTCGAAAATCCACGATTATTGATGTTGAAGTGGGTGATTTTTTCTCTGGCTGTGAGTATGGATACCAGAGTACCTGTGCTCGCAGTGTCTTGAATGACCCCATCCCAATTTTGGGGCAAACCACTCATATTTATCAGCCATTCCATAACGCGTTCCTCTAGTTCCGCTGCGGCGGGAGAAGTTTCCCAAATCATACATTGAGCACCAATGGCAGCCGTAATCAATTCTGCCAGTATGGAAGCATAACTTCCATTGGCATTGAAATAAGCATGGAAGTTAGGATGTTGCCAGTGGGTGATACCGGGTAATATTTTTTCTTCTACATCTGATAGGAGTTGTTCAAAAGGTTCTCCTTGTTCCGGGGGAAGCATAGGCAGGGCAGCAGCAATATCTCCTGGATTGACTTGTGATTTTACAGGATATTGTTCGATATTCTCTAAATAATCTGCGACCCAATCAATTACTTGATGTCCATGCTTCCTGAATTCTTCGGCATTCATAAGGGAATATAAATTATTTTTTTGGTCTCAAAAAAAGGTTCGTCAAAATAATCTCTTATGTTTATTTCCTGATGAGATTTATTGAGAGCTTTCATTTCCATCTCGAGATCACCTCCTTTGAGGGCAATGATGCCATTAGCATTATCAGTAGATGTGATAGTTTTTATTTTTTGATGTGTCCATTGCCATATTTTTAGTGCGGGAGCAACGGCTCGGCTGACGATAAAATCAAATTTACCAGTTGTTTTTTCTGCGCGAGCAGCTTCACTGGTGACATTTATTAATCCCAATTCAGCACTAATTGCTTGCACTACTTTGATTTTTTTGGCCATTGAATCGACCAGATGAAAGGTAGACTCAGGAAACAGTAGTGCTAGTGGGATGCCCGGAAAACCACCCCCTGTACCGATATCAAGAATACTTGTTTTAGCTTTGAATTCGATGAACTTAGCGATGGCCAAACTGTGTAAAATATGTCTGATATAGAGTTCTTGAATGTCTTTTCTAGAAATAATATTTATTTGTTTGTTCCAAAATTCATATAGATCTTGAAGCTGTTTGAATTGTTCTTCTTGGGCCTTACTTAACTCAGGGAAGTAATGTTTTATCAATGTGGCATTCAAATTAATTTTTCTGTTTTAGTATGATTTTAAAATAAAACGGAGCGATTTAAATAGGAAATTTTTTGTTAACTTAAATCGATGACTTACCAATTAAAAGGGCTAAAAGGGGCGAATATAGATCATAAAACAATCACAAACAAGTCTAGATATAATGCTCAATAAAGATTAAGAAAGATGGGTATTTTTAAAGCGTAATTAACAATTAATAAATGAATAGTTGAATCGCCCCGATTTATTTAAAGTTATCTGATGTAGGATGATCCGTTGGCGATCAATACAAATATTTCTCTACCTCATTACAAAGTCAATGATAGGAACAAATACATATACACATACACAAGGATCATTTATCATAGGAATATTTTTATTGAGGTAATAACAAATTTTATAGGATTTTCTTTAGTTCAAAAGCGTATTTTTACATTCTCTATGAAATTTGATCTTTTAAATACAGATACAAAAAGTGATGCTAGGGCGGCCGTTTTAACCACGGCACATGGTACCATTAAAACGCCCATTTTCATGCCTGTTGGTACAGCAGGAACGGTTAAAGCAGTACATCATCGTGAGCTTAAAACTGATATCGAAGCACAAATTATTTTAGGAAACACGTACCATTTGTATTTGAGACCGGGTATGGACATCATTCAAGGCGCGGGAGGCTTGCATAAATTCATTGGCTGGGAGCACCCTATTTTAACCGATAGTGGGGGATACCAGGTGTACTCATTGGGGGCCAATCGAAAAATAAAAGAAAAGGGAGTTCGATTTCAATCTCATATAGACGGATCATATCATGATTTTTCACCCGAATATGTCATCGATATCCAGCGAAAGATTGGTGCTGACATTGTCATGGCCTTTGATGAATGCACGCCATATCCCTGTTCAAAAGAATATGCGGAAAATTCTATGCAAATGACCCATAGATGGCTGAAGAGATGTATCCATCGTTTTGATAAAACGGAACCATTGTATGGTTTTGATCAAACATTCTTTCCTATTGTGCAAGGGAGCACGTATCATGACCTCCGCGAGCAGTCTGCAGCATTCATTGCTGAACAAAATCAAGATGGTAATGCCATAGGGGGATTATCGGTAGGTGAACCACATGAAATGATGTATGAAAGTACAGCGCTTGTATGCAGCATTTTACCCAAAGATAAACCACGTTATTTGATGGGCGTGGGCACCCCAGTCAATATTTTGGAATGCATTGCGTTGGGAGTAGACATGTTTGATTGTGTTATGCCGACAAGAAATGCGAGAAATGGAATGCTGTTTACTTCCGAGGGGATCATCAATATTCGAAATGAGAAGTGGAAAAATGATTTTTCACCTATTGATATCAATTTGGGAGGATATCTTGATACGCTACACTCCAAAGCTTATTTACGGCATTTGATCATCAGTAATGAGATTTTAGGTGCTCAAATATCAAGTATTCATAATCTTAGTTTTTATTTATGGTTGGTTAAATCAGCCAGAAAGCACATCATCCAAGGAGACTTTAGTTTATGGAAAAATAGAATGGTGCAAAAATTAGCCAATAGGTTGTGATTATGTTATGAAAAAACTTGATGTCTACATTCTTAAAAAATTTTTAGGATCTTTCATCTTTGTGATGTCCATCTTGATTTTCATCATTATCATTATTGATTTTACGGAGAAGAACGACAATTTCATTAAAAATGACGTAGCCAGCGAGGAAATTTTACATTACTTCTTGACCTACATACCATATATGGCCAGCTTTTTGACACCTATTATCGTCTTTATAGCCACCGTATTCGTCACCGCAAAATTAGCAGCAAAAACAGAAATAGTTGCGATATTGGCAAGTGGGGTTAGTTTTAAGAGATTCATGTTACCCTATTTTATGGGGGCTGTACTGATTGGATTCGTAAGTTTTCTAGCAAATTCCTATCTCATTCCTGAGACCAATAAATTTAGAATTGCTTTTGAACTACAATATGTAAAAAAGGCCTTTTATTTCAATGATCGAAACATTCATATTCGGGTGGCTCCAGATCTGTACATTTATATGGATCGATATAACAACCAAGGTAATGTAGGTTATAATATCACCTTAGAGCAGATCGAAAATGGTATTTTGAATGAAAAACTTTATGCACGAACGATGAAATGGGACACGACAGGTCATAAATGGAGGTTGAATAGATGGAATAGGCGCGTCTTTAAAGAGGCGGATGAAATGATCTATAGTGGAGATGCTATGGACACGGTATTGAACGTATCACCCGTTGATTTTGAGAATCAAGAGAGATTGTGGGAAACTTTAACCATGAGTGAATTGAATGACCATATTGATCAACAGACCTTAAGAGGGTCGGCTGATGTAGATATCTATAAAATTGAAAAGTACATTAGGTTCATGTCTCCCTTTTCAGTAGTCATTCTGACCTTCATTGGTATCATCGTATCTTCAAAAAAATCAAGGCAAGGGACGGGTGTTCAGATCGCATTGGGATTTTTAATAGCCTTTTTATTTGTGATTGCTTTCATGCTTTCCAGGGCTTTAGCGGAGGCTAATGCATTTAACAATCCTCTTTTAGCAGTATGGATGCCCAACATAATTTTTGGTCTTATAGGAGTAGTTTTATATCGTACCGTTCCTAGATGAAGCAGAAAACTAAGGATATTGTCTTTCTACATTTCATCGTTCTTATATGGGGGTGTACAGCGGTTATAGGCTTGTTAATTAACCTGACACCTGTTGAAATTGTCTTTTATCGTACGGGTATTGCCGCGTTATTATTGATCATTGTTCTTTTGTTATTGAATCGATCCTTTTTGTTGAGTTCGCGTCGGTCTTTGTTGAAAACAGGAATTGTTGGATTTCTATTAGCAGTCCATTGGGTACTTTTTTTCTTGTCAGCAAAAATATCAAACGCTGCTGTTTGTTTGGTGGGTATGGCCACAACCTCTTTTTGGACTAGTATTATTGAGCCTCTTTTTTTTAGAAAGCAAATAAAGCTGTTTGAAGTTTTGTTAAGTCTATTGGCTTTATTGGGAATCTTGATTGTATTCAATATGGAAATCCAGTATTTTCTAGGACTGTCTTTTGCGATATTGGCCGCTATTTTAGCAGCATTTTTTTCTATCATTAATGTATCATTGATAAAAAGTGATGATCATTTTGTAATCACTTTTTATGAGATGGTATTCGCATGCCTATTTACGGGTATAAGTTTACCTTTCTATTTTCTTTATGTGAGTCAGGAAGTTTTTGAATGGCCAACTTTAGAACAGGCTATGTGGCTACTGATATTGGCGAGTGTTTGTACCGTATTTGCCGTTTCCTATTCGATTAAATTAATGAAGCGACTCTCCGCTTTTTTTGTCAACTTGACCATTAACTTGGAGCCTATTTATGGAATTATATTGGCCTTGTTGGTTTTTGGTGATAGCGAGAAAATGAGTGATGGGTTTTATTTAGGCACGGGCTTTATTTTATCTTCCGTTTTATTGCATCCACTACTCAATCGCAAAAGAAAAAGGAAGGCCTTGGAAGCTGAAATTTTAAGATGAATCGGTTGGAAGTGTTAATGAACGAAGGATACATTCGTGTTTTTGAAAAGTAGTAACGGCTGGAGGTTCTTCAAACAGGCCATAAAGGGCAGATCCTGATCCACTCATAGCAGCATAAAAGGCGCCTTGATCGTAAAGGCGTGATTTTATTTTAGCCAAGATAGGAGTGTTTTTGAACAAGGACTCCTCAAAGTCATTATGAAGTAAGGAGTGCCATTTTTTTAAATCTTTCAATGAGTCTTCCAATGAATTTTCGGATATTTTCGGTTGGATATTGGCATAAGCATGTGAGGTGCTCGTATGTAGATTAGGAAATATTACAATTATGTAATATTTTGATAAATTGAGTTCATAAAGTTTCAATTTTGTCCCTGTTTTGGAGGCAATGGCAGGCAAATTATCTATAAAAAAGGGACAATCACTTCCCAGCATAGTAGCATAATGTTTAAGACGTCTACTGGTGATTTTTAATGAAAAAAGCTGATTAAGCATCCTAAGCGTAAATGCTGCATCTGCGGATCCGCCGCCTAAGCCAGCACCCATAGGAATGATTTTATGTAAATGTATGTTGATGGGGGGTATGCGGTAATATTTTTTAATGAGTTCATAGGCCTTTACGCAAAGGTTATGCGTAGGTTCACCCGGGATAGCGCGTCCTGTTTGAACAAAAGAAAATGATTTTGCAGGTACAATCTCTAGGATATCATGCCAAAGTAAGGGATACATACAGGTTTCAATATCATGAAATCCATCTGCTCTTTTATTGAGAATGTTTAGCCCAAGATTAATTTTCGAGTTAGGAAAGGTAATCATGAGATCAATTTAAATTATTAATAGTTTACCGATTGATGAACCGATCATTTTCCGATCAATATAGTTAAAATGATAAGAATTGGACTCAAAAAATCAGATCAAATGAGCTTCCTGAAATCAATTTTATTTTTGCAGTGTTTCTACGATTTTATCGGTCATGCCTGATGATGAAAATCCTCCATCATGCATGAGATTTTGCATGGTAACCATTTTAGTAAAATCTGAGAATAATGAGATGCAATAATCTGCACATGCCTCGGCAGAAGCATTTCCCAAAGGAGACATTTTATCTGCATAATTATAAAAAACATCAAATCCTGGGACACCCGATCCTGCAGTCGTCCAAGTTGGAGACTGTGAAATCGTATTTACTCTTATTTTTTTGCTTTGACCGAGTCGATAGCCATAACTCCGCGCAATTGATTCTAACACAGCTTTTGCTTGGGCCATGTCCGAGTAATCTGGAAAAGTTCTTTGTGCCGCAATGTAGGAAAGAGCTAAAATAGAACCCCACTCATTAAAGGCATCTAATTTTTCACCTACCTGCATGACTTTATGGAAAGAAAGGGCCGATACATCGAGTGATTTTTGAAACCAATCGTAATTCAAATTACCATAAGATTTTTTCTTTCGAACATTTGGACTCATTCCGATCGAATGAAGAACGAAATCTAATTTTCCTCCCAAAATCTCAGTTGATTTACTGATTAATATTTCTAGGTCTTGTAGGGAAGTGGCGTCAGCGGGAACGATTTCTGCACCACAAATCGCACCCAACTTGTTAATTTCGCCCATTCGCATGGCAATAGGAGCATTACTTAAAGTGAACTGAGCACCTTCATCATGGGCTTTGAGGGCAACTTTCCATGCAATTGAGCTTTCATCCAAAGCTCCAAAAATGATTCCTCTTTTACCTTTCAGTATATTATAAGCCATTTATTTAAAATTTAAGTTACAAAAATAATGAAAACTATTTCTTTATTGGGGTAATGACAATAATTCCCGCGCACTTTTAAAGGCACTTTCCGTGGGATGCGCTCCTGCAATCATTTGGGCGATGGCTTCGATACGTTCTTCGGCTACCAATTCTTTGATTTTAGTGACGGACTTATCGGCACTATGGTCTTTGTAGACAAAGAAGTGTGCCTCTCCTCCGGCAGCAAATTGAGGTAAATGACTAATGGAGATAATCTGATGATTTTTTGCCATGGTTTTCATCATTTTAACCATTTTAATGGCGATTTCTCCAGAAATTCCAGTATCGATTTCATCGAAAATAAGCGTAGGTAACGCAATTTTATCTGCAATTAAATATTTTATTGCAAAAACGAGCCGAGACAATTCACCACCAGAGGCGATATTTTTAAGTGATTGTGGAGCGACACCTTTATTGGCTGAAAATTGAATGGAACATTTGTTGATTCCATTTTTATTAGGTTCAATGACCTCTACTTCAATTTTTACTTGACCATTTTCAATGCCAATTTCATGAATGATATCGGTGATATCCCGCTCAAAATTAAGAGCTGATTGCTGACGAAGTTTTGAAAGTGCTGTACCCTGTATCATTAGTTGATTCATAGCTAGATCCATTTGCTCTTTTGATGCAGTGAGTTTTTCATCAAGATGATCTATTTCATTAAGTTTCTCAGATAATTTCTCCCTTAGATCAATGAGGCCTTTCATTGTATGAAGTTCATGTTTTTGCTGCAAGCGATAAATGAGTGAACGTTGTTCGTTAAATTCGGCTATTCTCTGGGGATCGAATTCAATCTGTTCTCGTTTCTCTAGGAGAACTTCAAAGACATCTTTTAATTCGATTAGTGAGCTTGTGATTCTTCCTTTAGCCTCTTTAAATGTTCCTGACAGACTACTAATAGATATCATTAAGGTATCCAATAGTTCCAGTTGTTTGATTACAGAAAAGTCTTCCTCATCTAATAGATGGATCGCTTGAGAGAGCTTTATTTTAATTTCCTCTGCATGTTGCATGGTCGTCAAATTTTGCTCTAGCCTTTCTAAATCAATGTTATCTAGCCCCGCATCTTCTAATTCTTGAAGATTATGACGTTCATAATCTTGATTCTTTCGAGAGGTAGAATGCCATAAAACCAACTCTTCATATGTCTTTTTCCGGTGTTGATAGATCTCATAGGCCTTTTTGTAGGCTTTTAGCTGACCTGCATTAAGTGAAAACTGATCTAATACGTCAAGTTGGTATTGGTGATTTCCTAGATTTAAGGACTCATTTTGAGAATGAATATCCATGAGTTTTAAAGAAAAGGTTTTGAGTACCTCTAAATTGACGGGAGTATCATTGATAAAGGCCCTACTTTTTCCATTGGGAGAGACCTCTCTACGAATGATAGTCTCCGTTTCATAGTCGAGCTCATGGGTTTCAAAAAAAGATTGAAGCTCATAGGCAGAGATGTCAAAATGCCCTTCGATTTGGCATTTTTTGGAGACATCCCATAGGGCTTTGCTATCAGCACGACGGCCCATCAACAGGCCTAAGGCACCCATCATAATTGATTTCCCAGCTCCCGTTTCTCCCGTAATGACATTCAATCCCAAAGCAGGGATCAATTCTAATTCCTTAATTAAAGCAAAATTAATGATTGAAAGCGATTTGATCATATCGATCAGATTTGTACATCTCTCCAAACTTCATCCAATTCTGAGCGCAATATGAAGGCTCTTTTCATAGCTGAATTTTGATATAAAATTTTATTTTCTTCAATACTAATCATTTTTCCAAATATTACCGCACCATCTTTCCGTATAAATGTGAGCCATTCTTGAAAATGGATTTCTAGATCTGTTAGCGTTATTTTCACTTGTCGACTTGGCATTATTTAATCATCTCTGCAAAATCTGAACGCTTGGTTGCATCAATATTTATAAGCATATTATAGGTCCGCTTGCGAAGGGATGGATCTCCTTTTGAAAATATTTTACTGAGCTCGTCAGTTTTGGCATCTAGAAAACTAATGGTAAGTATCGAACGGGGTCTTGCTTGGTTGACTTTTAGTACTTTTTGGATACTTTCAGAGATCATTTTTCTGGCCTCTTCAGGATTTTCCAAAAAATGATCCATACCTTGCAAGTGATATTGATAACTGGCCTCTCTTATGGGTTTCATTTGAGCATTCAATAAATTCTCTACTAACCAATAGCGATTTCTGATACTATTGAATTGATCCCACCCTATAAAACCAGTATTTTGGGCGTTGGTCACTACCCTCCATGCCAGATTGAAGTAAGGCTCGCCTCTTAACCTTCCAAAAGAATCATAATCCAAGCCAATGATGACTAAAGCATAATATGATAGGAGAGAAGAAAGGTTATCAATAAAGCTATTTTCATTATAGATGATGGGCTGAGAATTAACATATTCAAATACCCAGTCTCTATCACCAAAATTCAATAGGATTGTTTCATGATTGGTGTTATATACCGGTCTAGAGGAAAGTACCTGTACGGAGGCTTGGTATTGCCCCAATGCAGGATCACTTGCGTCGGTTAGTGTGAGAACAATATTACAATTAATTCTTTCTTCAACTTTAAATTGATCAGAAGTCCATTTTGTATTATTTAAAAATTCGCTAAAGGCAACTTCCATTTCGGAAATCGTACTTGGGTCACTACTTTGAATGGCTTGCGCATTGATGATTACACGACAATTCAGCTCTTGACTTAGCAGTACCGTCGGAATTAAAAAAAAAATTAATGCCGCAAGCTTAAGCATAGCTTTCCATTATTTTCAAAATATCTTGAGCAACTTCTTTTTTATCCTTTAAATCAAAAGAAAATCGTTTTTCAAAGCGATCATAAATGGTGACCTTATTGGTATCTTGACCAAAACCGACACCAATATCTTGTAATGAATTTAAAACAATAAGATCTAAATTTTTACGCTTTATTTTCGCTTTAGCAGAAGCTTCTTCATTATGAGTTTCTAGTGCAAATCCAACATGGATTTGTTTTTCAGTTTTTAGTTTACCCAATTCATGGGCAATGTCTGGATTTTCAATCAAGGTTATTTTTAGAGGATTACCATCTTTTTTATGTTTTTTTTCAAACGCCTCGCTGGGTTTGTAATCGGCTACTGCAGCAGTAAAAACCACAAAGTCGATCTCTACATATTGCTGAATACATGCATCGAGCATTTCATCAGCAGATGTGACTTTAATGACCTTGATATCAGTGTGTTTAGGGTAATCTTTGACAGGACCAGAAATAAACACAACTTGAGCCCCTTGCTCAGCAAATAAAGTGGCCAAGGCATACCCCATTTTACCAGAAGAATGATTTCCAATAAACCTAACTGAGTCAAGAGCCTCATAGGTAGGCCCCGAGGTAATCAATACTCTTTTATTATGAAAGGTTCCTATTTTGAAATGTGCTTCCAGAATATTAATGATGGTTTCTGGCGCAGCCATTCTTCCTTTTCCGTTCAGACCACTGGCAAGTTCGCCTACATCGGAAGCAATGAGATGATTTCCACGTGAGACTAGTAGATTAATATTTTTTTGAGTTGCTGGATGCGCCAACATGTCTAAATCCATTGCTGGAGCAAAATATACAGGACATCTTGCCGAAAGAAAGACAGACAACAGAAAATTATCACATAAACCTTGTGCCATTTTCGAGAGGGTATGGGCCGAGGCCGGTGCAATGATTAGCACATCTGCCCAAAGACCGAGAGCAACATGATTGTGCCACTCTTCTGAATTATTCTTATAAAAAGAGGTATAGATGGATTGTTTTGATAGAGTGGATAGGGTAGTAGGGGTAACAAATTTTTTGGCACTTTCCGTCATAATGACTCGTACCTCAGCTTGCTCTTTCATTAAAAGCCGAACAATCAATGCTGATTTGTAAGCTGCAATAGACCCGCTAACGGCTAAAAGAATTTTTTTTCCTGCTAGCATAGGCTTGGGCAAGTTATAGTTTTATGCCCTCTGCGTCATCTTCATCCCGTCTTCTAAATATCACCTCATCGTTGAGGAATTCCTCAGTCGCTGTGGTTGTTGGCTTTGGCATCCGCTCGTAAAATTTAGAAATTTCAATTTGTTCTCTGTTTTCAAAAATTTCTTCCAGGTTATCGACGGTAGAGGCAAATTCAGCCAATTTTCCATTCAATTCTTCTTTCTGGATGCTTGAGATTTGTCGGGCACGTTTGCCTATGATTACCAAAGATTCAAATATATTCTCAGTAGGTTTTGATAGTATAGAACTTTCTCTTGTTTTGAGTGATGCGTCAGTAGCCATAATCTTCAATTATTTTTAAAGACAAATTTAGTTAAAAAATCTGTACTATTCGCATAATATTCTTCGGCTTCTTTCAAAAAGTTACTGTTAGGATATTTATCAATGAAAGTTTGATACTTATCTACACAAGCTTTAAAACGGTTATTTTGAACCGAACGAATGCTGGCTTGCGCATAGTCATGTGCTGTCTTGATTGTCAAGAAGAAAGCTTCTTCTTGAAAAGAAGAACCTGGGAATTCCTTGATGAAATCTTCTAAAGTGACGATAGCCGCCTCATATTTTCGTAGTTTAAGATATAATCTTGCATTTTCAAATTCTTTTTTTTCTAGTTTAAGTTCTAGTTCGTTAACAATTACTCCCGCATTTTTCGCAAATTCTGAAGTGGGGTATTGATTGATGAAATTCTGCATCACATTGATGGCTTCATAGCTCGGCGTTTGATCTAAGTCATATTCTGGCGATTGCATATAGAGCGAATAGCCAAACATATAATTGGCCTCAAGTGCTAAATCACTCCGAGAATAAACTTCCAAGAAGGTTTCAAAATAATGGGCGCTCAGAATAAATAAATCTTGATAGAAGTGCGCGTAGGCATAATAAAAATTGGCCGATTCGGCTTCCTTGGTACCTCGAATAATGGGGAGTATATCGTCGAAAAGGCCAATAGCTCTGGAAAAATCCTTTTTTTGATAATATTTCATGGCTGCCTCGTATTTCGGCTGCCAATCACTAGTTTTACGTAATTTCTGGTACTTAGTACAACTCGTAACGAAAAGGCATAAAAGGCCTATGACAGATATTTTGATATAAATTTTGATCATTTTCTAAAAAATATTGCCGTAAAAGTAATGCACTATTGTTATAAATGTATTAATCAAGTGCACCTTGTATTTTCTTGCCTTTTTTTCTTTCCTGAAGTTTCTTTTTATTTTCCTCTCTTTCTTGTTCATCAGGTTTAACTTTCTTTTCAAGATTATTGGAAGGGACCAAAACGCCGTCAAAAATGGGTTTTACAAAAATATCTTGGAGAGAAGGTCTTCGACCAATCATCCAGTTGAAGTCATCCAGTGTTTTGTCTGCTTCTGTAATCATGTGTGGTGGTAAAAATCGACCCTCTGGAGATTTGTATAATGTAAAGTTATTAATTTGATTGTTGAGAAAACGAATGGTCATATTGCTTGTTAGCATTTTATTGATCCCTAATAAAACCGTATCTGTTTCATCCATTGAATGGAACAGACTTTCACAATTACCATTAATATCAATGTAGTTTAAGCGTTTTTTGAAGAAATAGATGTTCATCAGTCTTCCTTTTATTTGATTGAAATTACTGACTGAATCTTTGGTGATCAGAAATGCATTTCGTTTTAAGTCCATTTTTTCTATGCTGCTGTCGTTAAGGAAGATAGCGATAGTATCTGATAGGACTTGATTTTGCCCTGTCCATAAAACAGGATTTTGATAAAGCATTATGATAGAATCAGCCAAAAAATAAGCGGAAGAATCGGCAATGCCTTGGACATTCATTTTAAATATTCTAATGTCTGGATAGGCCAATATTCTTCTTACAGAGTCGTATTCACTTTCGATGGCCATCATCGTATCTGCGGCTATGTAAAAGGTATCTAATTTCATAATCTTTTTCATAATGGCATTACCATATATTTTGCTGTAGCCATTGACCTTATCGTGATAGCCTTCATCGCCGATTAAGATAAGATTATTTTCTTTTGAAGTAAGTTTTACGTTACCCTCACCTAAATAGAACTGATTAAAATCATCAAAAAATAATTTATCACCATCCAAGATATATTCGGAGGTTTCAATATTTCCGGATGATATTTCTGTTTGACTGATTTCCGTTCGGAATTCACCTCCGTCAGCATATATCATCGTACCTTCTTTATTGATGATCTTAGTTGGGCCAAAGCTGTAAGCTATTTTGGTAAGTGTATTGTATCTTAAGGTATCAGTTTTTAAGGTAAACTCTGGAGACTGCAAAACTACTGACTGATAAAATCGTGCGATATTTTCCTTGGCGTAAAAAAAGCCTAATTTACTTGAAAGGATATTGGTAGTGTCAATCAACTGTCCTCCATTGTAGTAATAGGCGATTTCGGTGTCTAAGCTGTAATCCAAATGATCAGTATAGAGTTCCTGATATCCCCGCTTATAAATCACGTCTTCTCGAAGTTGAGCGATGCGATCTTCTCCTTGATATAGGAGCCGATCGGAAGTGACGACAGTTGAATCATTGATAATTTTAACATGGTCGTAAGCCTTCATTTGATTTTCGGCTTTTATATAAATAGCACTGTCGCAATAAACAGTAGTCTCTTTCTGAACAAAGACCACACTGTCAATGAGATATCTTATCGATTGACCCACTTTTCGAACTACTTCCTGCTTACCTTTGGCTGTATATTTAATTCTCTTCTGAGCCATAGATGCTAAAGAGAGGAAGAGTAACATAAGTAATATAAGGTAGTTTCGCATCTCAATTTAATTGGTCTGCAAAAGTAGTATATATAATGACAGTAAAATAGCGTTAATTTTATGTTAGCAAAATTAAAAGCTCATATTGAATCTCATCATTTATTTAGTATCCAAGACCGGCTGCTTTTAGGAGTAAGCGCTGGGGTTGATTCTATCGTGCTTGCGCATTTGTTAAAGGAGCTATCCTTCGACTTTTTTATTGCTCACATGAATTTTGGCCTTCGAGGTCAGGAATCAGAGTTGGATGCTGATTTTATTGAGCAATGGGGCCGAAATCATGGGATTATTACTCACATTTTAAAGGTGGATACTGAGGTCTATGCAAAAAAAAATCAGGTATCGATTCAAATGGCTGCTCGATCATTGCGTTATGATTGGTTTTCTGAGTTGGCTTCTTTGCATAAATGTTCGGCTGTATTAACAGCGCATCATGCTGATGATAACTTAGAGACCGTTTTATTTAATTTGACCAAAGGAACGGGTATCCGAGGTTTAAGAGGCATGAAAATACAACAGGGACTTTTGGTACGTCCCTTATTAATTTTTGACAAACAAGAAATAATAAATTATGCAGAGAAACAGCGTATTTCATGGCGTGAAGATTTGTCCAACGCCAGCAATAAGTATGTGCGCAATAAAATTCGTAATAAAGTATTGCCTGTTCTGAAAGAGCTCAATCCTTCAGTCTTACAAACTTTTGGGAATACGCAAGCTCGTCTTATCGCCACTGAAATGTTACTCGACCAAAAGGTTTCGGACCTGAAGACACAATATTTCAAATCAGGTAAAATAGATTGTTTAAACGTTTCTTGGGTTCGAGATCATCCATTGGATAGTTTGTTGCTTTTTGAATTGCTTGAAAGTTATCAGTTGGGCTATGCGCAATTCAAGCAGATTTTTAGATCAGTGGTTCAGAATCATTCGGCCATGTTTTATTGGGATGCATACCAATTGAACGTAGATAGGCACAAAGTTTGGATTGGGACAACAGATCAGATCATTGATCCAGCAGCACGAAGAACCATATCTAATGCATTGGAGGCGGTTGCATTTTATAATTATCAGTTTACTTTCACTCTTATTCCATCGACTACTGAACCAGTTGATAAAAGTTTGAACATTGCTTATTTGGATATGAAGAAATTGATCTTTCCACTTACCCTAAGAAAATGGGAAAAAGGAGATTATTTTTATCCCTTGGGTATGACTCAAAAGAAAAAAGTCAGTGACTTTTTGATAGATCAAAAAATCCCTATGATTAGGAAGGAAAGTCTTTTAATATTGACCTCTAAACAAGGAATTTGCTGGCTTGTTGGTCTCCGCATTGACGATCGATTCCGGTTGAAAAACTCAACCAAGCATATTTTAAGAGTGGAGATGAAAGATTTGAAGGGAAATGATGGATAGTAAAATATAAATGCGTAGTACTTTCAGGGTTTCGGTTAACATTTAAATTTGTGATATCAGTAGCATTACTTTTCTATTAATACCTTGGCGTGTAACTTTGTTTTGCCATATAGATCGGCTCAAGTTTAAACTAAAAAAAAATAGATGAAGGTTACCGTTGTTGGAGCAGGAGCTGTTGGAGCTACTTGTGCAGAAAATATTACACGCAAACATTTGTGCGAAGAAGTGGTTCTCTTGGATATTAAGGAAGGCCTTGCAGAAGGTAAAGCCATGGATATGAATCAATGTGCTACTTTAAATGGGTTCAATACAAAGGTAATTGGATCGACCAATGATTATGTTTCTACCGCCGATTCTGAAGTAGTAGTGATTACCTCTGGTATCCCAAGAAAACCGGGAATGACACGTGAGGAATTAATTGGCACCAATGCTGGTATCGTTCAAACGGTAACAGAAAATATCCTTAAGTACTCACCAAATACCATTATTATCGTTATTTCAAATCCCATGGACACCATGACTTACCTGAGTGTAAAGTCCAGTGGTTTACCTAAAGAGCGAGTCATCGGTATGGGGGGATTGTTGGATAGCAGCAGATTTAAGTATCGTTTGAGTGAAGCCATCGGTTGTTCGCCATTGGATTTGCAAGCAGTGGTCATTGGCGGGCATGGTGACACCACAATGATTCCTTTAATCAAGCATGCTACCTACAATAGTACACCTGTTACCCATTTTATAACGGAAGATGAGCAGGTAAAAGTAGTTGAAGAAACCATGCTAGGAGGTGCGACTTTGACCAAACTCATAGGGACTTCTGCTTGGTATGCTCCGGGTGCTGCTGGAGCGTTTTTAGTGGAGAGCATTGTACGTGATCAGAAAAAATTATTTTCCTCATGTGTATATCTTGATGGTGAATATGGACAATCTGATATTTGTATTGGCGTGCCAACAATCATTGGTAAAAATGGATTAGAAAAGATCATCGATTATCATTTAGATTCAGCTGAGAAGGTCAAATTTGACGCTAGTGCAGTTGCAGTACGCAATATGAATGGTGCCCTAAAGGATCTTAACTTAATATAAAATACGATTAGTTTAGAAAGTAGATAAAAAAATGTCTTAATGGGTTTTATCGACTTTAAGTAGTGGAGAACAAAAAATTGGTTCGGTTAGGGCAATTCGACTCCGGTAGAAGCATTGTATATTTCGTACCATTGTTCCATTGATAACTTGAGTTCAAGTCCGTCAAATGCTGTTTGAATACGCTCAATTTTTCCACTACCGACGATGGGCATGATTTGACTAGGGTGTTTTACGATCCAAGCGTAGACTACTTGGTCTATACTTTTTGCCCCAATTTCCTTAGTTATTTTTTCAAGAACCTTCAGGATTTTGATACCTTTTGTAGTGGTCGGATGAAAGAGCTTACCTCCAGATAAAGGTGACCATGACATTGGCTTTATTTGTTCCTTCAAACAAAAATCTAAATTACCATTTTCAAAATGCTCCAGACAACTGGGTGAAATTTCGATTTGATTGGTCAATAGTTTTTGATGCCAATGCTTTTGAAGCATTTCAAACTGCCCAGGGGTAAAATTAGAAACACCAAAATAACGCACCTTGCCTGCTTGATATAATTCGTCAAGGGCTCGGGTAACCTCTTCGGGGTCAAAGAAGGGAGCGGGTCGATGCAAAAGGAGTAAATCGATGGTATCAATACCTAAATTTTGTAGAGATTGCTCAGCCGATTGTAGGATGTGTTGATAACTGTAATCATAGATTTGCAACTTTCTCTCGGGATATTTATCAGAACGCAGCTTAATACCACATTTTGTAATAATTTGTATATCTTTTTTAAGGGAAGGTTGCAGGCGGAGGGCATCTCCAAAAATCTTTTCACAGCTATAATCTCCATAAATGTCCGCATGGTCAAAGCTGGTAATGCCCATCTCCATGATTTCTTCCAAAAAAGCGACTAAATCTTTTTTGCCAAGATTCCAATCCTTGAGTCTCCAAAGACCATGAATGATGCGAGATAGTGATAAATCAGTTGCGAGTGGTAAGCTATTTACGGGCATACTCTTCAGATATTAAATATTATATAATTTAGGTCAACGATTGAAATCATTCGCTTATTCATCGACAATGTAAATTAAAAACCTAAAAATAGAATGGTACGCTTTTAATTTATTAATTTGAAATATTTATTTTACTTCAAAGATCAAATAATATGAGATCCCGCAGAAATTTTATTTATCAAACGACTGCTTTGGCAGTTGGGAGCCTGACTTTACCTTCATTCATTCCAACTCAAAGCGCACGTAAAGACGTTGGTGTACAACTCTACACTTTTAGAGGCGCTATGATCCAAGATCCAAAAGGGACGCTCTCAAAAGTTGCTGAATTAGGGTTCAAGCAATTGGAAAGTGCACGGAGTGATAAAGGCTTATATTATGGATTGACTCCCATTGAGATGCGTGATACTTGCAAGGCATTAGGTCTTTCTATTAGAAGTGGACATGTTCATTTAGATACGGATTGGAATCAGACCATGGAGCAGGCCGCTGAAGCTGGACAGGAATATGTGATTTGTTCATCTATGCCAACTGAAGGCCAGGATATTGATAATTATCTCAGGGTAGCTGAAGCATTCAATAAGGCTGGAGAAGACTGCAAAAAACTAGGATTGAAGTTCGGATATCACAACCATTCCTATGAGTTTGAGTCTGATAAGGGGCAAGTGCTCTATGATGTGCTCCTTGAAAATACAGATTCTAGTTTAGTTCATATGGAATTAGATTTAGGTTGGGTGGTCATGGGGGGAAAGAATCCTATTGACTATTTCAATGAATATCCAGGAAGATTTCCTTTATGGCATCTTAAAGATATGAGCATCTTGGAAGGGGAGAGTACAGAATTTGGTAAGGGAGATTTAAACATAGCCGAAATGCTTGAAAACATTGATTTAGCTGGAGTCAAATACATGTTTATGGAGCAAGAACAATATGATAATAATCCCTTTGATAGTATTCAATATAATTTAAATTATTTGGCAAAATTGGGCGAGTAATTTAATCTATTGATTTTTTTGTGACAGCTCCGAACAATCTCTTTGCACATTGAGTATTTAGGGTGAAATTAAAATAGTCAAGATTTCGGAACATCCTTTTATTATCCATATTCCGTTTAAAAAACCTTGATTGATATCTTGATGAGTCAGCATTAAATTAGTATTAAAAAAATATTTATGTGTACTTACTCTTATAAATCTCAATGGCTCGTATGGGCCATGCTATTGGGCATGGCGTCAAATTCTTTGGCGCAATCATTTGAAATTATCGTTGCTTCGGATGAAATAGAACTCTCTTCAGAAGGGTATCATCAAATTTTAGTTCAAGCAGTAGATGCCCAAAACCAGGTCATTCCTGAAGTAAATTTCAGTTTCTATTCGTCGGCTCCCCAAATATTTAAAGTAGATAAAAAGGGCTTAATTACCCCACTAGAACCCGGTCAAGGGAACGTAATTGTCATTGGTAGGTTGGAGGGAATGAAAGACTATCAGCGATTGAACTTGTGGGTAAATGTGAAGCATTCAGAAGGCACAGACCTTAAAATCACGAATCTACCCTCGGGGATTTTTGCAGGTCAAAGAATTGGCATGCAGGTGCAATTATTGGATGTACAAAATTATCAAATTTCCAACCCAAATTTGGTATTTGAAAGCAGTGATACGCATGTGGCTAGTGTAGACATTTTTGGAAACATCACCGCTCATCAAAAAGGCAAGACAGTTATTAAAGTAAGCTCAGGTAAAATTTCAACAGAGACGGTCATTGCTGTGAAAAAAAATCCAGTGACATCAATAGAATTATCGAGTAATGTTCAGGAGGCAGTAACAGGAGAGGTAGTTTATTTTGATGCTCAAGCAATTGACAACGAGGGAGATCTTATTGCAGCGATTCCCTTTATTTTTTCTTTTACGGGAGTTTCTGCAAGCCCTTCAGAGTATGCCTCCGGCATGATCAAAGACAATGGAAACTTTGTTGCCGATGTATCAGGTATTTATACCATTGTAGCTGCTTTTGGGGGGAGGGAAGCACGGAGAACACTTCAAGTTTCAGCTCGAAATGTTACAGAAAAGGTTCAACTGAAAGGGCATGGTACTGTAAGTAATGTACATACATCCGACCTGTGGGTATGGGAAGGTATCGATGGAAGAGATTATTGTGTGACGGGCACCTGGGGAGGAA
>Ga0206125_10000470_pt1 | contig 52957 bp, 46 predicted proteins | sample Helgoland_Spring_4_FD_148598 | JGI IMG/M metagenome (GOLD analysis project Ga0206125, IMG submission 148598) | Pelagic subsurface seawater microbial communities from Kabeltonne, Helgoland, North Sea - Helgoland_Spring_Bloom_20160331_1 | ecosystem: Environmental > Aquatic > Marine > Epipelagic ... | reverse complement strand
GCCCCTGGTCTCCTTGTGTACCAGTGGGCCCCTGGTCTCCTTGTGTACCAGTGGGCCCCTGGTCTCCTTGTGTACCAGTGGGCCCCTGGTCTCCTTGTGTACCAGTGGGCCCCTGGTCTCCTTGTGTACCAGTGGGCCCCTGGTCTCCTTGTGTGCCAGTGGGCCCCTGGTCTCCTTGTGTACCAGTGGGCCCCTGGTCTCCTTGTGTACCAGTGGCCCCCTGGTCTCCTTGTGTACCAGTGGCCCCCTGGTCTCCTTGTGTACCAGTGGCCCCCTGGTCTCCTTGTGTACCAGTGGGCCCCTGGTCTCCTTGTGTGCCAGTGGGCCCCTGGTCTCCTTGTGTACCTTGTAGACCAGTAGCTTTGGATTTAAACCAGTCTATTAAAGATAGGTCGCCATCATCTGTTAATATTTCTCCTGTTCTATTGCCTTTATATACCCCCCCTTTTAATGATTCATGGGCTCTATCAAGTTGTTTAAGAGATCCCAATACATTCCATGTATTATTTTTTTTTATTAAAATAGGTGCTGCTAAATTTTTATTACCATATGTTTTCCAGTCTGAATCTAAGTAAACAAACAAGTCATTGTCATCTCCCATAGAATCCACAGGTTTTTTATTTCCGGAGTGTATAAACTGTTTATTTTTTCTAGAGTCATTTGATTGTAGTTTAGATTGTAAATTTGAAAATGCTTGATTAAATAGTGTAACTACTGTTTCTATAATATTTATATTGTTTAGTTTTTCTTTATGATTATTGAAATTATAAATTTCCATCATATTTTGTTTAACATTTAAAATTTCATTTTCTAAATCATTAGATGTTATTTCTGAAATCATATATATATATATATATAAGTTTTTTTTAATTTTTATTTTTATTTAATTAAGTAATGAATAAAAATGTACTATATTTCTGTTTAATTATAGTTGGATTATTAATTACAAATCATGTATTAAAATCTCAACCTGAAGAAAAACAATTTAATAAAATAGAAAAAAAAGAAATAATTACAGATTCAGATACTTCTGACAAAGAACAAGAAGATGATTCTGATATTCACTCGGAAGATATACAAAGTATGTTTAACTCTGATGAAAATAAAAAATCTGAAAATATAAATAATTTAGTTTATTTAGATATTGAGTATTTAGGTAATAGAAGTAGAATAATAATAAATTTAGAAAATAATATAGTACCTCATACTTGTAAAAACTTTTATGAATTATGTAAAAATAAAAAATATGTTAATTGTAAATTTCATAGAATTATTAAAGATTTTATGATTCAAGGAGGAGATATCATAAATAATGATGGAACAGGTAGTATATCAATTTATGGAGAAAATTTTCAAGATGAAAATTTTAAATTAAAACATAAAAGAGGATGTATTTCTATGGCTAATAGCGGACCTAATACGAATGGTTGTCAATTCTTTATAGTTACTAAAGACACTGAATGGTTAGATGGAAAACATGTTGTTTTTGGTCAAGTAGTAAAAGGAATGGATTTAATAGAATTTATGGAAAATATAGAAACAAATAATGATGATAAACCACAAAATGATGTAATAATCGTAGATTGTGGTATTTTATAGGTATAAAGTTATCTGACTATAATAATATAATATATAAATTAATCCGAGTCTTCTTCTATAACTAAATCAGAATCAGAATCAGAATCAGATTGTGATTCTGATTCCGAGTCAAATACAGATTGATTATCGGATTCATTATCTGATACCCATTTTACATTTGTTATTGTAATTTCATTTGTTTTACCAAAACATGATGGTGGTATAAAAAAGTTTATTTGATCTGTATGTGTAAATGGCATTAATTTTTCTTTTATTTGATTAATAGATAATGATGTACTATTATATTGATTATAATTTTCAGTAATCTTGGATAAATATATTGGATTCATCCCGTTATCATTTTTATTATAGATAAGAGTATCTAATTCAGGAATAATAATATGATTATCTTTTAATATTTTATTTGTATTATCATTAAAAACGACTTTTTTTAATTGTTTATTTATTTGTATTATTTTTTTTTGTGGAGTAATATCTTGTAAATTAATATTTTTCATTTTATTTAATGCTCTTTGTATTTTAAGATTTTTTTTTCTCATTAATTTAATTTCTGATATTCTATTAGTAATATCTCTATCATGTTTATTTTTCCACATATTGGTTTCAGCTTCTTGATCATATGTCCAATTTTTTCTGAAAAATGTACTAACTACTTCTTCATATTCTTTTTTTTTAATATTTTCTTTAATCATATGTTCTTGTTTATCATTAATCATTTTAATACACATCTCTTCTACTTGACGGTAATAATGTAATATTTGTTTTGATGTTTTTGTACCAATTAAAACACAGAAATCACAAAAACCTGCAGCATTAAGATAAATATTATCTACTTTAAATTCACCATCATATTTATATTGATCTGGATCTAATTTCTCTTTTACAGTTTTTAGTGCTAAATCATATTTATCAGGGAAAATTTCTATTGTATCACATGCAAATTTCAAAGATAATACATATTCTTTGTTATTTTGTCTTATTTCTAACATTTTACGAGCAATATTAATATTATCTATTCCATTTTTTTCAAATACATATAAATATTGATCTATTGTTAATTTTTGATTTGTAAAATATAATGATCTTTCAACAATAGTATCCTTTAAATTTAGGAGAAATTTAACTAAATTTTCCATAGGATCAAGAAATTCTTGATTTGTATCATATGTCATTACTTTAATATCTTGGTGTTCAATGACTTTAAGTCTAATTTCATCTAATATAATTTGTTCAGGTGTACGTGTATGATAATCTTCTAAATATTCAATACATATTTTAGCATTTAGTATATATAAGTCAAATCTAAATGGTTTCATATTAGTATATTGTGGATGTATAATATCCACATCTTTTAAAAAAACATTTTCTTTAGTTTCATGTCTCAAATATTGTAAATATTTAAATACTGTGTATAAAAATTGTGATTCCAATGTATATTTGATTTCTGATTTATTATCATCAACTATATATAATGATGTACCTAAATCAGAAATATATTTATTATTTTTAATAATAGATACCATTCCTAATTCATTATTAATATCAATTGTTCTAAATTTATTATCACGATTTTTACAATCTTTTAATATTCCTGTTATAGATACTGTATCTAAATATTTATTATTATTATTTTCAATAAAATTACATTTTCTAGTCTTTATTGTATTTTCAGATAAAAATACTAAATATTTAGATATAACTGGTAAACTAAAAAATGTTTCATTGTTTTTATCAATAATATTATCAATGTGATATTCAGGCGGAATATATTTTTTTAATATTTCAGACTTTGACGCTTCTAGCGCTCTAATTGCAGTTCTTACCTTACCCTTGCTCATTTTTATTTTATATTATATTATATGTTAATGTAATTATAATATATAAATTCAATTTTTTATATATATAATATATATGAATAATAAAATATTAGAAAATGCAAGAGCTAATTATACAAAAGTTATGAATAAATTTAATAAAGCAGGTGGTAGATTCTTATTTTATAATGCAAATGATATAGATAATGAATTATTTAAACCAATTGCAATTGGTATTTCAGAAGAAGAAGTTGAAGAAAAAATGAATGATAAACTTAAAAAAAATGCAAAAAAATATAGAAAATATAAATTAGTTAGAGTTAGTATAAAAGGTTTAATTGAATCTATTGGTCAAACAGAATATATGATAGGTACTGGTGGTGGATTAGGTATTTCAGTAATGGTATATTCAATAAATGAATTTAATAGGATTATTCAAAAGTCAAATGATCCTTATGCAACTTTCTGGTATACTGATGAAGTATTGGCAAAAAAAGGATTATCTCATAGCCATATAAAAAAAGCAATAAAAATTGTATTGAAAGATGTATTTACACCAAATCCATTTCAAGTATATTATGTTGATAAATTAAAAGAATATTCTAAATTAAAGAAAAAAGTTAGATAATCAACAATTAATTAAAAATTAATTAACTATTATATTATAAAAATATATAATATAATAATGTCTGGAAATTTCATTAAATTTAATGAGCGAGCATATAAATTCATAAGAGGATCTGCTGTTAATCATATAATTGATGCTATAGTTGAATTAGTTACAAATGCTGATGATGCTTATGATAAAGGAAAAATAATTAAAAAATATATAAATATTCATTTAGATTATAAAGGTAAATTAACAGTTACAGATCAAGCAATAGGATTAAATGCAGAAGAAATGAATAATTGTTTCCTTCAAGTAGGTAATTACACTAGTCAACAAGATAATAGAGGGTTTTTTTCAAGAGGGGCTAAGGATATTAGTGCATTAGGCGATGTATATTTTGAAAGTATAAAAGATAATAAATATTCAAAAATTTTATTAGATAAAAATGCAAGAGGTAATGCAATATTCTCAAATATTAATATTACAGATGTATTAAGAAAAAAAACCGAAATTATAGAAAATGGAACGAGAGTAACTATAGAGTTAAATGATGGGGTAAACATTCCTTTACCTAAAGATATGTTGGATGTATTTATACGACATATCTCTTTAAGAAATATTCTTAGTAATAAAAATTGTTTTTGTGATATAACGTTTGAAGATAGTAATCAACATGAATTTAATTATAAAAAATTCTCTTTTAAATATTTATTCCCACAAGGAGAAATATTATTGTATTTATCATATAGTTTATCTTCTTATCCAGAAGCAGAAGTTTTTTTTACAGTATCAAAAGCTAATAATCAATTATATAATAATAATAATATGAAATATTGTGATTGGGGAATATTAATTACAAGTAATAAGGTTATTCATGATATTACAAGTATAAATGAACAATTTAAATTTAATCCTCATATGAAATCACTTTTTGGAATAATTCATAGTGACTATATAAATAAATTACTATTAGACTATGATAAAAATGGACCATCTAAATTAAACCCATTTCCAATTTTAGATCCATCTAGGGTTAATGGTATTAATTATGATCATCCTTTTATAAAAGAATTAATAAAAATTCCAAAAGATAGACTTGATTTAATTTTACAAGAGTTGGAAGTTGAAGATGATAACGAATATATTTTTTTTAATAATGAGATAATGGATATTATAAATAAATTAAATATAACTGGAGATAAATTTATGGAATCAAATGATTTAATGAAATTTACAGAAAATAAAAATAGTAATCTAATAAGAGGTATTGAATCAGATAGAGGTAAATACGTTACTGTTGAAAAAAATTTCTTACAAAATTTAAATAAAAGTAAAAGAGTAAATTTAAAACCGGATATTAATAAAAAAAAACCTGAACCATATAAAGATCCAATGTCTAAATTATTTGAAATCATTGGTGTAGGAGATGAAGGAAATGCAGCAACAGAAGAAAAAGATAAAACTAATTTATATAAACAATTTGATAAATCAATTAATTCAAATATTGAAACAGAAGAAAAAAAAATATTTTGTTTCAATAATGTAGATGGTAAAGAAAATAATGATGTTACTAATGAATTTGAATCACAAAATTATCAACATCTAAAAAAAGATAATTTATTTGTAATAAAATTTATAGAATCGACACAAGATAGAAAATATGAAATATATCAATCAGGTCAAAAAATAATATTAAAGATAAATATTAATTTTCCAATTTTAAAAAGATATTTTAGTTCAGATAGTGAATTTAGTAAAGAAAATGAAACAAGTAAATTAGAAGCTATTGTATTTTTACATGAAATATTAACAGAAGCATTAACTAGAATTCAATTAATTAGTTATATAAATAGAGATTTTATTAAAATAAATAATAGTTCATCATCTGTTAATTTTCAAGAACTATTTAAAAATTATGATTCTTATAAAAATAATATTGATATTTCTGTAGATAAGGTAATTCAAAATATAATTGGAGAAGAAAGAATGAAAATTAAAAAATTAATTAATAGCCCCTTCGACTCGCCGCCGAGACGGAGCGGGGGATATAATTCAAATATTAAAAATACTATATCAGATGTTTGTAGTGATAATATAATAGATTTAGATAATTCTATAACAAACTCGGATCAATTTATTGATAGCTCTCAAGATCAGTCAAATGAATCTAATTTTTTTATAAAAGCATTAAATAATATTGAAAAAATAAACGAACCTGATAAATTAAATCATACATTAGGATTTGAAGAACATAAAATTACTAATAATCAAAAAGAAAACAATGGATTAAATTCTTTTCTTTTAAAAGATAAAACAGATAAATTAATTAATGAAAATGAAAAATTAAATAAAGAAATATTAGAATTAAAAAAACAAAATCAAGAATTAAAAATTGATGTAACAGAATTAAAAGAAATATTAATAGATGATATTGATAATAAAGTTGTTAAAAGATTTAAAAGAATTGAACGATTTATAGATTATAAATTTAAAAATAAAGAAATTATTAATGATTTTTTAATATTTTATGATATAAAAATAATTTATTTATCTAAAGCACTTCATTTAAAAAAAAATCTTATTCAAAAATATAACTTTAATAATTATAATAATTCACAAGATATTAATAAGCCAATCTTATTTTATGGAGTATATAGAGATTATGATATTGAAATTATTAAAAATCATAAAGGTCTTAAATATATATATTGGGATGATAATGATGCAAATATTAATTATGAAAATAGACGAGCCAATCTATTAGAATTAAGTAATTTGGCAACAATGAATTTATGTGGTACCATGATTGTTGAAAAATATCTTCAAATCATGAATATTGATTATAAGAAAATAGAATTTTAATTACAAACTAAATAAAAAAATTATTTAATATGCATAATATACCAGCCATTGTTATTACCTAATTTATCTAAATAATAAGCTGATAACCATCCTACTATAGCACCAATTGTGTCTCCCATTTTATTTATAAAAACATCTGGATATGGTTTTCCTCCTGGCCAAAATGTAAAATATTTGTTTATTAATAATATTCCCATATCCATATTTTCTATTATTTCAAATAAAGTATGAATTATAATCCAATTCTTTAGAGATATTCCCCAAAAATAAACTATAATACCAACTGCAAAATGAAGATATGTATATTGATCAAAAAATTGTGATCCCATTAAAATTATAAAGAAAAAAATTTTAATATTTTTCTAATATCAGATCAATATTATTTTTAATATTTTCAATATTATTATTAGATTCTATATATATTCTAATAATATTTTCCGTTCCAGATGGTCTTATAAAACAAAAACAATTATATAATTCATTTATATTATCTAATTCCTTTTGTATTGTAATTGGTCTTAAAAGTCTATTACCAATTTTATTGGTTTCAAATTTATTTTTATCAGTCACTATTTTTTTATATAGTAAAAAATCCGTTTTTATAAAAAAATTAAACCAATCTTTATAATTAATATCCAAATATTTTAAGCAATAATGGACACCAATTATACCACTTACTGCATCTCCTATTACTTCATTATTTAATGAAACAAAATTTTTAAAAAAATCAAATTCTAAAAGAGAACGGTTATTAATTAATAATGTACCATGTCCATTCGATTCAAAATATACACTAACATCATATTTTAATGCTTTATGATGTAAATTTTTTACACCTGTTGCAGCACATTTTATATTTATAGAAGGATTTATTGTTTTAACCCAATTAATAACAGCTTTATTTGTATATGGAGAATGAATATAACCAATTGTAATTATTTTATTAACTTGATTTAACATTTTCGTTATTGCTTTCAAATATAAGGCAGCTATATAATCTCCATCTAATATATTTAATTTATCTGAATAATAATAAAAAATAAATCTATCTGCATCACCATCAATTGAGCATCCTAGTTTACTTAAATCATCAAATTCTGTAGGTAATTGATTATTTGTTATAATAAAATCTGATCCTGAGTTATTATTTAATAATTCATATTTATTTATTTTATTATTAATAAGTTTATATTTTAGATTCAATTTATTTTTTAGTTTATTTAATGTAATATATCCAACACCGTTTGCACAATCAATAATTAAATTACTAAAATCTATATTTAAATTATTTAAATCTTTATATTTATAAAAGTATTTTTCGGAATTTTCAAAATTATATTTTACTAAATAATGATGCTGAGGTGTTGAGACAATGCCAAAATCAACAATTTTAATTATAAAGGACATTGATATAATACCTCTAATAATTTCTTCTTTTATTTTTATACACGACTCTCGTGTATCATTTCCTATATATATTTTTTTTGGTGATATAAAATCATATGTTTCTTTGATAGATATTGCTTTGTTTATATAATTTTCTATAATTTCTTCTTCTTTTTTTTGAATCATAGATCCATCATAACCTACTATTTTCACTCCATTATCAGTATATTCATTATGCGAAGCTGTAATCATAATTCCATAGTTTTCATTTGAATTTAATGTTAAATATGCAATTATCCTTCCAATATCATAAGAAATTTCTATTAATTTAGTTGCTTCATCCCTAAATCCTGCTGTACCATACTTCATATAAATGTAATTTATATAATTTTTAATTTATTGTCTAAAAATTATATAAATTATATCCCAGCTGTGCAGCAGGGGTGAACTCATTGTGTTATTCTGAGATGGCTTCGCCTATAGACGCTCCCATATTCTAAGGACTATAATTTATATAATTTTAAGAGTAATTTGATTTACATTAGTTTTAATCCAATAAGCCTTTCCTGATTCTAATATATTATTTTCTACTATTATATAACCCGTACTAGAATTATATTCATATACAGCTATTATAGTATCATACTCCATAATCATAGTAGCTCTAAATAATGAACCAATTAAATTCCATCCCACATTTACATTTAAGTTTAATTCGTTAATATTATTGTTAATAGGTATAGTTATTGTATCTGATTCTTCTAATTTAATCCAATATCCTTTTCCGGGATTTAATTCCGATAATAGTTCATATCCATTACTATCATATCCGTATAACGCAGAAATTATATTATTATTTTCTAAAGTACTTATATCTAATGATTCTCCATATGATGATATCATAGACCACCCTTTTGGTAAATTTATAAAATAAGAAGTTTGATCTACTGGATCAAAACCATGTAACTCCATAACACCGGATTCTGTCGGATCCAAATAGTCTCTAAAACGCTTACCATTCTGTACAACATTACTATTCATTGATACATCCATTCTCCCGTAATAATCAGGTCCACTTCGGTTCGAGCATGATGCGGCGCCACCATATAATTGTCCAATAATTTTACCAGTACTATTATATATAGGACTTCCTGATGATCCAGGTTCAGTTGTCCCCCATGTTTCATCTCCTTGGTCTTGAGCTCTTGTCCATACAACTCTCCAACAATCTGCTCCCCCGTAATCAGATTGCGTAAGTAGATTTGTACTGTATGTAATTTTTTTTGCATCACCATTTGGATGATGAATACCAACGGCACCACTGTCCAAATCAGTACTCCTTGACCATCCTGAATAATATGGCTGATAATCAAGAGGTATGGTCTGAATAATTTCTCCAATTTGCACATCAGAACCCCCATTCCTATATATTTCATTAACTCCAACTAGAAAATTATTTGTGTTGGCACCATTATTGTTCTGACAAAAATTAGATTGATAGTTAAAAGTAATAACGGTTCCAGCGTTCATAGCCCCACAATGATTCGCAGTTAATAATAATTGTTTTCCATCATTCCGAGTATTATTAATTAATGATGCGGAACATTGTCCTCCACCACTACTAATCATTACAGAAGATCTTATTTGTTTTTCCCATTGTCCATTAGTTATTGAATTATCACATACTACATTATTATTACATGCACCTGAATCACCTAAATCTCTAAATCCACTAAATATTTTATTAATACTAAGTAAAGGACGTAATGAAGATTTACATTCACAATATTTTTGTGGAACATAATATTCAACTATAATACTTTCACCTTTAATAGGTGGTATTGCAAATACTTTATTTTTAGAATTTCTTTCTATAGAAAATGGTCCTAAAACAGTACTGTGATCAAGATTATATATATATAATATAACACCATCTTTGGCATCAAATTCATTAAAAAGTAAATCAATTGTTTTACTTCCAGGAGAGTTAATACCTAATCTCCATACTCTATCACCTTTATTTACATAATCAGTTGTACCATCGTTAGGATAATTATATGTAACATCATTTTGTATTGCATATTTTAACATTTTATTTGATATATTTTTTTTTTTTTCATTTCTTAAAATTTTATTTGAATCTATTTTAGGAAGGTTAATATATTTTATATTACTTTGTTCTGTAATTTTATTATTGAAACTATAAGGATTTTTTAACATATGATATATCAAATATAATTTTAAAACAATGACTAAAAAAAAATTAATATACATAATTTTTTTCATGCAATGATATACCTAAATCTTCTTCATTAGTGTATTTACCCATAGCAGCTAAGCCATTTGCTGTTGCCCTTTTTTGTAATTCTTTTTGAGCAATTTCAATATTATTATCTTTGCCTTTCCATATTTTTAATACACTTCCTTGCAATGCTCTACCATATGAAAATGTTAAACACCAAGGTTTATTACCTTCTACTTTATTAATTTCATTTAATGCTATAGTTGCTTGAACTTCTGACATACCACCAGATAAAAATACAATACCTGGAATACTTTCAGGAACTGATTGTTGTAATGCTTTTACAGTTAATTCACCTATTTTAATACAGTCCATTGATTCATTAGAATCTACACCTGATCTAACCATATTTGGTTTTAACAATGTACATGATAAATCAACATGATGTTTTACTAGTTCTTTATAAACATTAACTATTACATTAACTGTAATATTATAAGAATCTTCAATTGTATGAGTACCATCCATTAATATTTCTGGTTCAACTATTGGAACTAAACCATTATTCTGACATATAGAAGCATAACGTGCTAAAGTAATTGAATTTTCATGTATTGATAATTCAGATGGTAACAACTTGCCTATTTTTAATACTGATCTCCATTTTGCAAATCTTGCACCTGCTTTGTAATATTGTTTACATCTTACATCTAAATCGTCTAAACCTTGAGTTACTGTTTCTGTGTCGGTTTCATATAATGGTTTAACTCCTTTATCAACTTTAATTCCAACAACAATATCATTATCTAATAATGGTTGAATTAGTTTTTGTCCGTTTTTTTTTGTATGTAAAAGTGTTTCTTCAAATGTAATTACACCACTTATATGTTTATTTATATTTGGCGTTGTAAACAATAAATTTCTATATTTATATCTATTTTGCAATGTATTCTCAACATCAATACTATCAAAACGTTTTCCAATAGTACCTGTACTTTCATCAGCTGCTAAAATTCCTTTACCTGGTGCGCAAATCTTCGATACTGTTTCTAACTGTTCTTTTTTATTCATTATATAATATATATGTTTTTATTAAACTAGAAATAATATGTAAATATTATTTCTAGGATAAACCGTATCAGAAGCACTTAGACTTTACTGATATAGCCAAAGGCTATAAATTCATTTTATTTATCGTTTTCTTAATCGTTGTCCATACATGTAAACTACAAATAAAACAAATCCAAATAAAGCAACATCTAATATTCCTCCGCCTGAATCTTGATTAGATTCTTGTTCAGTTTTTTGTTCAATTTCATTATCAGTTTCATTCTCCGTTTCATTATCTGTATTATTTTCTGTATTTGCTGTATTTGTCATAACCAATCCTCCAGGATTTGATGTCAAGTTATTAGTAAAAACTTGAGAATTATCTTGTATATTGACATCTTCATTTTTAGTAATATTTTTTGATTCATTGATTTTTGATTGAATATCCATATCCATATTCATATTCATATCCATATCTAAATCTTCTTTTATTTTTGATTCAATCTCCATATGCATATTCATATTCGTATCTAAACCTTCCATTTATATATAAAAATATATAAAATTGATAATGTAAAAACTAAATGATTATTTATTTATATTAAAAAATGATTAAAAAATTTAATACAGTTCAAGAGTTAGTATTAAATGTTCCAAGATTCGAATTCACATCTTTAATAGACGATAATTATAATTATCATATTTTAATAAAAAAATATGATAATGATCCGTTTCTAGCAGAATATGTAAATAGATTAAATTCTGAGTATGCATATAATGATTATAACTCCAAGAGATATAATTATACAAATAATTATATTAAATCCATCGAAGAAGAAATTTATAATAATATTCTTAAAAATTCTCATTTTACTAAATTAAGATCTGGAAGTATATTTTATAAACCATATGAAATTTCAAATTACATGATACAATGTAATAATTGTGGTAATATTTGGGATGGTAATGCTCAATGTAATTGTTTTATGTATGATGATTTATTGTAGATACAAGCGTACATATAGTCATTTATTATATTACACGAACCGACATTTAAAATGATATAATTTTAAATAATTCTAATATTGTTAGATTATGATATTAAATATTAATTATTATACCTTACTGTATACCCAAATGCTATAATTCCACCTACTATTATACTTGCCATATATAATCCAATATATAATTTTGGATTTGATGTATTTTCAAAACATTTGAAGAAGTCTCTTGCAAATTCTTCAGGATCACCTGGATAACTCATATAATTATTTTATAGTTTAATTATATGAATTTTACGTAAATTTAATGATTTTTAGGTTAATTTTAGGTTAATTTTAGGTTAATTTTAGGTTAATTTCATAAAAAACTGAAAATATTATATATTTTAGTTATATTCAATCAATTATAAATGGAATTTAATAATTTATCATTTACGAATGATATCAAAGATAAAGATCAAAATGAAATAAATGAACAAATAGATATTTATATAAAACAAAGAAATGGAAGAAAATGTATTACAATAATTCAAGGATTAATAAATGACAAAGATTTACTTAAATCTTATGCTAAAGCTTTCAGAAAATTACTTAGTTGTTCTTGTACTGTTGATACAGACAAAGAATCAGGAGATTATTTTTTAAAACTATCTGGAAAAGAATCTGATAAAATTGTCACATATCTTGTAAATAATTTACAAATTAATAAAGAAAATATTAGAGTTCATGGAGATTAAAATTTAGTATATGGATTAGCCGTATCATAAATATTTTAAACTTAAAAACTATACAAGTCTAATCAGTATAACTACTCGCTCTATACTTCAATTTTGATTTTCTCCTGTTCCCAACAACCTTTACAATATATATTATCATATGCATGATATGTATATTGATTTTTAATTATTAAAACGTTTGAGCAGGTCTTGCATCTATTATAAATTTTTTTTATATTTTTTGATATATGTGATTGTATTTTTGATTGTATTGTTGAAATATCAACAAAATCAAATTTATCATAACTTTCTGTTTTTCTCATAGTCTTTGTAGATTCATTATTTTCAGATTCATTATTTTCAGATTTTCTTTTTTTATTTATTTTAGAACCAATCATATTTATAATATTATCAACAATTTCAAGGAAAAATGTAAGTATTAAATGTGAATAAATAATAATATTATTATTAAAATATTTTAATAATTTAATCATATAATTAATTTAATATGTTAAACCTTAATAATAATTAATTTTTCAATTTTTACATATTTGAACTAATTTTTACCACATTTGAACTGGATTCTCTCTATACATTTTACTATTTTTTTGAATATTAAATGTTTTATGAAATTCGGGTATATTAGCTAATGCAGCATTTATTCGCCATATGTTTGGCGAATGAGGATCAGTTTTTATTCTTTGATCTGCTTCTTCTGGAGTTATATTTGATTTCCAAACTTTACCCCAGGAAATGAAAAATCTCTCATTAGGAGAAAAATTAGAAATTTTTTCTATATTTTTCGTTTCTTTTAAATGTTTGTTTAAAGCATAATATGCTATCTTTAATCCACCATGATCTGCTAAATTTTCTCCTAATGTTAATTTACCATTTACATTTTTACCATTCACTGTTAATTTATTAAATTCATCTACATAATATTTAGACTTTATATCAAATTTATTCTGATCCTCATCTGACCACCAATTATTTAAATTACCTTCTTCATCAAATTTGTTACCCATATCATCAAAAGAATGAGTCATTTCATGACCAATTACTGTACCTATTGCGCCATAATTTATTGCATCATCGTAATCGGGGTCAAAAAATGGTTTTTGTAAAATACCAGCTGGAAAAACAATTTCATTTTTTAAGGGATGAAAATATGCATTAATAGTATGAGGATTCATTTCCCATCTAGTTAAATCAGTGGGTTTAAATAATCTATTCATTTCATATTCGAAATCAAATATATTAATTTTCACTATCATATTCATTAATGAATCATTATCATTAAATTTTAAAGAACTAAAATCTCTCCATTTATCTGGATAACCAATTTTAAATTTAAAAGCTTTATGTTTTTTTAATGCCTTTATCTTTGTATCTTCACTCATCCAAGTTAAATTTATAATTCTTTCCTTTAAGACACCATGTAAATTATTTACTAATTCTAACATTTTATCTTTTGATGTTTGTGGAAAATACTTATCAACATATGTTTTACCTAATAATTCACCAAGATTAGAATCAACGAATGATACTGCTCGCTCCCATCTAGGTTTTGGTATTTTTTGTCCTGATAAAAACATATTATAAAAATTAAATTTATTCATGTAAAATCTATCACTTAAACAAGATGATAAATTACTAATTAATTTTACAATCAAATAATCCTTCCATACATTTAATTTTAAATCATTCCATAAATCATAAAATCTCTTATAGAACTCTTTATTATCAACAATAATAACAGATATATCATGAATTATAAAAAAAGAGAAATATTTCTCCCAATTTAAATTACAAATATGTTTTAATTCATTAATTGTAATTTTATTATAACTTTTAATTGGATCTCTATTTTCAACTCTAGTATATGTCTTTTCTGCTAATTTTGTTTCAATATCTAACACGAATGTTAAATCTTTTTTTGACATATGATATAATTCCCAAGCTGATTCTAAATAATCTACATATTTTTCCCTTGTTTCCTTTTTATCTTCATCAAAATAATAATCTCGATCTGGTAAACCTAATCCTGATGTTGATAAATGAGGTACTACATCATTACTATTTTTTGCATCTTCACTTGGATAAAAACTAAAAATACTTAATAAACCATATTTATAAAATTTTGATAATAAAATCCATAATTCTGATTTAGTTTCACATGATTTAATTTCTTTAATATATTTATCTAAAGGAATCGCGTCTAAATCCTCTATTAGATTTTCATTCATATAAGAATCATATAATAATTTTAATTTTTTATATTCATCACTACAATTATTTATAGTCTCTCCTGAGTATACAGATCCCTCTATAATATTTTTTAATCTTTCTAAATTTTTCTCATGTAATACTTCAAAAGATCCCCATTTTGTATATTTATCTGGAATAGGATTATTTTTCATCCAATTCCCATTAACATATTCATTAAAGTCTTCTGACGGTGTAACTTCTTTATTGAAATCATTCAAATCTAACGCTTTTTCCATTATATATATACTATATATATATAATATAAACGAACATATAAAGTTCTTAAATAGGTACAATAAATATATTTTCATATTATTAATTGCAATTGAAACATTTCCATTAACTTTGTGTTAAAATTTTATCTTAAAATTATCTATATTAACAACTAGATCTTTCAATTGGTCTAGTTGGACTAGTTGTTCCAGTTGGCCCGGTTGTGTCGGTTTTTGTTAGTATTAATTTATGATTTTATACTAACAAAAAAGTATAGAATATAAAAATATTATATTTCTATTTATTTGAGTCAGTATTAGAATATTCACTTCTATTAAATTTATTATAAATCGTTTGATATAAATATTTTTTTTGATATATTTTTATATAAATGATAAAATATATATTTTTTGGAATGATATGGTTAAGTATGATAAGTTATTTTTATATTATTAATATAACAAAAGTACCACACAAAATTTTATCTGGATTAATAAATGGATTATATTATATATATTATAAGGCATCATATGTTACTGAACAAGATAAAGGTATCTATATAAAAAAAGGAGTATTACCTGTATTAAATAGTTTAAACATTAAAATTAAAACACATGGATTTATTGATAATAAATCACCAACATTATATATTTCAAATCATAATTCACATTTAGATTCTTTAATTTTAAAATATTTAAAACCAGAAGTAAAAACAATATCTAAAGATGATGCAGCAGGAGATTTTTCAATTGTTAAAAACTTCGCAAAAACTATATTAGATAATTGGGGAGTAATTTTATATAAAAGAGGTAGTAAAAAAAGTGGTCAAGAAGTTAGAAATTTAATTAAAACAAATATTTTAAATGGTAAATCTGTTTTAGTTTATCCAGAAGGGGGATCATTCGCATTTAATGGTTTCGAAAAATTTTATCCTGGATCTTTTGAAGTTGCATATGAAAATAATTTAAATATCCAACCAGTTACTATAAGATATATGACAGATATTACTTGGGGAAGAGAAGAAAAATTCACCAAAGAACATCATATTAATATGATTACTAATGCAAGACATTGTCAAAACTTTAAAGAAAATATAGTAAATGTAACATTTCACCCAGTTATTAATTCCTAGCCATTTTGATGATGCATCACATTTACTTAATTATGTAAAGTTTGTTATAACAGATGAATGGATTAACCAGCATAATTATGATATTAAAAATCAGAATTAAATTTTATTATTTAAGAAATATCTAAATAATAAAAATATAAAATATTAATATGAGCATATTAATCAAACTAGAATTATTTCCTGATTATATGGATAAAATTACATCATTTCATTTTGTTGATAAAGATTTATTAAATTTACTTACAGAATTTATTGAAAATAAAAAATTATTTATTGAAAATTTTTATAGAATATGTAAAAATATATATAAACATTTAATATATGGTAATATATCTATTTCACAAATAGATAATGAAGATTATGATCTTGTTAATAATTATTTAAAGAAATTTAATAATAATACAGATTTATTATATTTAATTAAACCATATTTAGATATAGAAAATACTGATAGTTATGATGTGTCAGATGAAGATTTAACAGATACAAATAATATAAATAAAATTTTTAAATTTAAATTAGATAATAAATATGATGAAATTAATAATATTTTTATAAAAAATCCTCATTTAAAAGATGATAAAGATTTAGAATATATTTTAGATTCAGATTAGATCAAAATCTATTATATTCAAAATATTATAACAATTTTTATGTATTTCTGTTAAATTAAATATAGTTTTATAATAGGAATTGAAAACAGGTATAAAATCAATTAATATATATTCTATATCAGAATGAGTTAATTGATAATTTAAATACCATATTGTAATATAATCATAATTATTTAAATTATCCAATTTATTTAAATAATCTAATTTATTTAAAATAATATAACTAAATGTTAAATTTAATAATTTAACATTAAAAATTCTATCAGAAATATATTTATTTATATTATTTATTTCTATAAAATTTTTATTTTCAATATTATTTTGTTTTCTGAATGAAAAATTTGAAGTAATGTCAGAAAACTCTTTATTTTCATATAAAATTATTTTTGTTTTAAAAATTTCATTATATAAATTAATTAAATCATTTATATTTAATCTATCTTCAGGATTTGTTTTAAGAATTGATTTTAAAAATAATTTTAAATTTGATGAAATATTTATATTATTAATATTAGATACAAATATATATATATCATTTATTTTATCTATATCATTTGATTTATAATGTTTTTTATAATCTATTATTGCATTACCAGTTATGAATTCATATAATATTACACCAAATGACCATATATCTATTTTATTATCATATGTCATATCATATGAATAAATTTCGGGTGCCCTTATTGTATATGTACTTACAATAGAATATTTATCAGTTAAACCTTCAATATGACAACTACCAAAATCAATCATTTTAATATTTATTTTTAAATCATTTTGATTATTATTTGTTTCATTAATTAATATATTACTTAATTTAATATCAGTATGTATAATATCATTAATATGAATATAATGTAATATAGATAACATCTGTGTTATAAAAGGTATTATTAATTTTTCTCTATAAGACACATCTGTTCTTTTAATAAAATTATTTAATGTCTCTGGATAATATTTATAAACTAAATTTATTTTTAACTTAGTATCAAGAAAAATATCATGTAATTGGATTATATTTGGATGTTCTTTTAATTTTAATAAAGAACAAATCTCTCTTAACTCATTACACGTTAATCCTTCTAGACTATTTATATCTACAAGAGTTTTTATAGCATAATAGTTTGATTTTTTTAAATATAAATCACATTTAGAAAATGCCCCTTCTGATATTTTTTTTAAATATTTATAATTATAATTCATTATAATTATAAATATAAAATTATATTCTATTATATTCTATTATATTCTATTTTATATATATACATATGACATTATTGCCTATTAAAACAGATGAGGCTTTCAAAATTAAATATACTGATACAGAAAAAAATTCTATAGAAAAAAAGGGGTTTTGGAATTCATTTTTTTCATGGTTTGATTACGAGGATGATGATATAAATGAAAACAATGAAATTACAAATGCTACAAAAAAAAATAAATCTACAAAAATTATTAAATCTACATCTATTTCTGCACATATAGACGATTCTATTAAATCTACATCTATTTCTGCACATATAGACGATTCTATTAAATCTACATCTATTTCTGCACATATAGACGATTCTATTAAATCTAAAAAAATGGAATCTACAAAAATTCAGAAAACTAAAATAATTAATACAAAAAATAAAGAGTTAACATTTTTTATTAATAATATTTGTAATAATGAAGTACATACGGAAATTTTAAATAATCAAGAAATATATGAAAATGAATCTTTTAGATTATCTAATTTAAAATTTCGTATATGTAATTATTTGAATAATAATGATAAAATAACAGATTATTTTTTTGATATGGGTTTTAATAATAGTTTATCAACAGATATATCTACTTTAAAAAAAAATACTATTATCGAATCTAACTATCAATTACGTGAAATAATATTATTTAATTCTAATAAAGATATATATTTACAAAAAATTATAAATAAAGTTATATATTTAGAAAAAAACAACAATATTTATATAAATATTATAAATATAATTATTAAATTTATGGGATTACAATGTGATGATTTTAAATTTAATAAATTTATGCAAGATTACTCTCATAAAAATAATAGTAATATTTTATATATTGGTCATATTAATAATGGTTTAGATAGACATAAAAGTTTATTATTCAAATATTTGTGTGATAAAGTTAATATACCTTGTTGTGTTTTACGTAATTATAAAATTAATCAAGATAAAATATTTGATAATCATTCTTGGAATTTAATTTTAATTGATAAATGTATTTTTGTTGTTGATTTTAAATTCTTCCCAAATAAAATTATAAAACCAGAAGATGAAAAAACAATGAATTATTATGATATTAATAAATTTTTTATATAAAAAAATAAAAATAAAATAAAAATAAAGTATTATGCTTTTATTTTTTTATATATTTCTTTTAGTGATCCCCATTTTTTGTGCCCTATCTTTTGTGCCCTCGTACATAATGATGACAATTTAAGGAGTGCTTCTGCACCTTCTGCTTCTGTTAAAGTGACATTCGTCCAACCAGCCGGTAGTTTACCATGCAGCTCTTGATAACTTTCATGTTCTTTTCTAACAACCAGTTCAAGATAAGCATTTGTTAAATTTTTTCTAGTTACTATACCAGGGTTGTCTTTTTCTGCTTGTTTGGCAACCTGTTTAGTAAAATTCGGGCAAAACGTTCGGGTTCCCAAATTTTCACCTCCTTCAGTTTCCATAATAACTAGAGCAGCTTCTTCAGCTGCTATTTGAGGATCTCCTTTCGGAGCACAAACAACGACAAATGCATCATAAGATGACGCCATGATTGTCACCGTTAAGTGTAAAATTAAAATATAGAAAATAGAAATTATTTTTTTCAATTTTTTCTATTTTCTATATATATGGGAATTGAAAGATTTTTTAATTCATTAAAAAAAGACTTTAATATAATTGATTCATTTAATCCTAATTCAAAAAAATTAATTGATACTAATTATTTATTTATTGATTTTAATTCTATAATTCATTTTATTAGTCAAAGAGTAAATTATTTGGTAAATAATGCATTAATGTTGTCTTTAATGGAATATAATGGTTGTAGTGATCAAAGTTATTTAGATAAAATAGATTTATTAAATTTAGATGAGAAAATAGATATTAAACTTGATTCAGAAAATATAATAATTCAATCATTTAAAAATTATTTTACATCAGAAAGATTGGATGATATTATAATAAAAAATGTAGGTATATTTTTAAAACATTTTTTTAATAAATTTAATAAAAATAAAATAAAATTTATTTATTTAGCAGTGGATGGTGTTCCAAGTAAAGCTAAAATGGTTGAACAAAAAAAAAGAAGATTTATAGGAGAATTTGAAAAAAATATAAAATTAGAAATTATTGAAAAATATAAAGATCAACTAGATATTAATAAAACAGATAATTGCTCTATACCTTATAATAAATATAATTATTTACAAAACAAAATAATATGGTCTAGAGGTAATATATCACCAGGAACTTTTTTTATGGTAAAATTAGGAAGATTTTTAAATAATAAATCATTTAAAAATGAAGTTAATAAAATATTGCCTTTAGTTAGACATAATAATTTTATATTATCGAATTTTACTGATAAAGATGAAGGAGAAAAAAAAATAATGGATTATATAAATGATACAGATAATGCTGTATCAGGAAAAATATGTATATTTAGTCCAGATGCTGATATAATTTTATTATCTATGATCTTAAAAAATAAAAATATAGAAAAAACTGTATTACGTAATGATCAACAAAGATCAACAAAAATAATAAATCTAACTGATTCATATTATGATTTAATTGATATTGATACATTAGAAAACGAACTATTTAACTATATGAAAAATAAAGATTTAAATAAAATAAAAGTAATTAATGATATAGTATTTATTTTTACATTTTTTGGTGATGATTTTTTACATAAAATAGAATCATTTAATGTTCGAAATGATATTGAATTAATATTAGATATATATAAAGATTTATTAGAGCAAAATGATTATACAAATTGCTATTTATTAAATAACGATGATATAATTACAATAAATTATAATAACTTTATGAAAATATTAGAAATGTTTTCAAAAATGGAAAATAAATTAATTCAAAGAAATTATTTTGAAAAAAAATATAAAAATTATTCATATTTACTAAATAAAATTAATAATGATTTAAAAAATAAAAAATATGAATATTCAACTGTAGATCATAATAATGTACTTGAATTTATAAAAAAAAACAATATAAATAATGTGATAAAAGAGTTTGAAATAGATTTAATTGAATTAATTAATAAATTCATTACAATTGAAGTTAATCCACGATTAAAAAAAACTTTATCACATTTACAAAATATATCAATTACTCTAAATAATATCAATTTAGTTCCAATAAATCATTTTATTGAATTTTTAAAAAGAGTGAACAATACTCAGAACATAAATAAAGATATTTATACATTATTTAATACAAGGTGCTTTAGAAATTTTTTAAAATTATTTGAATTTAATAATGAATTGATAAATTATGAATTATTAAATAATGAATTATTAAATTCAAATAATTTTAATAGTGAAATAATTAAAAAAAAATATAATATTAAAAATATTAAAGATATTAATTCTAATAAAAAAATAGAATTATTAATTTTATATTATTATATAAATAATTCTCTTCCTATTATTAAATATAATATACCATCTTTAAGACCATTAAAATTAGAATTATTTCCATTTAATATTAATAATTCAAGATTTTCAAAAGATATTGAAACTATGAACGAATATGATAAAAATATATTAAAATTTGACAATATGTTAGATGAATATAACAAAAAACTAAATAAAGCTTATGATACACCATTAGGTAATCCAAAATATTCATTTGAAGAAGGTAAACAAAAATTTTATAATGATTTTTTTCAAGATATAGATTTATCTAATATAATACGAATGTATATAGATGGATTACAGTGGGTAGTTGATTATTATTTTAATGGTATTACTTATCAAAAATGGTTTTTCATGTATCATAAATCACCACTATTACAAGATATTTTTATATATTTAAAAAATACAAATGATGATGATATTTTTAATAATTCTAAAAAAGCATTACAAAAATGTTGTCAAATTTCAGTAACGGAAGAACTTACACCATTAGAACAACTCTTATATATTACTCCATTTGATAAAAATGCAAGTCAAATAAAATTTTTAGATGGATATTCAGAAGAAATAATCATAAAATGTATTGATTTATTATCTAAATTTAAATCAGATGATAAATTTAAAGAATTATATCCAGATATTAGAGCAATAGCTAAAAATATATTAAATGATGAAACAAATAATGATATTGATTGTAGAACAGCCATATACTTAAATAAATGTATATTAAATAGTGTAAATAATTCAAATATGATTGATGAAACTGAATTTAGAACACAATTTAGACAAATTTTACCAGTTGAAGTTCAATATAAATCTTTTACGAATTTTATGAAAGCTGGAGATAAAGAGTTATTTGGAGAATTAAAATTAATTAAACAACTATTCAAAATTACTGGTAATTTACAATATAAAAAAGAATACAAACGACTAAAAATGTTTATATCAGATTTGTAGGCAAAGCTCAAAGGGTCTAAACTGTTAAAATGGCTTAGATTTTTATGGTATGGACAGATCAAAAAATAAATTAATCTATTGATTAATTTATTTTTATTAGATATGGGATTTTATTAAATAGTTTTAGTTACAACATATTTTGACATTCCTCCCTTTTGAGTATTACTCATTTTTCTATAATATAACTTGATCTTATTAAGATATTCATTCACTTTATCTAATTTAAAATCATAAATATCAATCATAATTTCTTTAATTTTATTATATTCTGGTTTATGTAACTTAAATTTTTTTATATTTAATTCTAATAAACAAGGATTTTTAAAAAGATTTCTTGCTTCTTGATAATTAAAATTATCTGGAATTTTATACTTTGATTTTTCATTTTCTATAAAAATATCAATAGATCTGTATTTTTTAATAATATCTAATGCTCTTTTTGTTCCTATTTTAGGAATTGTTGGACAATAATCACAACCAAGTAATATACATAAATCTATAAATTCATCTTGTGTAAATTTTAATGATTTTAATATTTTATCTAAATTTATTTCTTTCATTTTTTTTGTTGAATGTAATCCTCTTAATAAAATAGGACTACCAAATGTTAATATATCCATATCTTCACTTGCTACACCATATGCCATACCGGTTTTAACTATATGAGAACATAATGGATCTGCTTCAGAACAATTTTCAACAAATGGGATTCCAAATAATTCTAACATTTGTTTTACTTGTTTTGTTTGTTCTCTTGTTATTGTATAACTTTTTTTAAAATCTTTTATTTTATCTTCTTCATTTTCATAATTATCTTCTTTTAATTTTTCAATAGATTTATTTTTTAATTTTTTCCTTGATTTTAATACTTCTCCTTTTTGTTCTGGAGGTTTACCATCAAAAACAAATACCGGTAAAATATCATGTTTTAATAACATCAAAGATTTATTAATAACACCTAATATATGACTTGTCATTTCACCTTCATCATTTTGTAAATCATTTCCTGTACCTCTAATAGCTATGACATATTGATAAATAACTAAACTTGCGTCTAAAACTAATACTTTATTAGTATAGTCTTTTAATTTTTTTTCTGTAATACTGTCAGGAGCATTTTCATTTATTAATTTAAATAAATTTTTTATACCCATTTATAAATAAACATAAATTTATGTTTAAGTGTAATAATATTAAAAAATTTGTTATAAAAAAAATTTTTGGGGTATAATATAGAAATGGGTATTTGAATCACTCTACTTACTTTTATTAAATTTCACCTTTAATTAAGATTATCCAGGGAAAAGTATTACGTATCATTAACTTTCCTTCATATGTGGGGGTTATTAATTGCAGTTGATCAAGCTGTAGTTAATTCCTTCTTCCAACATAGATTCGAGGAACAAATATTTGAACCTATTTATAATAAATCTTTTACTACTTGAATAATCTTAATTAAGGCGAAATCTAACAAAAATAATCATAATAATGACAGAACATAACTTCACCCTAAAAGGTATGTTCAATAGAATGATTCACCCTAACGTTATTCATATTTATACATTATACCAAATTAATTAATTTCTAGATTAATATCTAATATATAATCATTAATTAATTTATTTATTTACGTACAATGATTAATAATGGAAACAATACAAATTTATTTCAATTTTTTATGAGGTATGAAATTTAAATAAAATAAATAAATTGGGTATAATATAGAAATGGGTATTTGAATCACTCTACTTACTTTTATTAGATTTCGCTTAATTAAAATTATTCAGGTGGTAAAAGCAAAAATAATAGTTTATTTTTTACCTAATAAATAATTCGATTTTTTATAAAATTTCCTTCAAATGTGGGGGTTATTAAATGCAGTTGATCAGGCTGTATGTAATTCCTCTTCCAACACAGAATCGAGGTTCAAATAACTATAATTTATTTGAACCTATTTTTATAAGGTACTTCTAAATATTATTTTTTCTTTTCAAAAAAAATAGATGATCCTTTTGAATCATCCAACTAATAGTTGGATCACCTAACTATTAGTTGAAATTTATAAATCCTTATATTCTATAATCGAATATTTATATTTTTCAAGAATAATCTTCCTTAAATCTAAACTCTAATAAAAATAATCATATGACAGAACATAACTTCGCCCTAAAGGTATATTCAATAGAATAATTCACCCTAATGTTAATCATGTTTATACATTATATTAATTATTCCACTTATAATAATAATTAATGTCATACTTAATATTAAATAAATTTGTCAATTTTTTTACAAAATATGAATAGGGTTAAAGAAATTAATTTAAATATAAAATATTAAATATTATAATTAATAATAATATAATTAATTATGACATTTCCTCCTGAAATTGAATCAGGGAACAAGGAATATAAATTAAAAATTACAACAGATGATAATGATAGAATTGAACAGTTAGCTTCACAAATGAAATGGAGAATAAATGAAGGTAAAGGAACTGCCGAATATTATATTGGTGTTGCTGATAATGGAACAATTAAAGGAATTAACAATGAAGATGAAATAAAAACATTTGAAAATATTCAAAAAATAATTAAAATTATTGATGCAAAAATTATTTCAAAAAATAAAATAAAAACTAAGGATAAAAATAAATATTATTATAAAATTATAATTACATATGATATAAATATTATTAATTCATATAGAATAATGTTTTTAGGTCCATCTGGATCTGGTAAAAGTACAATAATTGGTAATTTATCATCAAAAGTTACAGATGATGGTAATGGTAAAAGTAGAAATTTTGTTTTTAATCATAAACATGAATTATATTCAGGTGAAACTTCAAGTATAAGTATAAAAAGTATGAAATTAAAAAAAGGAAAAGATTTAATTAATATAAATTTAATAGATACACCTGGTAATAAGAAATATATTAAAACTATGATTACAGGAATATGTAAATATATTCCTGATTATATTTTTTTAGTAATAGATCCCCTCAAAATTGATATTGAAACGTTATATTTTTATTTGAAAATATTAAAGTATTATAAATATCCATTTGGGATTTTAGTTACTAAACATGACAAATATAAGACTTATCATAAAACATATTTATTTAAAACTATTTTAAATTTTTGTAATAAAGACTATAATGATGAAAATATTAACAAAATTCCTTATATTGAAATTAATAACTTAAATAGAATGGGATATGGTAAAATTAAAAACATATTATTAAAATGTAAACCACAAAAATTTAATAAAGATATTGTAATTCAAATTTGTGATGTACTTAATGTTCCTAATTTATCTAAAATATTTACTGGTTTAATATATGATAATATAGACTTTAATAATAAATATTATTTAACATCTCCAAATTTCATAAAATCAGTTAAATTAAATACTATGTTTTTTTTAGATAAACCTAAAAAAAAATTAGATAGTAATCATTTAGTAACTTTCACTTTTAAAGATAATATAGATTTTGATAGTAGAACAGATTTAGTACTTTCAAGAGATAATATTGAACAATATGAAAATATTAAAATTAAATCAGAAGAGATTATTGATTTTAACCAAGGTATTTGTATTTATAATAATCAATATAGTGTAATTAAAATTACTTCAATTGATGATTATAATTATATATTAAATAATATTGATAATACTCCTTTTATTAATCTAACAGATAAAATTATTATTAAAGTTTATGATAAATATTATTTTACTTTATTGCAAAATAAAAAAATAATTTAATAAAAAATTGAAAATATATTTTTTTATTAAATTATTTTTTTATAAAAAATGCCTAATTGGTGCGAAAATATTTTAGTTGTTTATGCTGATAATGAACATAAAATAAATTTATTTTATGAAGAAAATAAAACACAAAAAGAAGAATTAGATTTTAATTGTGTATGCCTATTGCCTGAGAAATTAAAAAATATAACATCACCAAATAATAATTTATCAGATAATGATAAAAATAGTTTAATTAATAAATATGGATATGATAATTGGTACCAATGGAATATAGCTAATTGGGGTACAAAATGGGGGTCATGTGAGACAAACGTCTATAAAAAAAATGAATATGAAAAATATGAATTAACATATTATTTTAATACTGCATGGACACCTCCTGACAAATGGTTTTATAAATTAATAGAAAAATATTCTACTAATTATGATATTAAATTAGAATATTCAGAACCAGGATGTGATTTCGCTGGTTATATACATTATTCAGAAAATGAATTATTAGAAGATAATTATTCATTTTCTGAACAGTTATGGAATAATTGTGATAAAGATGAAATCAAAAATATAATAATTAAAATTATCAATGAAGAAAATGTAAATATAACTATAGACGATATTACAGAATTAGCAATGGATGAAATACAAATAGATCATGTAGATTGTATAATAGAGAATATTGAAGAAATGGTAAAGGAAGAACTAGATAATAGAAATAATGATAATATAAAATTAAAATATAATTGTAAAGGATTTAATATAAATAAATTAAATCTGTAGGAAAATCACCAGGAAGACCAAGTCCTTCTGACAATAATTTTATATATAATTTAGTTAAATGTTGTATAAATATACATATTTAACTACCGACATTCCATGTACCAAATACCTGAAATGATTCGATTAGTCTGACCTCAATGGGATACTCAACATCTTTATAAATCAGAATGTTTGTCTCATCCCTAACCGCCTCTTCACCCTTTCGGGCATTAAATGGTTTAATTCCAGTTGAATTGATGGTAGCATGCATAGGTTCATCTTCTTTTTTGGGAACAATAGCCGACATCCATGATAGTTCCCATTCAGGTCCCTTCACATGACAACTTCTAAAAAATGTAATCGGGACTGGGTCCATGTCTTCGGGTAGACACTTTTTGGCTTGTTTCATCAATTCAATATTATTTCCATAAAACTTGATGGTCACATGGCATTCTTTTCTGTCATAAGGTAGAAATTTAGCAGGCAAAGCATCTATATCAAACGTAAGAGCCAAGTAGGTTCCTTGCGAAAGACACAAAGTATCCTTGTCTGACTTGAAAGTATCCTTGTCTGACTTGAAAGTATCCTTGTCTGACTTGAAAGTATCCAAATCCTTTAGTTTTTTGGTGATCTCTTCCATAACTGTTTTGTAAATTTATGAAGGTCAACGCGATTGCACGGTTATAAAATTCTAATTGTCGTATATCCTCAAGGATTTTCTAGTAAATTTAATATTATTGGTATTAATGATAAAAAAAAATTCAATTTTTCTAAGTATTTAATAAATAAATAGAATCAAATGATACAATATCTCGTAGAATAATAGATTCTAAATTTTGAAATTTTTCAATAATTTCTGTATTATTAATTATTTCACAAACATGAATAATTTCATTACAAATATTATATATTTTAATTATATTTTTTACAAAATTACCTTCATACATATCTATTCCTTCTGTTTTATAAATATCAAAAAAATCATCACCTTTAGCCCACATATAAGATGCATTCGCAAATGTTAAAGTTAAATATGGATTATATTGAATATTATTACTAATTGCTATTTTATCTAATTCAACATTAAGATCACCAATATTTTGAATAATTTTTTTCATATCATCTGTTATATTTAAATCTGATATAAATATATCATCTGTCATTTTATCTTCCAAAAATATAGATAATACGCCGAAAATTTCATTTAATGATAAATTATCAAATAAATTCCTCTCAATAATTTCTGTTAATAATACTTCATTACATTCATTTATTTCTGCTGCCATTAATCCTTTCTTTGTCAAATCAGAATTTGACAATTCTTGTAATGATTTATCAGATTTAGAAATAAATCCAATCTCCTCTAAATAATTTCTAGATAAAGATAATTGCAAAAATAAAGAATTTTGTGATAATTTATATTCAAATTCTTGAAGATTTTCAATATTACTTAAATAATTTTTTTTTATTTTTAATTCATATTCAAGTTTTTTATTAGTTAGAAGTCCATTTTTTTGACTCGTTAATTTTCTTAATTTATTAGCTCTTGCATGTTTCATATCTTTTTCTAATTTTAAAATTTGATTAATTTCATCATTAAAACTTAATTTTTCTATAATTTCTGTTTTTTGTATTTCTGTTTTCTCTTTTAATTTTAAATAATCTGATTTAATTGAACTTTCTATCTTTTTATTCTCATTACCCAACAAAGATGAATCAATAAAATTATCAACTTTAAAATTAGATGTTTGAATTATTTTCATTAAAAAATTTGTATTTAATTTCAATTTTGATTTTATATTTACAGAATTACCAGTTAGAATTTTTGCCATCTCATCGCATCTTGGAGGGGTTTTTAAAGGTAAGAAAATAACAGTACCTTCTATATCTTTACCTCTTCTACCTGCTCTACCCGCCATTTGTAAATATTCTGCTGTATTTAAATTTCTAAATCCGTTAATAGTTCCATCATATTTTGATAATTCTGTGAATATTACAGTTCTTGTTGGCATATTCACACCAACTGCAAAAGTTTCTGTTGCAAATAATATTTTTATTAAACCTTTAGAAAATAAAATTTCTTGAATTTCTTTTAAAGGATGAACTAAACCAGAATGATGAAATCCAATACCTTTAACTAATAATTTCATTAATTTTTGAGTTTGTTCAAGTCTTTCATAATTTTTGAACAAACCTTTCAGATATTTATTTAATACAAAATTAATTTGTTTTATCTCTTCATGATCAACTAAATTACATTTTAGAATATTAGAAAAATCCTCACATTTTTTTCTCGAATAAGTAAAGAAAATACAAGGAAATAAATTTTTTTTATCTAAATAACTTACTAATTCATTAAGTGGTTTATTTGGTTTAACATAACTTTTATATAATTTTACATAATCACTATAAATTTCAGAGTATTTATCTGAATTAAAGTTTTTGTTATTTCCCATTATTTTTATAATACCTTCATTCCAGTAAATATTATGTTCTAAAGGTACTGGTCTTATTTTTGTTCCTATTAAATCTATATTTTTCCCTTTTAAACTAATCCATTTTGCTATTTTTTCTGGATTATCTATTGTAGCCGATAACATTATTATTTGAATATTATTTGGTAACATTATTAATGTTTCTTCCCAAACATGACCTCTATCATGATCATTAATATAATGAACTTCATCAAAAATTACACAATATAAATCTTTAATTAATTCTGCAGATCTAAATAACATATTTCTTAAAATCTCGGTAGTCATTACCAAAATATTTGCATCGGGATTTTGTTTTATATCACCTGTTAAAATTCCAACAGAATCATATATTTTATTAAATTCAGAATATTTCTGATTTGATAATGTTTTGATCGGACTTGTATAAATAACTTTTTTCCCACCTGCTATTGCTTTCGCAATAGCATATTCTGCAACAGTTGATTTTCCAGCTGATGTATGTGCTGTCACTAAAACATGATTACCTTCTTCAATTGAATTAATTGAATTTATCTGAAAATCATCTAGTTCATAAGGAAATATAATAGGAGGATTTTTATTAATTAATTCACTCTTATCTATTTTAATATTTATTGACATCTTATTAATAAATAACTAATTTTATTATTTAAATTAAAAATTTCAATATTTTTAAGTATATATTATAATAATAAATATAGTAATAATATGTCTAGAAGAAATGCAATTGTATGGAATACTTTTTATTCTGAAAATCAATTTTGTGATCATATTACTTTTGAAAATGGACAAAGTATCCAAAGATCACTATCATATTCTACAAAAAATAATACAAAAACATATAAATGGATTTGCAATCAATGCAAAGATAAACCAAATATATATAAAATAGTTAATAATGATAAAGGAAAAAATATTAAAGAAATTAACTTGTAATTTATTTCAAAATAATTCACTTATTCATTTTTTTGAAGTAGTAATCTAGTAGACTTGAAGCACAACTAGTTTGCAACCGTTCGGTGTGTTCACAGGAGAATATGCCCATCCATCGGACAACGGTGGTAGATCCGAAATACAAATTGGAAGTGTCGCGATTGTTTCTGAATCTTTTGCTTTATTTTCAGTCGGACAACGGTGGTAGACTTGAAGCACAACTAGTTTGCAACCGTTCGGTGTGTTCACAGGAGAATATGCCCATCCATCGGACAACGGTGGTAGATCCGAAATACAAATTGGAAGTGTCGCGATTGTTTCTGAATCTTCTGCTTTATTTTCAGTAATTTCCACGATTGCTTCTTCCTTCGAAACGGTTACTTCATCATTCGGAACGATTGTTTCTTCAATCGAAACGGTTACTTCATCATTCGGAACGATTGTTTCTTCAATCGAAACGGTTACTTCATCATTCGGAACGATTGAAGAAACGGTTACTTCATCATTCGGAACGATTGTTTCTTCCTTCGGGACAATTGTTTCATCTGAACTAGTTTTTACTACTTCAGATGAAGACAATTTCCCAGAAGTTTCTTTATGATTGGGAAGACCAGGAAATTCCTGTGTTGAATTTGCATTTATTGATTCATTTAGAGAATTCTTCATACTAAACCATTCATTAGAAGATTCTTGTTTTTCTTTATTTTCCTTTTTTTTATGATTGGGAAGATTAGGAAAATTTTTTGTTGAATCAAAATCTTTTGTTGAATCAAATGTTTGTTTCACAATTTTCTGACTTGTATAATTCTGTTTTTCCTTACATGAAACACACTTACCATCTTTTTGAGTACGATGAGGAAATTTATCCGCAGGACCATTACAATTGTCGCACCAACCATTGTAAGGAGTACGAACATTACCATTCTCCATTGCAATTAATGATCCTTTAGATAAACACACATCGAGTGCATCATTAATATTCCGATATATTTTTTCATCTTTCGGAACTAGGACACACCATGTTCCATCTTCATTTTTTTCAATCCATTTTTTATAGACCAAATGGCCGATAACGCTCTTAAACTTATCAGGATTGATATCACGTGATGATGTCATTTGCGGTGATGATGTTGGTTTATTTCTAGAAACCAACGTAAAAGGGATATCTTCATTCTTGAATGACATCTTAAGTGGATTTTCAATAATTTGTTTTTGTTTATTTTTATTGATAAAAATAATATAGTATATATTAAATTATATGTATAATGAGTGTATATTTCAATTTTTTATGATAAACAAAGCCATTTATTATTATATAATGGTAAATGCCATATAGCATTGATATTCTGAATTTTTTTAGAATAAGTATCTGGAAATATTAAAATATACTCGTTTTTAATATATTCATATCTAATAGTATTATTATCTATCCAAATTGATAAAGTATTTGATATTAAATTATCATCAGAAATTTTAAATATATGATCTCTTAATAAATCATTTGTTACTATCAATGATTTGTCAATAAATAATCCTGCCCAAATAAAAAACCAATCATCATTCATTTTATAAGGAGTAAAATATATTGTTAATTTATTTAGAATTTTATTAGCTTCTTTAGATAATTTAAGTTTATTTATATTTTTTTGATGACGAATATGCATAAATATCAATGGATTATAATTTGTTTTAAGTTTATTAAAAATAATATTTAATCGTTTAAAACTATCAATATTTACTTCTCGATCTTTAAAGAATAAAACATTATTACCATCAATAAATATATCATATTTATTAATTAATAATTTTTTTTTTAAATTATTAATTTCTTCTTCATTCGGGAAATATTCATTTATTAAATTTTTTCTTAAATTAGATAAATCTTCTTCTGATGACCAGAATTTTTTTAATTGATTATTACAATTCATACAAACATTTGATTTAATATTAGTTGTATGAATTTTATTTATATTAGTTAAAAAAAAAGTTGGATTTTTTAATATAATTTGATTATCAGACATAATATTTAATATTTCATCTAATTTTTTTAAATTATATATTTTGGAGATATCTTCCTCAGTAATAACATATTTATTATAGATGTAATTAATTAAAATTTGATATGCTTTATTTTTATCAAATGTTGCTAATTCGTCAAATATTACTATTATAAATCTTTTTTTTTTTTGTGGAAGTTTATTATAAATTTCTAAAGCTTCATCTATTTTATGATTAATTGCATAAATTCTTATTAGTAATGCTAAATATGATTTATCAGTTACATCAAATATTAGTTTATTAATTAATTTAAAAGCTTCATGTTTATCTTCGGCTGCAATAATATTTATAGCTCTATAAATAATATTTTTTTTTAATTCAGGATTATTAATATTAATATTTAATTCTTTTAGTAAAAGAAAATATTTATCCAAATAATTTAATATTTTGGTATTAATATTATCAAAATCTATTTTTTTCTTTAATTTACGTTGTGATAATATCATTTTAGCAATATATTTAATATAATATCATACTATTATTAGATTAAATAAATTTCAAATTTAATCTAATAAAGAAATTATATCTGGATCAATCATAATAAATTGTATTTTTTTATAAAGTCTTGATTCATAAGGAGTTATTAATGCTTTGATTTTAATTTTTTGAAATAAATGTAGTTCAAAATTACTATTACTCTGATTATGTTGTATTATTTGTTTATTATCTGTAGTAATAATTGTAAATACTTTAGATAATTTATTATTCTTAAATAATTTTAGATTGTACATTATATCCAAATCAGGAATAAATATTCTTATATTATAGGTGGATGTGGAGGCGGATACGGGTGAAGGGTTATATTCTTCAAAACTAACTATAATTGCATCATATATAATTTTATCTACGTCTTTAAGATTATTAAATAATCTTAATAAATTTAATTCTCTATTAGCTTTTTTAATTAACTTATTTTTTTCATTTACTTTATTACATAACATATCAATATCTATATTATTAGAACAATAAACAATACGTTGATTAATTAAATCAATAATACGTCTTAAGGGGGATGTAGCATGTGTATATTTATCAATATCTAAACTTTTATGAAATGTGTCATCAGTAGAAACAGATACATATTCAGCAGCATGATAACATATTTTATTTTTTAAATTTTCATTAATTATATTTGATTTTTCTAATTTATTGAAAACATCAATTCTTAATCCTTTATGAACTCTAATAGGATATTTTTTTTGAAAAGTTTTCATATATTTACTAAATTGTGAATTATAAAAAATCATAATTTTTTCAATAAAATCATGAGAATCATTTATATCTTTAAAAAAAATATTAGTATTTTTTTTTAATTTAATCCATATATCTTCTTGATCAAATAATTGATCTGCCTCTTCATATGATAAATTTTTATTAACCTGTATTATTGTACGTAAGAATTTACATTCTCCATTATTTAAATTTACAATTAATGATATTACATTTTTATTTTCTTTTTCTAATAAAGAATGTGATTTTTCACAAATTTCTGATGGTAACATATTAATATTTTCATCATCATCATAAAATGTAGATGCAATATTAATTAATTCATCCATATTTTTTATATCTATATCTGTCAAATCGGTTATATGAATTTTCAAAATATTAGTATCTAGTTCATATGAAAATGCATCATCAATATCTTTACTTCCTTTTGGATCAATACTATATGTAAATTCATTTATAGGTGTTAATTCAAAATCACTATATTCATTAATTGAAAAATCTATACATTTATGATTAATTTCGTTTTTTAATAAAATTAATTTTTTAGTTACATTATAATCATTTATAGGACCTAATATTTTTTTTATTGCTCCTCTATTTGGTTTACAAGTATCGTCTATTATATCAATTTCCGCATAATAATCAACTCTATTATTATACCCTAATCTTGATGCCACAATATATTTTATATTAGTATTTAATGGTTCAAATAAATAATAAGGAATATTTTTTTTATTTCTCCCATATTGAACTCGTGAACTAAATTTCAATGTTCCAAACATTATTAATTGTTATTAAATAATTAATAATATTAAAATAAACTTTCAATTTTTATAAAAAAATTAGAATAAGATATTTATTGATTATAAAACAAGTCTAATTTTTTGAATGTATATAATGAAAACAGGTGTTTTTAATCTTCACGGGTGTAAATTCTAAATATTCTTTATTTATTTTTATGGTTTATGAATAAAATTTGATATTTCTTTCACAGTTTCTAATGGATTAGAAATATTAATTTTAAAATCAATATCTAATTTTTTTATTATTATTTTACACCATTCAATTGTAAATAATCTTCCAAATTCTGAAGTAATTGTATTATTATTATTATATTGTTTTATAGCATTAGATCTTGCACTATTATTAATTTCTTGTAATAAATTAATATTTTTTTTTATCCAAGCAGAATCAGGATTAAATATACATATAGGACTTCTATTGACAGGGGGATTTGTATAAATAATTAAGTGTATATATTCATCACCTTTAAAATTTAGTTTATTTTTTATTATATTTTTAGGAATTTTTTTTATTTGTAATTTAAATTTATTATTAACAAATTCATATAATTTATTATCCCATTTATTATTTTCATTAAATATATTTTTTATATTTTCCCAATTATCATCTCTTTCTAATTTATTTAAATTTTTTCTATGTAGTGTAATACTTTTTGGAAATTCTTTATTTAAAACATAAGATATATTTTTTATACTTGAACTCATATTTTCTGTTATTCCATAAATAACATCAAGAGAATTTAATATATTACAAATATGATTATAATGACTTTCATTAATTTCTACTCGATTATCAAACACCGAATAACCTAATAAAAATTTAATTATACTATTATAAGTAGCACTATTTGAAATATATTCTAATAATGTATTAGGATAACTTGTTTTATATTTTTTATTCCATCTATTTGTCCATTCTAGTCTGTTTTTTAAAAAACTATATTCAGATTCTAATCTTTCTAACGGATCTCTTAATGTTAGAATTAATTTATAATTTTTATATAAATCGATATTTTTACTTAAAAATATATCTCCACAATTTGAATTTATATTATCTAAAGTAATATGTCTATAATAAAAATTACAGTTTGGAGGTTTAGAAATGTTAAATAATGGAATTAATAATGTTGTTCCTCCAGATTTAGGAATATGTATATATATAAAATTATACATATATATATATATATATATATATTTAATTCAGTACTTCAATTCCATTATTTTTTATATAAATGGTTTTTTCATATTGAGCAACTATTCCTCCATCTACTGTTTTTAAAATAGGATATTTAGTTATAATTGAGGAATCAGGAATAGGAAAATCAAACCATCGTGGACAAAATGCTAATGTATCTCTAGTATTAATTATTGTTTGTATTTGATCACTAACATTTTTTGATAATTTATTTTTTGATTCTATCATAAAATGATTACATTCTTTACATTCATATATTTCACCATTTCCAGTTGTTGGAAATGTTTCTATAGCAAAAACTTCATCTTCTAACATTCTTTCATAATATGGTAATTTAATATTTGGAACAGCTTTATCTACATGAATAATATAAGGAGCAATATTATGACCACTTAAATCATATATAGATTTAAGTGGATACACGTCATTATCTATTATTATTTCTTTACTTTCAATATATTCTTGAATATAACCTCCAATCTCTCCTAAAATAGCATCTGGACCAGAATGCTCAATACCTATTTCTGTTGCATTTTTACTGATTTCTATTAGTTCATTATATTTACCACTTGGACACCATGAAATAGCTCCATCTGTTATACAACCATTTATATGTACACCATAATCTATTTTAATAATATCATTCTGGGCAATAAGGTGATTATTATGTTTATTTGGGGTAAAATGTGCAGCAGTATCATTAATACTAATACCTACAGGAAAAGCAATACCAGTTTTTAAAGGATTATTTTTATCATATTTTGTTAATATGTTGATTTCATTTTCAATAAATTCAACAATATCTAAAGATGTATTAAATGAATTAAAATTATTTTTTAATTTTGATTGAATAATTTTATGGATTATTCCCGATTTCTTAAAATCTTGATACATAATAATAATAATAATATATTTTATAAAAATATTATTATTTCAATATTTTTCTAATTTTGTAATATTTTAATTATTGATATTAGTTATAATTAAGATAATAAATATTATATATTTTAAATATATGAATAATATAAAATTCGTAAATAAAAAAGATGGAGAAAATAATGATTATTTTTGTGCTATATGCAAAGATTTTTTGTGTCCAGATAAAACTATGCAATTAGATTGTTGTCATTTGTTTTGTAATGAATGTTTAGAAAAAAATTATGGAGAATTATCGTTATATTCAGATACTAATTGTCCATTATGTAATTCACGTAGTAAACCAAAATATATAAAAAAATGTAATAGATTTGCATTTAATATATTATCTGATATAAAAATATATTGTCCGAATGAGGATTGTAATAAAGAAATTACTATTGGAGATTTTGATAACCATATATCAAAATGTGATTATCAAATTTTAGATTGTCCATATTGTGATAAAGAACAAATATTAAGAAAAGAATTAAATAATCATTTAAAAAATAATATGGAAGATCATTTTTTAATTTTAATAAATGAAGTAGAAAAACTTAAAAAAATTGTAAACTCAAAATAACTTTAATCTAAAGATTTTAGATTTTTTTCAATAATTTTTGTTATATTTAATTCTTTAATTTTTTTAACAGTTGTCTTAGAAAATTGGATATTTTCTGATATAAAATTCCAATCAAATTCATCTTTGAAATCATTAATATTATCATAAATTTTATTAATTAATTCTTCATTTAAATTATCATTATAACTTAGTTTATTTAAACTAATTATATTTTTATATTTAATAATGAAATCATATGATAAATTTTGATGTCTAGTTAATTCATCTAAATCTAATAAATCAAAATGATCATCAATAAATTTACTAGATAAATCTTGACCTTCAGAAATAGATATAAATATATCTTTAATATGATAATATTTATTAACAATGTTAATTATTGTATTTTCACTTAATTTTCGTATTTCTAATAAATCAATAATTTGTGAATCTTTTAATTTATTAAGATTTTCATTAATAAATTCTTCACTTATATTTTTTGACCAAATTAATGCTTCAGAAATATCATATTTATAAAATAAATTTAAAAAAGAATCATTTAATAAATATTGTGATTTAATATTTTTACCTAATTGAGTCCAATTAATTAAATCTTTATTATTAAAAATAAATTCTAATGTTAAAAACTGATTCTCAGAAATAATATCCCAAATTATTTTATCTTTATTATTATTCATAAAATTAATTGATAAATTTTGATACTTACATAAATTATATAAGTTTAAATCATAGGCGGAGCCATATACACCAGAAGAGCTATAATTTTCTTCTATTAATTTTTCTATAATTAATATATCTAATTTTTGATTAATAATCAAACTATTTATTAATCCAAGTGATATAATTTTTGACCAAATATTATTTTCCAATATTATTTTAGTTGTTAATGATTGATTTTTAATTAATAATTCTAAATTAATATATTCAAAATTTTCTAAAATTAAAGATTCATCTAATTTCGAATTAGATATCATAAAATCCCAATATTTTGTATCATTTCTATTCATTTGATAAATATTATCACCTAAATTATTTAATACTTTCATATCACCTTTTTGAATTAAATCATTTATTAATTCCATTAATAAATAAATTTTAATTTTTTATAAAACTAAACGTTTAGTTTTATAAAAATGGTTTATAAAAATGGTTTATAAAAAGTTAATAAAACTTTTTATAAAATATTATAATGTTCAATGCAAATACTACTATTAAATAGATATAAATACGATATTACAGATATTATTGGCAAAGGTGGGTTTAGTTATGTTTATAAAGGTTATGATATAAAACTAAATAAAAATGTTGCAATAAAGGTTGATAATAAAATAAAATATAATAAAAAAGAATCTCGTATTTATGATAAAATAAATAAATTAAAATATATGGCTCAAAAAATAGATTATTTGGAAAAAGATAAAAAATCATATTTAATAATGCCTTTATATAATAATAATGCTAATAAAATATTAAGAATTAATGAAAATTTTTTTAATGAAAAAGATGTATTAATGTTAGGAATTCAAATATTACAACAATTAAATAATTTACATAAAAAAAATTTAATTCATTCAGATATTAAACCTGATAATTTTGTTTATGATAAAAATGAAAATAAATTTAAATTAATTGATTTTGGATTATCTACATTATATATGAATGGAGAAGATCATATTAATTTTAATAAAAAAACATCTAGATGTGGAACAATGAGATATATGAGTATTAATTCTCATAACAGATATTCTCTTTCACGACGTGATGATTTAATTAGTTTAGCATATTCATTAATTTATTTATATAAAAGAAACTTACCTTGGAAAAAAATTAATAATAATGATAATAATAAATTACATTTAATAATTAAAAAAAATAAAATTGATTTTAATAACACTATTAATCAAATAGATTTACCTTCTCCATTGTTATCATTATATACATATAGTACTAATTTAAATTTTAATAAAAAACCAGATTATAATTTTTTAATAAAAGGTTTTTATAATTATTTAAAATTAAATGGCTCAAAATATGACGGTAAATGGACTTGGGACAATATACTATAATTATATATCATATTATATATTTATTTTAACGATATTTGGATCGTCCGAATTATATATAATGGGAGACTTATCATTTGATAAATGATATTCTATATTTTCATTTATACTACTATCAATAGTATTGATATCACTATCATTTGTATCACTATCAATATTATTTATATCACTATCAATATTATTTGTACCACTATTAATTTTATTATTTTCACAATTATCTAAATAATTATCTAATTTACATAAAGATTCTATACTTAATTTATTAATATTAAAAAAAATTCCATTATTATTTTTTGTATATTCTATATTTTCATATAAAATTAATTTAAAAAGTTTAATATACAATTTTTTATTTTTTAAATTTTGAATCCTATATACTAATTTTTTTTTATCATTATAATTAAATATTTTTTCTGTTGTTGAAAACATAATATATTTATATATTTATATATAAAATTTAATTTTTAATTAAACATATTGTTAAATCTAAAAATTAAAATAATATATTTTATATATGAACTCAGATAAAGTAAAAACTTTAATAAATAAAGAATTTACATATCCTGAATATGACGATCCTAATTTTCAATCTAAAATTTATAAAAAAAGAGAATTTTATTATCATAAAATTCCAGAAAATAAAGTATTAAAAAATTATAATGATATTAAACAATATAGAGATGAAGTATGCGGAGGTCAGCTTAAATTATATAGTCATCAATCATTTTTAGCTAATTTTATTAATCCTAATACACCTTATAAAGGATTATTAATTTTTCATGGAGTAGGTACTGGTAAAACTGGTACTGCAATTTCTATAGCAGAAAATTTTAAAGATATGGTAAAAAAATATAATACTAAAATTTATGTTTTAGTACCAGGTCCATTATTAAAAGAAAATTGGAAGGATGAAATTATTAAATTTACAGGGGATAATTATTTAAAAGATTTAATGAATCAATTAGGATATATTGATGAACAAGAGGAAGTCAAAGCAAGAAAGAATGCATTAAAAGAAGCACTTTTATATTATAAAATTATGACACATCGTAGTTTTTATAAAAAGGTTTTAGGTGAAAAAGTTAAAGATTTAAGAGATTCTGATGATAAAAAAAATAAATATAGAATTACAGATGATGGAGAAATTGAAAGAGATATATCCATTGATAAAATTGATAATTTAGATAATACACTTTTAATAGTTGACGAAGCACATAATTTTACAGGTAATGAACATGGAGATGCATTAAAGAAAATTATTAAAAAATCTAAAAATTTTAGATTATTATTACTTACAGCCACACCTATGAAAAATTTAGCTGATGATATTATTGATTTAATTAATTATTTAAGACCAGAAAATGATAAAATATATAGAGATAAAATATTTAATTCAAATAAAAATCATTTAATGAATTTTAAACCAAATGGTAAAGAATATTTTCAAAATATGTGCAATGGGTATGTATCATATTATAGAGGAGCAAACCCTTTATTATTTGCTAAAAGAAAAGATGTAGGTGAAATACCTCCAGGACTTATTTTTACAAAATGTATTAGATGTAAAATGGGGAAATTTCAAAGACATACATATGATAGAGTAGCAGAAAATGTTGATGATACTTTAGAACGTAGTACTAGTTCTGCTGCCAATTGTGTATTTCCAGGTCTTAGTAAAGATAAAAATAAAATTGAAGGATGGTATGGAGAAGAAGGTATTAATGTAATTAAATCAAATCTCAAAACTCATAAAGAACAATATTTAAATAAAATAAATAATATGTTTTTTGATGATAAAATAAAAAATATAGAAGATATAGTCTATGAATCAAAAAATACTGACAGTATCACCGGCTTAATTTATAAAAAAGAATATTTAAAAATGTTTTCTACTAAATTTTATGAATGCTTCATGAATATAAATGATAAAATTGATGGAAAAAGAGGAGCTGGTACAATATTTGTATTTTTTAAATTAGTAAAGGTTGGTATTGAAGTATTTCAAGAAATTTTATTACAAAATGGATATTTGGAATTTAGAGAAGATCAAAATTATAATATTAGTGAAGACACAATTGATTATAAAACTGGTTTCACTTTTAAAGAATTTAATTCTAAAAATTTAAATTATGAATTTAGTCCCTCCACATTTATTCGTATAACAGGAAAATCAGACGATAATGATGAAGATTTACCAGATGTTAAAAAAAAAATATTAGATAATTATTTTAATAATATAGAAAATAATACTGGTAAAATGTTAAAGATTATTCTTGGATCTAGGGTTATGAATGAAGGAATTACCTTAGAAAATACTAGCGAAGTTCATATACTGGATGTTTATTATAATTTCGGAAGAGTTGAACAAATTACTGGAAGAGCAATAAGACAATGTAAACATTATCATGTCACATCAGAAGAAAATCCTTTTCCAGAAGTAATAATATATAAATATGTTGTTAAATTAGAAAATGATAAATTATCAGCAGAAGAAAATCTTTATAGAAAAGCAGAACTAAAATATTTATTAGTTAAACAAGTCGAAAGAGCTATGAAAGAAGTTTCTATAGATTGTCCAATTAATTATACAGGTAATGTTTTTTTAGAAGAAGTAAAAGATAATAAAAATTGTTTGAAACCTAAAATTAATCTTGATTTTGTTAAACATACAAAATATTGTTCTGAAAAATGTGATTTCACAGAATGTGACTATAAATGTCATGATAAAAAATTAAATTTAGAATTTTATAATAAAAATTCCGTTTTATATAAAAAAATAACTAAAGATAATTTAGATTATACTACTTTTACAGACGAATTAGCTAAAAATGAAATTTTAAATGCAAAAGACAAAATTAAACAATTATTTAGAATCAAATATGTTTATACATTACGAGAAATATTAAACGAAATTAAAAATATGCATAAAGGAGAACAAAAAGAATTATTTGAAAGTTGGTTTGTTTATCAAGCTTTAGACAAATTAGTACCAAATAATAAAAATGATTTTATTAATTTTAAAGATACTATATACGACAAATTTAATGTTGCTGGATATTTAATATATAGAGGATACTTTTATATTTTTCAACCATATGAACAAGACGACGATGTACCTATGTTTTATAGGAAAACGTATACAAAAGAACTAATTCATAATTTATCATTATATTCTTATTTGAAAAGTAATAAATTATATATTGAAAGTACTAAAATAAGCGAAGAAGTTAAATTAAAATCAAAAAATAATAAATATGATTTTAAATCTAATGAAGAATATTACAATGAAAGAGAAGAATTTGAAATTGTTGGAATTATTGACAAATTAACAGGAACAAGAAAAATTACTATTGGTAAAGAAGGCGACGTATTTAAAATACGAACTAAAAGAAATAAAACACTTGATATAAAAAGAGGAACAGGTATTCCTTCAATTAGAGGGGCAGTATGTTATTCATCTAAAGATAAAAATCAATTAAAAAAAATTACAAATAAAATAAATATAAATTATGACAAAAAAAATACTAGAATCGAATCATGTCTTAAAATTAGAGACCAATTATTATATTTAGAAAAATATTCAACTGGTAAAAATAATATGACTTATATTGTTATTCCATATAATCATCCTGTATATACATTTCCATTTAATTTAGAAGATAGAATTAAATATATTGAAGAATTATTTAATAAATATCAAAACAGTAAAGTTAAATTTAATTATAAAAAAGGAGGTAACGGAATCTTTATGAATAAACGAGATAAAAAATTCGAATCTTATCAAGTTAGTTTTTCATATAATAGTAAATTAGAACCTGATACAATTAAACTACTTGATAAATATCTATTTATTAAAAAAAAAAATATTTGGTCTGCTTTATTTGAATAAATGTAAGACCATTTAACAACTATTTCAATTATGTAATTATAATTTATATTTATTTTATAGTCATTATCGCAGAAACCTCTATAAATAAAATATTATAATTATAATATTTTATTTACTAATATAATGACTTCAGAAGTACAATCTATTCTACATGAAACAAATACAGATTCTACTTCAGAAGTAGAATCTATTCTATATGAAAAAAATACAGATTCTACTTCATGTAGAATCTGTTTAGAAGACGATGATCAAAATAATATGATCACTCCATGTATGTGTATCGGTACATCTAAATATATACATAGATCTTGTTTGGATCAATGGAGAATTAGTGAAACAAATAATAAATGTTTCACACATTGTGGTCAATGTAATTTTGCATATAACATTTATCATTATAATTATCAAGACGATTGTATAACAAAAATTATTAAATTTTTATCAAAATATATTTTAATATTTTTTATATTAAATAATTTAATCATTTTTTCATTATCACTTATAATAAAACGTCTTGACACAAATCATAATATACATTTTATACCAAATCATTCATTTTATTTTTCTTGTTATATTTTATCATTATTTATTTTTATATTTGTTTGTTTTTTTATTTTTTTATTGACATTGATCAAATTTAGATATAAAAAACTATATTTTTCTCATTATAAAAATATAAATTATCATCTATTATTCGGATATATATTGGCATTAGGATGTGCTTATTTTATTAATAAAGTATTTGTAGTAATGGCATTAACATTTATTTTACAGCATTTAATAGAAATACATTATAAAATTGTAACTAAACTTATTAATGCAAATGATAATCATGTTATCAATATGAATGATGAAGATAGAGAACAATATAGATTATCAGAACATGTATAAAAGTTAATTATAAATGATATAAATAAATAAGTTATATCATTTATAATGTCGATCAATATAATTAAAGTATACCAAAATCTTGTACTAAAAGAATTTCCTATAGCAAAACATTTAGGAGTAAATATACATAATATAGAAGAAAACTCTGTATATGTAAAAGCATTATTAAAAAATAATATTAATATACATGGTACTGTATTTGGAGGTAGTCTATATTCAGTTGGTGTATTAACAGGATGGATATTAGTAAAATATCTATTAGATAAAAATAATATAACTGGAAATATTTTTATTAAAAATGCTAATATAGAATATAAAAAACCAATAACAAATGATTTTATATTTAAATCCACAATACCTCCTTCTAATGATATTATACAGTTTTTTGATAGATTACAAACTATGAATAAAGCAAGTTTAAATGTTATTTCAATTATTAATAATAATTTATCAGATAATGTTATTTTTAACGGATGTTATACAGTAACTAAGTAATTACACCGACTAAAAAGAAAAATGAGACAAGATTATCCTAAAAAATAAAATAAAAATTATTTTGTAAAATTTATTGGTTCAAAACAAAAATTATCATCCAAAAGACTATCATAAAATTTACATAAACCACCCATAGGATAATTATAATTATCTAATTTTAACATTGTACATACAGGTGTTTGATGAGATACTAATAATATATTAGTATTTTGTAATTCTTTATCATTTAATAATTTAGATATTAGAATATTTGTTCTATTTTTTATATCATTTGTTGATTCTCCAATTTGTAAATCATTTATATTTATACTTGATTTATAAGATTTATCAAAATAATCCCATCCATATAGCTTTGTATTGATTTCTCTAATATCAGAAAAATCAAAAATATTAATATCCTGTAATGATTCATATAAAGCATAATCTACATTTATTGATAATTTATTCTCTTTTATAAACGGTTCTATTGTCTGAATTGTTCTTATAAAAGGAGAACTAATAACAATATTTATATTTAATAATTTTAATATATTTACCAATTTACTTGCATTTTTTTTCCCTAATTCAGTCAACTCAGTATCAAACTGAGGACATATATAACGCATTTCATGTCTTAATAAAAATATTTTCATATATAATATTAAAATATTTTTATTATAGTTTTTTAATCATATTTTACAATATTAAAAAACTATAAAAATTCTATAATAATATTTATTGCATTATTTAAAGAATTTTCATTACTTGATAAAACATCATGTATTGCATTTTTTATAAAAACTAATTTAGCTTTATCACCTAATTTTGAAACAGCAGCGCTATTAGATTCAATATCTAGAACTTCATCTCCTTTTATATCACCAGGATATTTAGTATAATGATCTGAATATAAAATTAATGTATCATATTTTAGTTTAATTTTATTATTATTAATTTTATGTTGATATTTTATAATATTTCTAAACCAAGTAGATATAACAGGACTAATATAATTTTTTTTATATATATTATCGATATTATATTTTTTGGATAACATTAATGTATATAAGTTATCATTAAATGATTTTTGATTTATATCAAATTCTGGTATATAAGGAATAATATAATATAGAATTTTATTAAAAATAATATTTTCATAAATATTAAATTTAAATGCATAAAATGGAGAATTTAATATTATTTTTGTGATTTTATTTTTTGTTTCTATTTGATATATTGTTATAATTAATCCTCCAGTTGAATGACCATATAATATTACTTCATCATATATATTATTGATATCAAAATGACTATATATTACATCTATCTCATCAAATATATTTTTTAAATCATAAAAATAATCGGATATATCCTCTTTATATTCATGATTATTACTATAAAATAAAGCATATATATCATAATCATCTAATATTTCTGTTATATGGTAATGATAAAAATAATCATTTCTTCCAGGAAACCAAATTATACATTTCTTTTTATTAAAATTTTTATATAAAATTTTAATTTTATAGGCATCCAAAGGGCTGAAATTATTTATATCCAAAATAATTTCAGAAAATTTCAATTGTTCATCTATAAATGAGGCCATCTATTAATTAAGATAATAAAAATAAACTTAATTAAAAAATTATTTTATTATATCAATTAAATTTAAATTTAATCTATTTATTAAATCATCCACAGAACTTATATATTCATTATCAAGTAAATATAATATTTCTGATTTTATATATGGTAAATCTTTACTTATTCGTATATTATTATTATATTCAAGAATTTGTATTGCTATATTACCATATCTATTTACTAAATGTTCTATAATATCTTCTTCCATATTATATTTTGTTTTTAGTTCTTTACATAATTTATTATTATAATTATTATTTCCTATTAGTGGCAAATTATTAGTAATACACTTATTATCTGTTATAATATTAACACTATCTTCTGCCATTTTTCTATATATTGTCCACTTGCCACCTGTTATACTAATTAATCCTGATTTCGTTATTTCTAAATAATGTGATCTTATTATATTTTCACTATTATTATTCATAGTTTTTACTAAAGGACGAATTCCCGACCATATTGATGTTTGAACTAATGTCTTATCATCTATATATTTTTTCATTTGATCTGTTATATATTGTAAATCATTTTGATTTGGTTTAGGATTAAAACTAACAGAACAAGGATCGTCCGTTGTTCCTACTAAAATATTATTATACCATGGCAATATAAATAAAACACGCCCATCATCTGTTTTTGGAATTAAAATTCCTGTATCTGTCATATTTAATGTATTTTTATATATAATATGAGTTCCATTAGATGCATATATTAAATTTGAACAATTATTGTCATCAATTTTTCTTATAATATCAGCATAAGGCCCTGTTGCATTAATAACATGTTTGCATTTAATTTGTATTTTCTCTTTTATAATATTATCATATGCAACAATCCCAATAATTTTATTATTTTTATTTTTTATTAAATCTATTACTTCAATATGATTTAGTGCTTTACAACCATAACTTTCTGCAGTTTTAATAATAGCCATATTTGTTCTAACATCATTATGTTGTCCATCACTATATATTATACCACCTTTCAGATTATTCGTTAATAAATAAGGAAAATTATCTTTAATTGAATTCTTATTTAAATAATAACTTTTATCCAGACGAGTATATGATATAAAATCATATAATTTTAATCCAATCCACGTTTTAAATAATTCATAATATGAATTACACGGTACTAACAAATTTATTGGTTTTGTAATATATTTCGCATTATTCATAAATATTTCTCTCTCATACAAAGCTTCTTTAACTAAATTATATTGATTTATATCCAAATTTAATACTGCTTTCTCTAAATAACGTACTCCACCATGTATTAATTTCGTCGATTTTGAACTTGTACCACTGGTGAAATCATTTTTTTCTAATAATAATGTGTTTAATCCTCTAGATGCTGAATCTAAACCTATTCCTGAACCGGTACATCCGCCGCCAATTACAACTGTATCATAATTGCATTTTTTTATAGTTTCTAAATCTTTATATCTTTGATTTTTATAATTAGTAAAATAATTAGATGGAATAACACTTAAGACTTTTATAAAATTATTCATATTATATTAAGTAATATAATTTATACAAAAAAAATATAGGATTTATATTCATTCTACTAAATAAGATATAAGATAATATTAATAATTATCTATATATAAATTAATGTTTATTAAACAACTAACAAAAAAAAAAATAGGATTATTACTATTATCTTATAGCATTTATATTCATTATACTAAATTAGATATAAGAAGATTATTTTCAATCACACACAAATCATTTATGATATTAGCACTATCTCAAATATTTAATGACACTACATTTGGACACAGATTACAACCAATTGCTTATGCTTCAGCATTAACAACTACGTTTGGTCATTTTTTTATATTAAAAAAATATAAACCATCAGATATTGAAGATTTTATTACCCATCATTTAAATAGTATGATTGTTTTAATTTCAATATATAAAAGTCCTTTATCAATTAAAACTAAAAAAAATGCATTATTAGATAGTTTGATATTTGTTTCATTTCATATATCAGGAGAATATTTATACAAAGGTATTACAAAAAAATGGATATATGGAGATAATAGTAATTTACAAACAAAAAAAGGAAGAAATAATGCATTATCTTTATTAGCAATAAATTACGTATTTTATAATAATTTATCAAATCAATATTTAATAAGTCAAAAATACAATTTATTTAATAAATTATTAAAATCTGAAAATAAAATAAATATAGGTAGATATTTAGAATTATCATCATTATATCCCATGTTTTATCATATTTTCAAAAGATTTACATAGAATAACAATCTATATATCATAAAACTTTTGAAAATATCCATAAATAATATCCTATTATATGAATTTAAATTTTTATTAAATTTCTATTATTAAATAATATTAATTTAATTTCTTCTTTTATTTTATTTAATACCACATTCTTCTCTTTTTTTTCTAGATATCTTTCAAATTTTCTCATTATTATTGGATAATTTATACCATTTTCTATCCAATCTTCTACCTTATCTTGAATTAAACATTCTTTATCATTTATCATATCTTGGATTACTTCATCCCTATTTAACGTATTCCATTTTTCACCATTATATACCATTATATATCCATTTTTTAGATTAGATATATAAACATTATGATTTTCAGGTTTCTTCGGATTCAAATGAATCATTTTTATTAAATGAGGTACACACATATTACTATGATGCATACATTTTATAATATCTTTCTCTCGTAGTATACTTAAATCAGTATCTTTATAAGCTAATAATTTTATATTATTCTGGATATTATTTGTTATATTATTAGTACTATTATTTATTCCTGCTTTTTTGATTAATTCTTCTATTTGTTTATTCTGTTCCTTTATTTGTTTATCTCGTTCTTTTAACTGCTCATTTAATAATTTCACTAACTTATCCATAGAATCTTTTGCTTCTTCTCCCTTTTTCTTTTCTTTACAATTTTTATTTTCATGTCGCCATTTATTTTTATAACTTGCAAATTCTTTTTCACAATATTTACATTTATTATCTGAGGATTTTTGAGGATTATTTGCAGATAATAATGAAGATTTTTGGAGGATTTCTGAGGATTTTTTGGCTGATTTATTATTATTTTTTAATTCTTTATATTTTACCCCTAATAATATTGATTCTTTATATTCATCTAATATTATATTATTTAATTTGGGTTTACACTGTGATTTACGACCAAAATGTATTTTCATTTTGGTTTTATCATTAATGGTGTATCCACAACGGTAACATTGATAATTCATTGTTTATTATAGTAATCTATATATTTTATATATTACTATTTATCACTATTTTTATCACTATTTATCACTATTTTTATATATATAAGACTATTTGTAATAATAATATCTATATATCAACTAATAAAAATACTATTTATCACTATTTTAGACGTTATATAATATATATTTTAATTATTAAAACTAGAAAGAAGGGGGGGGGATTTACAAAAAAACAAAACCATTTTCGTTTTTTAAATAAAAAAAAATAACTCTTTTTAAAATGAAAGTTTTTTTAATATATTTTTTTCTAAAAAAATATATTCATTTATTTTAATTTATCCTAAAAAAATATCTTCTAATTCTAGATCATAATTTTCATAAACTTTATCTAATATTTTTTCTTTACTTTTTAATCTAACTATATCTAACTTTAGTTTATATTTTTTATAATATTATTTATTTTCATTAATTTTTCATAATTATCAATATTTACATTACATGTATGACATTTATAATTAAGTTTAGATATTATCAAATATTCTATATCGTGTGGTAAACAATTAATTAACATATAAAAACCTTACTTTATATAAAAATAATTATATTTTTTTAAATAAAGAAAGTTAAAAAAAATGATTTTTTTTTATATATTAAAGATTTCTTTCCAGTCTAATTCAGGTCTTTGCCATTCTTGTATTTTTTTATTAGAATAATAAAATGTAACATTATTAATTTTTAATTCTCTATAATTAAGATCATTAGTGATAATAATAATTTGATATTTCATATTATTATTAATTTTTTTTAATGCGTCAATAAAACATTTAATTTTATTTATTTTTATTTGACCAAATTCTTCTCTTATAAAAGTAATTTGATTATGTAATCTTAATAATTCGTATAATCTGTTTATTCGTCGTTTATATTTATTAATAAAATCTTGATTATCTATTTTATGACTATTAAATTCATGAAAAAATGTGCAATAATCATTTGAGTAAATATATGATTCCATATTATTATTAACCATAAATTTGTTGCTAATTTTTTTAAATTTAAATTTATCAAAATTTAAAAAATTATCAAAATTATTATTTAATAATTTTGATACATTATTTAAATTATTTATTCTAATCCAATCAAACGGATATGTTGCTTTACGTAAATTATATTTTTTTAAATTATACGCTATAGAACATGTTGTTCCTAATGGAATATAAATCATTTATTTTTAATATTTTGTTAAATTATGACTTTATATTTCAATTTTTATAAAGTCATAATTTTTTATTTGAAAAATTACTTTCATTTAGTATTTTTTCAAATAAAATAATATATAGGTTTTCTAAAATTAAGGCTTGGACTTTTCATGATTTTAAAGCTTTACACCGATGAAGATTTAAAACGGAACAAAAAGTTCCAAAAAAAATCTTCAAAGTTTATCCTTTTCTGGATTATGTAAATTGTGGTTGTGCGGTTTCTCTTTCTTTACCAGAAAAAGAATGACATTGTAATTTGCCTACCGAAGTAGCACCGCTGACAACTTTTGAACGACTTAAATAAGTGGGTCGTTCGTTTTGATGAATAGCATTGTATGCTATTTTGTAGATATTCCTTGATGAATTCTCATCTCTGTTCCACAACGCCGAACATGTCTTACACATGAGGACACCATGAGAGAGTATTGAATTATTTTTCATTGGTTTAGGATTTCTACATTTTCTAAATTTAGAACATTCACCGCCTTCGCAATTGGAGCATTTACAACTGGTTCTAAACTCATCAACTAAATATACTTTATAACCATTTCTACGAAAAAGAGTTCTAAAATCTTTTCCCTTAATTGGTTCTTTGAATTTTCTATGTTTTCTCTGCTCAAAATCACCTATACAAATAATAGCATCTGTTGGTTTTCCAAATATTTTAGAAAATGTATTCATCATTCTTTGTTCGCTTCGTAATCTATTCCAATAACCATTTAGTTTTAATTTTCTAAATAGTTGTTTTTCATAAAACTGAAATAATTTAGAATTTACCTCGTTTTTCGTTTTGAGATATTTTTTGTATTCTTCAATATTAAGTGTTTTTCTGTTATAAAAGGAAGTTTCTGTTTCTAATTCTATAATAGTTTTTCCATCTATTGTTTCTTCCTTGTATTCTAAAATGATATTTTGATATTTTTTTTGCTTTGTTTCTTTTCGTCTTTGATTTTGAGTATAACGGAAATGATTTCGTTCTCGTGTATCACCGTTGTGTATGTTACAAAAATACTATAACAATTATAACAAATTCTATGTAATATTTACTAAAATTTTAATTTTAGTAAAATTAATCTTTCCAACTTTAGTTGGGAAAGATCGAGAAATAAAAAACTTGATTTTTAATTTATTAATTACCATATTGTGGTATATCCATTGAATGGACCTCCTTGCTCCGCTTTGAAATATTCAGATGGTGCAAAAACATCAGAGCTACGCTCGACTCGCTGAACTTTGTTTAGTTTGTAATATTATTAATTTATAAATTTATACCATATTGTGATATATCCATTATATGGAAAATGGTATAAGGTATATTCATGCTCTGGAAATTAAAGTATCAAAGGCTACGCCTGGATTCGCACATACCAGAGCAAAGCTCGGCCCACTGAACTCTGTTTAGTTTGCGTGCTTGTGATATTTAGAATTAGATTTAGAATTAGATTTAGAATTAGATTTAGAATTAGATTTAGAATTAGAATTAGATTTAGAATTAGATTTAGAATTAGATTTAGAATTAGATTTAGAATTAGATTTAGAATTAGATTTAGAATTAGATTTAGAATTAGATTTAGAATTAGATTTAGAATTAGATTTAGAATTAGATTTAGAAT
>Ga0206125_10000469_pt1 | contig 52958 bp, 51 predicted proteins | sample Helgoland_Spring_4_FD_148598 | JGI IMG/M metagenome (GOLD analysis project Ga0206125, IMG submission 148598) | Pelagic subsurface seawater microbial communities from Kabeltonne, Helgoland, North Sea - Helgoland_Spring_Bloom_20160331_1 | ecosystem: Environmental > Aquatic > Marine > Epipelagic ... | reverse complement strand
GATCCTCAAAACCAGCGTAGGCCTCCGTCTCGCAAATCCGCGCACGAATAATTTTACCCGAATCCAGCCGGCGGCACAGTTGCTTACCCAGTAAGTCGCGAGCGACATCAAGCGTCGGTCGATCAAAGAAAGCCTTGTTGAGTACGCGCGCCATTAGAAATCACGCATCTTTGTGTCGATCACCAGTGTGACCGGCCCATCGTTATGCGCCTCGACCTGCATAAGCTCGCCAAAGCAACCGGTCGGCACTTCTTTTCCCAATGTAGTCGAGAGCTCGCGCACAAATTGCTCATACAGTGGCACCGCCTGTTCAGGCAAAGCAGCCCGATTGAAGGACGGGCGATTCCCTTTGTTTAATCGACCAAAGAGTGTGAACTGACTAATGACCAGCGCCTCACCACCCCCGTCGATCAGAGAACGGTTCATCCGCCCTGTTTCGTCTTCAAAAATGCGTAGCTTGGCAATGCGGCCGACCAGCCATTCGACATCCTCTGCGCGATCCGTCTTGCCCACTCCGAGAAAGATTAAGACCCCCGCATTGATTGCCCCCATTGTCGCATCGTTGACCACAACAGATGCTCGGGAGACGCGTTGAATGACTGCTCGCATGGGATACAATGCGCTCCACCTAGCGTACCACCTGATCCACCACGCTCAGAATGTATGCCGCCGCCGTTTCGGTGCGCAGCACATTGGCTCCCAAGCGCACCGCCTTAAAGCCCGATTCACGCAGTTGAGCATACTCCGCCACCGAGAAATCCCCCGCTGGGCCAACGGCGACGATCACTTCGTCTAACGAGCCAGCCGCATTTAATGTTTCGAGCAACGGACGGCTGCCCTCCTCCAAACTCGCCACGATCCGTAGCGCACCTGCAGCGATTGGAGTCGCCTGCAACCAATCGCCTAGACTACACGGCTCCGACAGCTCGGGCACATAGGTCAAGCCACACTGCTTGCAGGCCTCAATGATGGAGACCTGCCACTTGTCCATCTTCGGCTGTCCGTGCTCCCCTTGATCGGTAAATACAGGTTGAATCACAGAAGCTCCAATTTCGGTCGCCATTCGCAGAATTAGGTCCATCGCTTTGCCCTTGGGAACCGATTGCAGCAGCGTCACACGCGGCCGCGGCACAGGCATTGTCTCGACAGACGCCACCGCCACACGCACTGCCTTGCCATTTGCGATCTCAATTGTGCCGAGATAACGCATGCCCTTACCGTCGAGTACCTCGATCGTCGCGCCCACCTTGGCACGAAACACCCGCACCAGGTGATGACTTTCCCGCGCATCCAGAATCAGGAATCCCTCCTCCACTGTCGCCTCTGCAAACAAAAATGATCGATAACGTGCCATGCCCACAACTTGACGACTTCCACCGCGCCAGACAAGCCCCCCCTCAAACAATCTCCGCGACTCACAAACGCTTCAATGGATCACTCACTACAAGTTGCGTGTGATACCTTGGATAATAATAGCCATTCCCACAGAAGCTCAGCACGACGACGAGCCTGTTCTCTAATTTAAAAGCGACCGCAGTCCCAGAGACCGCAATAGCCATACGCATTCATTTAGCCAACAGCCGGCAACCTAGGATTAGTAAATCTAATGCAAGTTTCTATTTAGAATTATTCCAATTAGGCTTGCGTTCTTCCATTTTCTGGCTTTATTGCTACTCAGTCTCATTATTAATTTGATTCAGGACCATACAAAATAAAAATACGCTTCTCCACCACTGATCTGACCACACATGCAACTGTCACCACAATATAAAGAGCTTCTCGACGATGCTCTGGAGCGCAGCGGACAGCGCTCCACCAAGCAGCGCGAGCACATCTTTGCCTTGCTGTTGGAAAAACGCGACCACCCAACCGCGGACGAAGTCTATGCGCGTGCGCGTCAAGACATGCCCTCGATCTCATTGGCCACGGTTTATAACTGCCTCGAAACACTGACTGACACCAGCCTCATTCGCCAAGTTAACTTCGAGCGCGAACCGACCCGTTACTGCCCCAACCTCACGCAGCACGCCCACTTCTATTGCCGAGAAAGCGGTGAAATCGTCGACATCGAACTATCCGAAAAATTGATCTCCGAATTAATGGCCACCCTACCGGAAGGCTTTTCAGCGCAGCATATCGACATCGCCTACGACGGTAAATGCGGCGAATGCCACGACTAACTTTTTAACTAATTTATAATCAAAATACAATGAACACGCTCGAAATCAAAAATCTCAATGTCTCTATCGATGGCCAAGCCATCCTTAAAGACTTCAATCTCACTGTTCCTAAGGGTGAAGTGCACGCACTGATGGGCCCGAATGGCACTGGTAAGAGCACGCTCGCTAAAGTCATGGCTGGCCACGAAGACTACACCGTCGAAAGCGGCGAGATCCTACTCGACGGCGTTAACATCCTCGGCGCAGCACCGGACGAAATCGCCAAGGCCGGCCTGTTCCTCGCATTTCAATACCCGCTAGAAATTCCTGGTGTATCGATCGCCAACTTCATCCGCGCCGCTCGCCAAGCACGCCTTCCTGAAGGTGAAGACATCAACGCAGTCGAGTATTACAAGGAACTCTACGCCAAGATGGATGCCCTCAAGATGGATCGTAAGTTCACCGCACGTTCGCTCAACGAAGGCTTCTCCGGTGGTGAGAAAAAGCGCTGCGAGATCCTACAAATGTCGATGCTTGATCCTAAATATTGTGTAATGGATGAGACCGACTCTGGCCTCGACATCGACGCACTCCGCATCGTTTCCGAAGGAGTGAACATGATGCGCGCCGAAAACCGGGCCTTCCTCATCATCACACACTACCAACGCCTGCTCGACTACATCGTGCCGGACGTGGTGCACGTCATGTTCGACGGACGTATCGTTCACAGTGGCGACGCCGAACTCGCCAAAGAGCTCGAATCCAAAGGCTACGACTGGGTCAAAGAAGCATTCGTTACCGCAACTGCGTAAGCGCGAGCTCTTCGCCATTACCAATTAGCTATTAACCATTAATTTATATGTCTGATACAGATACAGAAATCCAAGACGAAGCCATCAACGTCGATACTGAGAAGGGAAACTTCAAATATCCTGAAAACTACGAATTCGATGCCGGTGTGGGCCTCACAAAGGACACCGTCAAATACATCTCCAACGTCAAAGACGAAGATCAGTGGATCCTCGACTTCCGCCTCAAGGCACTCGAGATCTTCCAGAAGAAACCGATGCCGACCAAGTGGGCCGATAAGGACCTCGAGAACATCCACTTCGACGAGATTCGCTACTACTTGTCCAAAGGCCAACTGCCCGCGCGCACATGGGACGAAGTGCCTGACGACGTAAAAGAAACCTTCGAGCGCCTCGGCATCCCCGAGCAGGAGCGTAAATTCCTCGCAGGGGTAGAAGCTCAGTTCGACTCCGAAGCCTCCTACTCTCGCATGAAGGAAGACCTTGAAAAAGAAGGTGTCATCTTTGTGGGTTCCACCGAAGGCCTGATGAAGTATCCGGAAATCTTCAAACCCTACTTCGGTAAGGTCATCCCGACTTCGGACAATAAGTTCTCCGCGCTTAACAGTGCGACCTTCTCTGGCGGCAGCTTCATCTACGTGCCCAAGGGTGTGAAGCTCAAGCAACCACTGCAAGCCTACTTCCGCATCAACGCGGAAAACTTCGGCCAGTTCGAGCGCACGCTCATCATCGCCGACGAAGGTGCCGAGATCACTTACATGGAAGGCTGCACCGCGCCTAAGTTTGAAACCACGACGCTACACAGTGCCGTGGTCGAGCTGGTCGCTCTCAAAGGTGCTAAGATTCAATATATCACCGTGCAGAACTGGTCGTCCAACGTCTTCAACCTCGTCACCAAGCGTGGCATGGCTGACGAAGGTGCCGAAGTAAAATGGATCGATTGCAACATCGGCTCACGTCTCACCATGAAGTATCCGGGCGTTGTGCTGAAAGGCAAAGGCGCCCGCGGCGAAGTGCTGTCCATCGCACTTGCCAACGACGGCCAACACCAGGACACCGGCGCTAAAATGATGCATCTCGCGGACAACACCACGAGTAACATCATCTCCAAGTCGATCTCGATCGGCAAAGGACGTTCCACCTATCGCGGTCAAGTGCACATGCCAAAGCACCTTAAGAATTGTAAGAACAATACTGAGTGTGACGCATTGCTAATCAACACCAACAGCCGCACCGACACCTATCCTGCCATCACCACACGTGGTGAGAACAATACCGTGCAGCACGAAGCCAGCGTCTCCAAAGTGAGCGCCGAGCAAATCTTCTACATGATGCAACGCGGCCTCAACGAAGGCGAAGCCATGAGCCTCGCAGTGAATGGATTCGTCAACGAATTGATGAAAGCCTTCCCCATGGAATACTCCGTCGAGCTCAAGCGCCTCATCGACATGGAAATGGAAGGCTCGGTCGGGTAACCCGTGGCCTCGATCGTAAGATCAGGGATTTACGGACATCGAACGTTCAACTTTGAATACAAAATGACTACAGTTTTGGAACAACCAACAAACACCACCAACCAACCTGCATGGCTCAGTGCCCGCCGCGACGCTGGCAAAGCTCAATTTAAGATGCTGCCCGCACCCACCGCACGCGATGAGCGCTGGCGATTCGCCTCAGTCGGCAAGCTTAGCATCGATGGCTTTGTACCCGCAGCGGCTCCCACAGCCGACACGCTTACTGGGCTCGTCGAGCGCTCAAACTTGGTAAGTGACCGCGCCGGTCAACTCGTGTTCGCCGACGATGCGCAAGCGCAGTTCGAAGGTGTCAGCGACGAACTCGCCGCAAAGGGCGTCATCTACCTGCCTGTGCTCGACGCCATTGCACAGCACCCCGAGTTGATGGAGAAATACTTCCTGCAAGAATCCACAGAGTTGGGTTCAGAGAAATACTTCGGCCTGCATGCAGAGCTAGTCAAGGCAGGCTCGATCCTGTTCGTCCCCAAGGGTGTCGAGATTGAGAAGCCATTCGTCAACTACTACTGGACCAGTGGTGAGAAGGCAGCCGTGTTCCCACACACATTGATCATCGCTGAAGCCAACTCCAATGCCTCCGTGGTCGACATCTTCTTCTCCGAAACTGCAACGAACCAAGCCTTGAACGTCTCGGTATCGAACATCCACGCAGCCAGCGGCGCCAAAGTCTTCCGCAAGGTGGTGCAAGATTGGAATGAAAAAACCGTCTCCTTCCAACTCGACACCACGGTCGCCGAGCGCGACACATTGGTCAAAAACGTCGCCGTCAACATCGGCGCTGAACGTGCGCGGTTTGAGAATCAAACACGTATCGAAGGTCCTGGCGCAGACGTGAAAATGTACTCGCTTACCGTCGCCGAGGAGACGCAAGAATTCGATCAACGCACTTTCCAGACGCACAACGCCGGCAACGCCGTGTCCGACCTGCTGTATAAAAATGCACTGCTCGACAATGCCCGCACGATCTTTTCCGGCTTGATCAAAGTCGCCGAAGGCGCCCAGCAGACCGACGCCTACCAAACCAACCGCAACTTGCTCCTCGACCCAACCGCGGAGGCCAATGCACTCCCAGGCCTAGAGATTCTAGCCAACGATGTGAAGTGCTCACACGGTGCCACGACAGGTAATGTCGATTCCGAAGAGCTTTTCTATATGATGCAGCGTGGCATTGCTAAGCGCGACGCGATGAAGCTCATGGTATTCGGCTTCTTCGAGGAAGTGATCGAGAAGGTTGATAGCGACGAACTCGCCGACAACCTGCGCGAACTCATCCGCAACAAGTTCGAATCCAAGATCCATTAAACGCTTTCGCGTTGTATGGATCTTAATGAATAATAGGCAATGGCTAATCGCTAATCAGCATTCATAACCTACAGCCATCATTAATTACTCATCAGCCATTAAAACAACATGCCAGACGATCAAGTAACACTCACTCGCGAAGTTGAAGTCACGCTCATCCCACAAGGCACACCAATGACCTTACCCGAAGGCGAGACTGTCACCGTCACGCACCGCCTCGGCGGCAACTTCACCGTCATGACGCACAACGGCATGTTCCGCATCAGCGGAGCCAACGCCGATGCACTCGGCGAAGAAGTCACACCAACGACCAAAGACGCTGCAGCGGTTAGCCACGACGGCACACCACCGGAACATGACACACTGTGGGAAGCCCTCAAATCGGTCTTCGACCCGGAGATTCCCGTCAACATCGTCGACCTCGGACTCGTTTATTCGCTAGAAACACATGAGCGCGAAGAAGGCGGCCATAAAATCTCCATGGACATGACGCTCACCGCTCCCGGTTGCGGCATGGGTCCGGCGATCGCTGAAGACGCCAAGATGCGCCTCGAATCCGTCGCCGGCGTCAGCGAAGCCCAAGTCGAGATCGTCTGGGATCCGCCTTGGAACCAAGATATGATCACCGAAGAAGGCAAAATGGTGCTCGGGTTAATCTAACTTCCTGAGTAGGCATTCCCTTCACTTTACGGGTCGCGCAAGCGACCCGTTTTTTGTGCCCCGAGGGGATTAAGCTTCTGGTATGAAGCCCCCATTAAAGTGGTGCTAATAGATAACCTGCCTAGCGCCGAGTCCGATGAATCCGCCATCAGTACATTCGTGCTGAAAGTGAAAAATAGAAAATATCTAATTAAAGCCTAAAAAAATTCAGTCAAATTTGACAATTGTTCATGCTTCTTAATATTGTTATTTACTATTTATATATTTGTTATTATGAAATTAAATAAAGCCTTCTTATCTACCAAAATACTAATTTTATTCGCTAATCTTACATTCGCTCAAACAGTAATTATTAATTTTAATAGTGCGGAATTGCCTACATCTACTGGAAACCTGTTCCTGCTAGGCTCAGGGACAGGTCCGACAGATGCATTCTTAAGCAACCGCTTTGAAGACTATAGCAGCACTCAATTTGAAATACGAAGTATACCAACATTTGGCACGCTAACTGTCACAGCAGCAACAAGCGGTACTAATTTTTTAAATGTCACCACGACTGGTTTAGGTGAAGGCGGGAGTGGCATAAACAACAGCGATGAGTTCATCTCATTTACTTTCAGTGAGGACATTGAAATTACATTCTTAGATTTCAATGCAATCACTATGACGGAAAGCGTCGAGTTATTGATCGACAACACCAGCCTCGGCACTTTCTTAAATGATACGGTCGTCGAAAATATAGCAAACTTCACGGCCCCAAGTAATGTAACTGCAAGTATATCTTTAGCCGAAGGTGAAGCGTTTATAATGAAACATGTATCCGGGGCGTATGATCTTGAAAGAATCGGCTTCACCGTTGTCCCGGAGCCGCGTACATACGCTCTGCTCTCTGGTTGCTGCGCACTCGCCGTTGCGATGCTTCGTCGCCGCTAAAGTAAGCGCTCGCACGTTACTGATAAAAGGCTTTTCGCTTTCATTTCAATCAGCTCCACAGGCCTCACAGCAGCGTATGAATGTCCACCACCACCATGCCTGCATTTTGCGCGGCTTGAATGCCTAGCGCGGTATCTTCAAAGGCATGGCAGCGCTGCGGATCGACGCCGATCAACTCGGCCGCGCGCAGGTAGGCATCTGGCGCTGGCTTTGAATTGGCCACGCACTCCGAACCGACCACCGCGCCAAACCAGTCACGGATCCCCAGCGACTTGAGTATCCGCTCCGCCACCCATTTGGGGCTGCCCGTAGCAATCGCCATCGGCAGATGCTCGCTATAAAACTCGGCAATTGCCAGCACTGGGATAACTGATTGCACCGCGCCCAACAGCTCCATGAACAGCGTTTCTTTCTCCTCAGCGATCGCGACCGCATCAACCACTTGGCCCTGCTCTTTAGCGAGCAGCTCAATAATCTCCGACGCAGGCACGCCACCGAGCGCGTAGAAACGCTCCTCGGATAGCACTAATCCATGCTCTGCCATCGACCGAGACCAAGCGACAAAATGCGTCGGCATGGTATCGGCCAAAGTACCGTCTAGATCGAAAATCAAACCGTCATACTCGTGGTGCAAGTTCTTCATCGCCTCCAATAGAAAGCCCAATTCAAGCATAGCAAGTGAAACCACTTAACCTGCGAGCATCAAGGCTCGCCACTCTCTGAATTTTCGCTTTCAATTTACTGACAGATCTATTTTAAATATGTTACGCTCTCTACGAAATGCTTTTATCACAGGGATCGTCGTCATTCTGCCTCTCGGCGTGACGATAATCGTCATCCGCTTCTTGCTCGATAAGATCGGCACACCCGCCAGTAAATACTTCTTTTGGTTCCTCGAACCCGAACTCAAATCGATGCCCATCGCACAGGTCGGTCTTGAATTCATTTCCGTGCTGGTCGTGCTGCTGCTCATCACCTTACTCGGCTACGGTTCGCGCATCTTTATCGGCCGTATCCTACTTAATAGCATGGAACTTCTGCTGGATCGATTACCCTTCGTCAGCACGGTCTACCGATCCGTCCAGCAAATAGTGCAAACCTTCAGCCAACAAAAGAAGGCGGTCTTCCAAGAAGTCGTCCTCATTGAATATCCGCGCAAACGTTGCTACGTGCTCGGGTTCCTCACCAGTACTGCTAAAGGCGAGACGCAAGACGTCACCGACGAACATATCGTCAACGTCTTCGTGCCTACCACGCCCAATCCAACCAGTGGTTTCCTGCTGATGCTACCCGAAGAAGACATCACACGCTTGGACATGGCGATTACCGACGGTATGAAGCTAATCATCTCCGGCGGCGCAGTGGTGCCGGACAGCTCGAACGGCGAAGCCGTGCTCATCAACAATCCGGCAGAAGCCAGCATCACCGGATGAGCGCACCCGCGGTGACCGAACGCGCGCTGGTGCTACGCATCGCTGCCAGTGGCGAGTCCTTTCATAAAATCGACATTCTCACCGCTGAGAGCGGCACCTCTCTTTGCCTCAAGCGACTCTCGAAGAACCGCTCGCAGAGTACCGAGCCCGACCTGTTCGATACCGCCGACATACAATTGGAAACCTCAAAGCAGGGCACGGCTCGTTTCGTTAAAGACTACCAACTCGTGCACCGCCATAGCGCTATCGGCCAATCTTATCGCAAACTACAACACGCCTCCGATTTCTGCGCGCTGATTGCTCAGAATGGCCCACACATGGCCGACCCCGCAGCGCTCTACCATATTACCGAACGCACCCTAGACGCTTTCGCCGAACGCGCACTCCCAGCTATTGTTTTTCTAAAAGCGATCTACATCCTACTTAAAGACGAAGGCTATCCGGTGCGCGAGGCGTGGTGGCCACAACTTCCAGCTACTTTACGCCAGTCAGCTAAGCAATTGATTAACCCACCCACGCCCGACACTGCAGCCGCCGAACAGCTGGAAGCGTGCGCACAGATCAGTCGCAACCTCTGCCACTGGCTCCGCCGCGAAACTGACTTAATGTTGCCTAATAGCTTAGCTTAGCAGTCCCGGCGAATTGATCTCCATCCTACTTTTCACCCGCATTGTAGCGTGCGATCCATGCAGCGCTCCATTCCGCATAATCATCGGCCTCAATGTGAGCACGAGCCTGCGCCATCAGATCCAAGAAAAAGTGCGTATTGTGAATCGACAGCAAGGTGTGCGCTAACAGTTCCTTCGCCATCACTAGGTGACGCAAGTAAGCGCGGCTGAAATTCTTACAGGTGTAGTTATCCGCCTGCATAATTGGCTTCGGGTCGTGCTTAAAGCGCTCGTTCTTGAGATTCAACACTCCATCCGAAGTAAACACCGAGGCATGCCGCGCGAGACGGGTCGGCATCACACAGTCGAACATATCCATGCCAAGGCCGACCATCTTCAACAACTGCGGCGGCGTGCCCACGCCCATCACATAGCGCGGTTTTTCCTTCGGCATCACCGGTGCGGTCGCCGCAACTTGCCGAATCATCTCCTCTTCAGGCTCTCCGACGCTGACACCACCGATTGCATAACCGGGAAAATCCATCTTTGCCAACTCGCGGCCACAGTGCTGGCGCAAATCATCATAAATCGAGCCCTGAATAATTCCGAACACATGGTGCCCGGATTCCAAAAAGCCATCGTTCGTCGCATGTTCGAGAAATTCACCCGCCCAGCGAATCGTGCGCGCCACCGCCGCTTCGCACTCCTCCCGCTCACAGGGATACGGCGGGCACTCGTCGAGCACCATCGCAATGTCGGTATCGAGATCCTTCTGAATTTCGAAGCAATTCTTCGGCCCCAGAAACAACTTACGCCCATCGAGGTGCGAACGAAACTCGATGCCCTCTTCCGTGATTTTACGCAGCTTGGAGAGACTGAATACTTGAAAGCCACCACTGTCGGTCAAGATCGGACCCTTCCAGTTCATGAATTTGTGCAGCCCGCCCATTTCTTTCACCAGATCAGAGCCTGGACGAATATTTAGGTGATAAGTATTGCCCAAAATAATCTGCGATCCGACCTCTTCAATCTGCGCCGGCGTCATCCCTTTCACTGTCGCCTGAGTGCCGACCGGCATGAAAATCGGAGTCTGAATATCGCCATGACGTGTTTTAAGGACACCACAACGGGCTGATCCGGATTCTTTGAGCAATGTGAACATGAGGAGGAACTAAAAACATCGAAGGTTGAACGTCCAACATCGAATTGTTGATTTTTTAAAGGTCGCACAACTTCAGGCGGAAGGTATGCGAAGTTCGAAGTTGAATGTTCATGGTTCGGCGTTCTTAGTCATCCTTTCTAATGAGTCTCGACATTCCAAGTATCCAACAAATTGACGGTAGCGGCCTGCGCTTTGCTATCATTGCCTCGCGCTACAATGAAGCGTTGGTCGACTCTCTGGTGCAACACGCCTGTGCCACACTCATCGCAGCAGGTGCCGGAACCCCTCTAATCGAGCGCGTCCCCGGCGCCGCCGAGCTCCCCTACGCCGCTTCAGCCGTAGCCAACCACTCTCAATTCGACGCCATCATCGTGATCGGCGTCGTCATCGCTGGTGACACCAATCACCACGAGATCATCGGTGACAGTACTGCCACTGCCTTACTCAGCGTCAGTATCGCCCAAAAAGTACCTGTCATTAACGGCATCCTAGTCGTCAACGACCTCGCACAAGCAGAGGCTCGCGCCGGAGAAACCATCAATCGTGGCAAAGAATTTGCCCAAGCTGCCCTCGAAATGGCTCAATTTACACAAAAATGGAAGACAACGAACCAGTAACCCGCCGCTCACAACGCCGTGAAAACCGCATGAGCACCGTGCAGTTCCTCTACCAATGGGAGTCGAACAAGCCGGAAGTCCTCGCGGACGACGTCTGCCAGTTCTTCGAGAATCAGGAAGAAGATCGCGCCTATTACGCCTTTGCCGAAGAGCTCGCGCTCGGAACCATTGAAAATATCGAAGTCATCGATGGTCACATCAACGAACACGCCAATAACTGGACCTTTGATCGTATCGCCAAAGTCGACCTCGCCATCCTGCGTCTTGCTATTTACGAGCTCCTCTACCGCACCGACATCCCACCGATCGTCAGCATTAACGAAGCAATCGATCTAAGTAAGATCTTCTCCAATCCAGACTCTAAACGCTTCATCAACGGCATCTTGGATAAGATGAAAGACAAAATCACACGACCACTGCGTAAGGCAGCAGACTAAGGAACCGACCGATGCGTAGTCTCTTTAAAAAATTCAAAGAGGGGCTCAAACGCCAGACCCCTACTTTCCACAAAGCTTTTGATGACGTCTTTTCCGGCGCAAAACTGGATCAAGACGCACTCGATCAACTCGAAGAAGCGCTCTACACCGCCGATTTCGGCGTCGAAACCGTAGAGGAAATCATCGAAGAGATCCAAGCCGCATACAAAGCCGACAAGGAAATCCGCGGCGAAGACGCAGCCAAGATCGGCGCGACCGTGCTCACTCGTGTACTCGAAGGCTCGGAAGGCACTGTAACCGTCGGCCAGCACAAGCCCGAGGTCATTTGCCTCATCGGCGTTAACGGCTCCGGTAAGACGACCACTACTGCCAAGCTCGGACACCTGTACCAGAATGAAGGATACAGCCTGCTAATTGGCGCGTGCGACACCTTCCGGGCCGCAGCCAACGAACAGATTAAACACTGGGCCGATAAGCTGAAGATTGACATCGTCGCCAGCCATCACGGCGCCGACTCCGCCGCCGTCGCCTTTGATGCGTATGAAGCCGCCAAAAGCCGAGGCCGCGACATCGTGATTCTCGACACCGCAGGCCGCTTGCACACCAAGAGCAACCTAATGAAGGAGCTCGAAAAACTAAAACGCGTCATTCAGAAACAAGACCCCGCAGCGCCACACCACAGTTGGTTGGTCGTCGATGGCAGTCTCGGCTCCAACTCGATTGAGCAAGCGCGCGTCTTTAACGAAACCTTCCCACTCACAGGGCTGATCGTCACCAAGCTCGACGGCACCAGCCGCGGCGGAGCACTCGTCGGCATCTACCGTGAATTGAAGCTGCCAATCTACTTTGTCGGCCTCGGCGAACAACCCGACGATCTACAACCCTTTTCGGCGAAAAACTACGCCAACGCCATTTTTGGAATTACTGATGACGCGTAGGGGCTTTGCTTGCAAAGGCCGCAACTTCTATTTTAGCCTTTAGCCCTCTTCGAGATCGAGCAAGCTCGAGTCCACAACCACGACTAACATGAGCACCATCGCACCACTCACCGTCGAACTCGCCGACCGCGCTTATCCAATTCATTTTAGCGACAGTCTGAATGCATTGAAATACGACGTCGCGGCCTTACGCGCGGCTGGCCGCACTGTCCGTGTGCTCAGCGATGCCAAAGTGCTGGCCGCTCAACCTGACGTCCTTGCTCAGGCCGGTTTCGTAGATGCCGAAATTCTAAGCCTACCATCCGGCGAAAAGACTAAGTCGGTCGAATTCTTCAGCCAAGCCCTCAGCTTCCTCGCGGGGCAAGCCGCCAACCGCGACTGTGCCTTGTTCGCATTCGGCGGCGGCGTGATCGGCGACCTTTCCGGCTTCGTGGCAGCCAGCTATCTACGTGGTATCGATTTTTACCAAATCCCCACCACCCTGCTCTCGATGGTCGATAGCTCGGTCGGCGGCAAGACCGGCATCAACCTCCCCGAAGGTAAGAACCTGGTCGGCGCATTTTGGCAGCCCAAAGCCGTCTATATCGAAACCCGCCTGTTGGAAACCTTACCATCCCGCGAATTCGCAGCAGGAATGGCAGAGGTCATCAAATATGGCATGCTCTACGACTTGGATTTCTTCAAGGAGTTGGAGCAAGTCAACACACTCAGCGCAAGCTCTCCTGAACTCGCAGCCATCGTTCGTCGTTGCTGCGCGATCAAAGCAGAGATCGTCGCCGACGATGAAAAAGAGACCGCTGCGTCCGGCGGTCGTGCACTGCTTAACCTCGGCCACACCTTTGCTCACGCGATCGAGAATGTCGCTGGCTATGGCCAGTATTTACACGGTGAAGCCGTCGGCATCGGCCTCAACCTCGCCACCCAACTTTCGATCGAACTCGGCCAAATTGATGCCAGCGACATCACTCGTGCCATAACACTCATTGAGCGCTGCGGCCTCCCGACTGTACTCAAGACACCACTGCCGATCTCCGACCTGATGGCCGCAATGCAGCGCGACAAGAAGAACCGTGGCGGAAAGCTGCGCTTCGTCAGCATGCAAGGCCTCGGGCAAGCCGTGACCACCGACGGAGTCGATGGTGCACTGGTTGAAGCACTCTGGAAAACAGTCGGCGCGGCATAATCCAATGCAGCCCGAAATCAAACGAAGCAACGAAACAGACGAATTCGAAACCGCCGAGCGCTGCTCGATTTTGGAAGTGTCAAACGATCCCGACGATCCAGCTGTTTCGATCGCCCGCGCACGCGTCAAGCCAGGCGTCATCACCGAATGGCACAAACTCAAAGTGACCGCCGAGCGCTATCTGATCATTGCCGGCCAAGGCCGCGTGGAAGTCGGTACGCTGGTCGCAACTGATGTCAGCGTAGGTGATGTCATCCGTATCCCTGCTGATACACGCCAACGCATCACCAACACCGGCGACACAGATTTAATCTTCTACGCGATCTGCACACCACGCTTCAAAGCAGCGCACTATCAGGCACTTCAACCGTAACAACCAACCCACGCTAGGCTTGGGCATCACTAGGATCAGCGCTATCGGCGCATCCGCAGCAGGCGACCAATTCCGAAACCGGCTACGGCTGAGATCGCGATGATCAGAAACAGGGGCAGCTGAATGTGCAGCGCGATAAAGCTCAACGTCACTTCCTTGCTGTTTTGAGAGATCAGCACAATTAACAGGGTCAATAAAACCGAGCCGAGAATGATGCGGGTATTCTGCTTAGTCAGTTTCATCGCTGAATTCGAATAACAATAAAGTGATTCGTACCTGAGCTCCAAATATAGAGGCGATTCACGCCTTCCTGTAATTGTTTTTCGAGTTGCTCAGCTGTTGTCACGGCTGCGCCGTTCACTTCAAGAATCACCATCCCGCGCGCCATTAGATCCGCATACGGAGACTCCGCGAGCACATCGCTAATTAGCACACCATCGACTTCATCTGGGATGCCAAGGCCTTTGCGTATGCGCTTATCAAGCGCCTCTAACAGTACGCCATCGAGAATATCCTGCTCCATCTCAGAGCTCGCCATTGAGCCACTCAATCTCCCAAGTACCACCGACAACGTCAGCGTCTCATTGTGACGAATCAGCGCGACCTCTACTTTGCGCCCCGGACGCATTTGCGAAACGACCAGGCGCAGCTGGGGTGCCGACTCGATCTCTACATCATCGATTTTCAAAATAATATCGCCATGCCGTATCCCGCCCTTCTCTGCCGGCGAGCTTGCTTGCACTTGATTGACCAAGGCACCACGTGTGGATGGCAAGTTAAAGGCGTCTGCCAAGTCTGGGGTCAAGTTCACCGGGATCAATCCGAGCAAACCTCGTGGCACTTCGCCCGACTCGATTAGGTTCGTCACCACATTCAGCACCATGTTGGACGGAATCGCAAAGCCGATGCCGATACTCCCCCCCGAACCGGAGACAATTGCAGTATTAATCCCAACCAAACGGCCCGCAGCATCGATCAATGCGCCGCCAGAATTCCCTAAATTCACTGATGCATCGGTCTGGATGAAATTTTCATACGCACCAGGTCCGAGAATACCAGACGAATCACGCCCTAGCGCAGAGATGATTCCGCGCGTAGCGGTTAGGCCGACGTCCAACGGATTACCAATCGCAAATACAATATCGCCGACGCGCAGCTTGGCACTATCTGCAATCGTCACCATTGGCAGTGCCTCGTCAGGCTCGATTTTCAAAATTGCGACGTCAGTCTTCTCATCGGATCCGATCAGTGTCGCTACATACTCGATACCATTACTTAAACGCACACGAATCTCATCTGCCGCTTTGCCATGGTGCACCTGCACCACATGGTGATTTGTTACGATGTAGCCATCCTCTGAAATAATGACTCCGGAGCCCACCCCGACTCGCTCGAGACGCTCTTTTTGATCCAGCTCGGTGTCTGGCAGTGGACGTCCCCACTGGCGAAATAAATCCTGAATACCCTGCGGCGCACGCTGGTAATACGAAGACTGAATGATTTGCGATGAATACACCGCTACAACCGATGGTGTCGCTTTTTCCAGCACATCGGCATACGATACGACTGGCACGTCTCCAATCGCTGTGACCACCCGCGCATCTTCGATGACTCGAAGCTCCGGATTTTTTTCTGCCGCAAAGAGCGACGAGACAATGATACCGCTAAAGAAGATAAAGGAGGTAGGTTTCATATTAAGTAATTGGTTTTGTAACTGCGACAGAAGTCAATCCATTCGGTTCCGCAAGAGCAACGCTTTGAAAAAAAAGGTTACAAAAAGGGGCGCGGCGTCTTCCTGAAAAACGCATACGCGACCACAGCACTGTATTCATTCCACTTAGGGAAGCGCGCCACTACCAATCAAAAATACCGAGGCATCTTTAAACGTGCATTTATTAGAAAAGAAATAGTAAAGTGCTTAATATTCAAGGTATTGTCTATTTGCAGTCCCTCACCCCAGAAGTAGACGTGACCACCCTCATTGCCTCAACCAGCAGATTTACTGATTTTATCATGTTATCACTCTCGACTACCACTGGCTATGCAATCCGTGCGCTGAGCTGCCTAGGCCCTTCCGATGGTCCGCCAATGCTAGTCAAAGACATCGCCGCGCAATCCGACGTCTCAAATTTCTACCTTGCAAAGATAATCAGTCGCCTGAGTGAAGCGGGGTTGGTCAAGAGTCAGCGTGGTTACTCTGGCGGTATTCACGCCCGCCCAGCGGAACAAATCAGCCTACTGGACGTGAGCCGCGCAATCGAGGGCGAAGAACGGACTCAGAGCTGTCGCTAGGCATAGCCCAATGCTCCGACGAGCACGCCTGCCCGCTGCACCACTTCTGGAAGAATACGCGACCCGAGATCAGAAAAAACCTAGCCGAAACTACACTGAAAGACTCGGCAGGATTTGAAGCTCATCAAAAAAATCCTATTCCGAATTTTAGAACAAGGCAGAAATGAGTGACTCAAGAGCCGCAGATTATTTTGGGCAATCAAGCTTCCGAAGGTAAACGTCGGCCACATCAGCCCTGCAATGAATTAAATTCGCTCCCCTAACGCTAATCAGTCCTCGTATTTAATCTTCGATTACCTTAACAATTAAAAATGTTATTGGTTTTGCAGCCTAAACACGTAAGCACAAGGAATGAAGACCTCCCTCAACGCAATTGATCAAGCTAAAGTTCTCATCGTAGATGACGAGCCTCACAATCTGCAACTAGTGAGTGAAATATTACGTCTAGAGGGCATGCCCGTCATTCTGGCGATACAAGGAGACGAGGCCATAGAAATAGCCAGAGAGCAACAACCCGCACTCATCTTACTGGATATTATGATGCCAGGGCTAGATGGCCTAACTGTGTGCAAAATACTCAAGTCTGACAAAGCAACCAAATCGATTCCAATCATATTCTTAACCGCCGCCACCGAAGTAACGGACTTAGTCAGCGCCTTTGTTGCAGGCGGTGTTGATTACATCAAAAAGCCTTTTATTCGAGAAGAGTTACTCGCCCGCGTTCAGACACACATCAGTCTCAATCAAGCGCGCCAACAACTTAAAGCACTCTACCAGCAAAAAACAGATCTGCTAGCCACACTCGCGCATGACGTTAAAAACCCGACAGGTGCTATCGAGGGCTTAGCGACGCTGATGATGGAGGACATCAAAGAAGGCAATCAAGACACGCACGAATTCTACTCGATGCTAGAACTCACACAACAAAGCGCCAGAGGGATGACTGATTTCGTCAACGACATTCTCGACGAGGAGACGCGTAACCAAGGTGAGGTCCCTGAATTTACAAAAGCTCAAATCAATGTCGCAGAGATTGTCGCCCACTTGGTGAAACTAAATGCTGTTCAATCGAACGAGAAGGCAATTCGCCTCACATATGAGCCGACATTTAAGCCAATGGTGCATATCAGCCGACGTATTCTAACTGGCATGTTTGATAACATCATCAGTAATGCCGTTAAATACTCGCGTAACAACTCGGAAGTCATCGTCCATCTGATCCCATCTGAATCGCAACCCAACGGCTTCCGTTTCGAAGTTCACGACAGTGCCAGTCTGATTAGCCCTGAAAACCGAAAAGCACTCTTTAAGAAATTCACAAAAGGCACCGCAGTCCCGATTGGTAAAAGCTCTTCTCATGGAATCGGCCTAGCGATTGTAAAGCGCTTAGTTGATCTGCACAATGGCGACGTCGGCGTGCGCGAGCGAGAGGATGGCGAGGGTAATGTATTCTACCTAGAAATACCTCTAGAATCGTAGAGTGCCACAGAAACAATCCCGAAAAGAGTTATCTCACTCAGTCAGCACTGCATAGCTGCCTTTCAATTGACTTGATTTTAATCGCAATGCCCATGCGCACTTAATGGGCTCGCATAAAAGCCTTGATTGCGGTCGGAGTCGGCTCGACTGCGTGCTTCACAATCTCGCGGGCTTTCAATGTCTCCAATGATGGATGTGTTGAATCTTGTCCGATCGATTCCACGATCGTATCTGGGAATTTCGCCGGATGCGCAGTCGATAAGACGAGCTGTGGGCCATCGAAATCGCCAGCAAACCCACACGCAGTATGCGGATCGGCTACATAGCCGTATTGCTCATAGACACGCTTGATAATCGCACCAATCTCAGCGTCGTTGGTGCGCGAGCTGCTAATGCCGTCCGACTTAAAGTCTTCAAACACGTATTTACCCGTTTGCTTAAAGGTGCTGATCACTTCGCGAACCTTAGCCGAATCGCAATCTTCCGCGTAATATAGGAAGCGCTCAAAATTGGAAGCGACCTGAATGTCCATCGACGGAGCCAAGCTCGGTGCGACCTCATCCAGCTGGTAAATTCCGGATTGGAAGAGTCGGTGTAAAATATCGTTTTGATTGGTCGCCACTCGGAAACCTTTGATCGGCACACCCATGCGCTGCACCAACCAACCAGCTAAGACATTACCAAAGTTCCCCGTCGGCACCACGAAAGTGACGTCCTCTCGGATCTCCGCCGGCAAGCGAAAGTAGGCAGATAGATAATACACGCACTGCGCCAAGATCCGAGCGAGGTTGATCGAATTAACCGCAGAGAGACCAACTTCAGCCGCGAACGCACGATCCTCGAATACAGTCTTCATCGCCGCCTGCGCGTCATCAAAGCTGCCTTTGATCGCGAGAGGAAAGACGTTGTCCGCCCCAGTGCAAGTCATCTGACGCTCCTGTAGTGGCGACACACGGCCATCGGGATATAGGATGAAAGTCTTCACTCCAGTCTTACCAAGTAACCCGTGAATCGCCGCCGCGCCGGTATCGCCAGAGGTTGCGCCCAGCACAGAGATCGGATTTCCAGTACGAGTGATCTGCGCTTCGTAAAGATTGCCTAGAAATTGCAGGGCAAAGTCTTTAAACGCCAAAGTCGGCCCATGAAACAACTCTAGAACGAACAGGTCGTCGCTTAATTTTTGAATTGGTGCGATATCCGCATGATCAAATTTTGTGTATGAACGCTCGACGATCCCCTTCAACTCGGCACGGTCGATATCAGTCGCAAACACCGCCATAAAGGCTTCGCACAGTTGGGTATAACTGAGCGACTCCCAGTCTTTGAGAAAAGGCGCTAGATCAGGTAGTGTGGCGGGTAGATACAAGCCACCGTCGGGTGCTAGCCCTTCGGCAATCGCCGTCGAAAAAGAAACAGGAGGCACTTGGCCACGTGTGCTGATGTATTTCATAGCAACAGAGTTCTGAATTCAGAGCAAAAGAGTCAATCCACAATTGAGCACTGCGGCGCAGCGTGTGGGACTTCCCATATCAGTACAACCAGCGGCACTCTCGAAACATAAAGACGCTTAAGCGTTAAATGTGAGTATCATATTAAGCGCAAATCCCACAACCTCACCTCAACGGCGACTCCACCATAAAGGCGCTATGGTCTTTGAACTAAAAAGCCTCAATGCTGGATTCCACCACTAATAAACCACGGCCTTCATCGAGATGACGCAGTCGCCCTCATACCCCTGCGATGTCGCAGAAGATTTGCTCAAATGCGGTGATCGCATTTTCCATCAGCTTAAGATCGAAGCCCTCGTCTGGCGCGTGCAAATTATCAATCGGCGTAAACAGGCCGATCATCAAGGCATCCAGACCCGCGCGTTTATTAAAATCGGCAATCACTGGAATGCTGCCCCCTTCACGCAAGAAGATCGGCGCATGACCAAAGCATTGCTCAATCGCGCGGTCCGCTGATTTGAACGCGCGCGCCAAGGCTTGTGGTTGATCTGCGGGTGTATTGGGGCGCTCCGGCGGCACGGCAAGATATGCTTCTGCGACTGGCCCGCGACGCACCTGCAACGTCACTCCTGCGGGGCACAGCGCTTCAATCGCTGCGACGACTTGATCTTGTATCTTATGCGGGTCTTGGTTGGCAACTAAGCGGCAAGTGACTTTAGCAAACGCCTCACTGGCAATTACTGTCTTCGAGCCTTTGCCCTGATAGCCACCACCGATACCATTAAACTCCAGGGTCGGCCCAAAGCGTACAGCCTCGAGCGGCGAGAGGCCATTCGCTGGATAAAATGCGGGCACATCGAGCATCGCTTGATAGCTCTCGACTGTCTCTGGGTAGCGTTTTAATTCTTCGCGTTCCCACTCTAAAACCGGCAGCACCTCATCATAAAACCCAGGCACATTCACGCTGCCATCTGGCTTATGTAGCCCCGCGCAAATTTCCATCAACGCTTGTAACGGATTATACACTGCGCCGCCATGGATCCCCGAATGCAAATCGCTTTTCGGCCCGCGCACTTTAATTTCCAAATCAACCAGGCCACGCAGGGCGGTGGTAATGACCAGCTGCTCGGTGTTCGGGCTGCCGGTATCGGAGACCAAAATAAAGTCTGCCTTGGAGATGCGTTCGGCATACGTATCAAAGAACTTGGGCATGCTTGGGCTACCGATCTCTTCTTCTCCCTCGATCACATAGGTGATATTGAGCGGCAGGTCCGGGTGCTTGGCCAACACACGAGCAAGTGCCGACATGTGCACGATGGTCGGCCCCTTGTTATCGGCAGTGCCACGACCATACAGTCGGCCCTCGCGCACTTCGGGTTCAAACGGCTCACTGGACCAGAGCTCAAACGGGTCGGCAGGCTGCACATCGTAGTGCCCATAGATTGCAATGTGCGGCCACGCTGGATCGCCAAAGCGTTCGGCTAAAAGAATCGGGTGCAGCGCCGTTTCCACTACTTCGACTGTGAAGCCAATATCATGCAGCAGCCCAGTGGCATATTCACGCGCGCCCTTCATGCCATCTGCATACGCGGGGTCCGTCGAAACGGAGGGGAAACGAATATATTCTTTAAGAGCTTCGATTGGATCCAACATGCGCCCTAATTTGCGTTGTCCCTCTCACAGGTCAAGTGAGCACATTGAAATAACGTGCACCTGAGATAAACCCGCGATTCCGTGTGTATGTTGCCCGTCGCGACAAAACTTACTCACTCTCGCCCAAGGCCCACTTCAAATATGCGGGAGCTACTTGCTCTGCGCGTACGACGACCCACTCCGGCACATCGTAAGGATGCTGCGCTTCGATATATGCGAGTAGTTCGGCACTGCGCGTTGCAGCAAACTTCACCATCAGGCGCCATTCACTGGCAGATTGTACTGCACCTTCCCAACGATAGCACGACTCCACACTCCCATCAATCTGCACACAAGCGGCAAGTCTCGCCGTAACTAAACCATTGGCGAGGCGCCGAGCCACGGCTTCAGAATCGACCGACGTCCAACCGATTAACAAAGTGTCATGCATCTTTGATTCAATAATGTTGATTTCAAATAAACTAGCGGTGATCCCAAGGTAACTTCACCTGCACGGGTTTGTGATCCCACACCTCAAAAGGCTCAAAGATCTTACCAGGATTGAGAATTCCCTTTGGGTCGAGGGCATCTTTTACCGCTCGCATCGCCGCGATCTCAGCCTTGCTGTGTTGCAGCTCCATAAACGGTGCTTTCGCCAAGCCTACTCCATGCTCACCGGTAATGACACCACCGAGATCGACCACTTTCTGCATGAGCTTTTTGATGCCTACCTTCGCCTTGACTGCATCTGCAGCATTTGAGCGATCGTACATAATATGCACATGCAAGTTGCCGTCACCGGCGTGGCCGAAAGTCGGCGTAGCAAGGCCGATCTCTTTTTTCAACGCGATGGTATATCGAATAAGCTCTGCTTGCTTTTGAATCGGCACGACTACGTCTTCGTTTAATTTGGTATCCGCAATCGAGAACATCGATTGCGAACAAGTACGCCGCACCTGCCACAGCGCTTCGGCCTTAGCATCGGTACGAGCCTCGCGATGCGCCAGCGCACGGCTCTCCATAAACTCTAGTAATCGGCTACGTTGCTCGCGCACCTCAGCAGGACGCCCATCCACTTCGATCAATAAAATCGAAGCGCGCGGGCAATCGTCGAAAATCAAATTACCTGTGTAACGTTCGGCACACGACACGGATTGACGGTCGAGGAATTCGAGAATCGACGGATTTAGCCCAGCATCGAATAGAGCCACCACGGCCTTCAGTGCTGCCGCTTCGGACTTGAAAGCGAACATGCCAGTCCAGCGCTTTTGCGGTTTCGGGATAAGCTTCAACGTCGCGTCAGTGATCACTGCCAGAGTGCCCTCAGAGCCAATCAACAAATCCCTGAGGTTGAGCCCTGATACGTATTTTTTAAGTGCTAGACCTAGTTTAAAAGGACTGCCATCGGCATAAAAACCTTCGAGGCCGAGCACATAATCGCGGGTCACACCATACTTCACACACCTCAGGCCACCTGCATTGCAGGCGATATTGCCGCCGATGGTAGAGTATTTTTTCGACGATGGGTCTGGCGGATAAAACAGACCAACCGCTTCGACTTGATCCTGAATTTCAGAGGTAATCGCACCCGCACCAGCTGTCACCATACGAGACACAGTATCGATCTTAATATCGTCGAGAGCCGACACATCCAAGACCCACCCGCCGTACAGGGGCACAGTCGAACCCGTCGCAGACGAACCTGCACCTCGGACAGTCACAGGAATCGTATATTTATGAGCGAGCTTGAGCACCGCGCCGACCTCTGTAGCGGTTTGCACTTTCACCACCGCATCAGGCAAAAACGAAAGACGCAGGTTATCTAGGGACGCATCGAAACAGCTTTTTTCATCTACAAAGACTCGGCTAGGTAATTTTCGGCGCAAGGCCTTCATTGCCGTTTGGCTAGTGACCTTGTTACCACTCTGTGGCTTTCGACTGGGTTGACGACTCATATTACTCACAGGGTATAATTAATATTATAGTGAATTTAACCACACCTACGCTGAACAGTTCCATGGATGGGCATCTTTCAGTGTGCCGAGATATTTTTGACTACGACATACGGCTACTTACTACGTATGAACGGCAAGCACCTGCATATCCAGTTCGATAGTGAAACGCGCGCCAACTCGATCCTCGCGGTTCTCAGCATACACTTTGCCACGATGTAACTCAGCGATCTCTTTACAGATTGCAAGACCGAGTCCTGTGCTCGTCTCATTGCCGGTCGGTTGCACCGACGTCTTTCCAAAATGAGTAAATAACTTATGCATTTCATTCTCGGGAATACCAGGGCCTTCATCTTCGATCACGATTTTAAAGATCTCATTCACTTGTTCGGTCATCACTCGGATAAAAGCGCCAAAAGGCGAATACTTGACCGCATTACTTAACAAGTTATCCATCAAACGACGGAATTGAGCCTTATCGAGCATCAATAGATCTGGCATGCCGCGGTCATCTAATTCCAACTTGATAGACTTCTTATTCGCGGTGAACTGATAAATATTGAGCGAGGAAGAGACCACCTCACGCACCTGACAAGGCACTGCTTCCGAACGCTCTTCGCCGCTTTCAATAACCGATAAATCAAGCAATTCATCGACCAAATGCAGCATCGAGGCTGAAGTCGATTGAATCGTATCTGCAATTTCTTTCTGGTCATCATTGAGTGGACCACTCTCCGCGAGGAACTCTGAAAGACCACGAATCGAGGCCAACGGATTGCGCAAATCATGTGATGCGACACCTATGATGCGATTTTTCGCGAGGTTGGCTTTCTTTAGACCATTAATAAATTCGCGTTGAAAGCGCATTAACACACGCATCTTCAAGTGATTCCGAATACGAGCCAAAGCCTCGTGGCGATTGATCGGCTTTGCGACATAGTCACAGCCGCCCGCATCGAGCCCTTCGACGATCGAACTAGTGTCGGAGCGGCCCGTTACAAAAATAATCGGCACATGCTTCAGGCCCGGCATCGCTTTAATTTTTCGACAAGTCACAAAACCGTCGATACCATCCATGATAACGTCGAGCAGGATCAGGTCTGGCTCATGCGCTTCGATACATTCAATCGCACTTTCGCCAGAATCAGCCTCATCGACCACGAATCCACTGCGCTCAAGCACACGACGCAATAACTTACGAATAATCTCGTCGTCGTCCACGACAAGGATACGGGATCCTTCGGTATTAATTTCTTCGGTTTGATTCACTCAGGCGATAGGTAATGGATACGACAAGTATTCAGTAAAAGAGCTTCCAGAGCTCAAAGTCAATCAAAGGGACTCCTAGCGGAATATTCGCAGACGCTTTAATATTGCACCCAAGCGTCCTCTTCGCATTTTTCACGGCTATGCTTCAAGCTGGTATCGTAGGTCTCCCCAATGTGGGCAAAAGCACACTGTTCAACGCTCTTACGCGCACGCGTAAGGCTGAGTCGGCAAACTATCCGTTTTGCACGATCGACCCCAACGTGGGCGTCGTCCAAGTCCCGGATGCTCGCCTGGAACCTCTTCGCGAGATCTCCAAGACGAATAAGGTCATCCCAGCAGCAATTGAATTCGTCGATATCGCCGGTCTCGTCGCTGGCGCGAGTAAGGGCGAAGGCCTAGGTAACAAGTTCCTCGCCAACATCCGCGAGGTCGATGCCATCGTGCACGTCGTGCGTTGTTTCGAGGATGACGACATCATTCACACCTTATCCGGCATTGACCCGCTGCGTGATATCGAAGTGATCAACACTGAGCTCATTCTCGCCGATATCACCTCACTAGAAGGCCAACAAGATAAGCTCGTCAAGAAAGCGCGGGGGGGCGATAAAGAAGCTGCCGAAAACATCGTACTCATCGAGCGTCTACTGCCGCACCTGAACGAGACCAAGCCAGCGATCACGCTGGACTTATCGGACGACGAGCAGGCCGCGCTCAAGCGGCTCTGCCTACTTTCAGCAAAACCAGTGCTCTATGCCTGCAATGTTGCCGAATCAGATCTCGCTGACTATGCTGGCAATGCTTACGTTGCAGCCGTCGAAAAATTCGCCCACGAGCACCATGGTGCTGGCACCTGCGTTGTCTCCGCCTCCGTCGAAGCCGAGCTGATCGACTTTGACGACGCAGAAGCCTCAGAGTATCTCGAATCACTCGGCGTACAGGATTCTGGCGTCTCGCTCCTCATTCGTGCGACCTACGATCTGCTCGGTCTCGCCTCCTACTTTACTGCGGGCGTGCAAGAAGTGCGCGCATGGACTTTTAAAACAGGGATGAAAGCACCACAATGCGCTGGCGTTATTCATACCGACTTCGAATCAGGCTTCATTAAAGCCGAAGTGGTCGCCTACGACGATTTAATTGAAGCAGGCAACGTCGCCAAAGCACGCGAAGCTGGCAAATACCGACTTGAGGGCAAAGAATACCAATTTAAAGACGGCGACGTGACACTTTTCCGCTTTAACAATTAGGCGTTTTTTATTCCATACGTGTGTGTTATCATCGCGGCAGCCTAATCATCGCGATTAGCCCGAAGAATAGAAGATTCGCACAGTTGACTAAATCGAGACTCACTTGCACTTCTTTATGCTCACTATGATCTCGCGAATCTACCATCATAACTTTCAACGCCTGCCACTCATATTGGTCGGCATCGCAGCACTCTACCTGAGTGGTTGTGATCAAGCGCAACCGGTGACCTACCAAATTCCAAAGGAGCAACGCGCCGACACCATACCGCCGATGGCCGCGGCAACCACGTCGGAAACGAGCCCCCCAAGCAAGATGAATGTGCTGCCCGGCATGCAACAAGCGGCCAACGCAGCTGGCGAGGTCAACTTCACCACTCCCGAAGGCTGGGAAAAACTCGCTGCAAGCGGCATCCGCAAAGCGAATCTCAAAGTCACCGCCAACACTGGCAGTGCCGAAATCACCATCCTCACCTTCCCTGGCGATGTCGGCGGTCGCCTCGCCAACATTAACCGCTGGCGCGGTCAAGTCGGGCTCGAAGCAGCCACGGCCGAAGATTTACCCGACTTTACTACTGGTTATGCCATCTCAGGGCACCGCGGACTCTATGTGCGTCTTGAAGGCCAAACGCAAAGCATCCTCGGCGCACTCCTCCCTTTCCATGGCAGCACCTGGTTCGTCAAAATGCTCGGCGACACTCCCACCGTACTTGCCAACGAAGCGGCCATGAAGCAATTCCTCGATTCGATCCAACTCGAAGACCACGCACACTAAACCATGAAAGTGCTGCTTCAATTTTTTGCATCTCTGCGGCTTACTGTCGTCCTGCTTGCGTTGTCGATGGTGCTGATTTTCTTTGGCACGCTCGCGCAAGTCGAAACTGGTATTTGGAAAACACAGAAGGACTACTTCGAGAGCGTTCTAGCGATCTGGGCTTACCCCGAAGCATGGATCGCATACGATCAGCTCTACTGGCTGCGCATTCCGATGCCCGGTGGCTATTTGCTCGGCGGCATGCTGCTGATCAATCTCGTAGCTGCACACGTCACTCGGTTTACATTAAACGCCAAGAAAGCCGGCATCTTCCTAATCCACATCGGCCTGATCCTACTACTGATTAGCGAGTTACTGACTGACGTGCTCTCTGAAGAAAGCCAAATGCCTGTCGATGAGGGCGCCAGCAGTAACTACTCTCAAGAATATCGCGACAACGAGCTCGTGTTGATTGACCGCATGCACGCCGATTTCGACACCGTGCATAGCATCCCCATTGCACTACTCAAGTCAGGTAAAACAGTCGCCGTGCCAGAGAGTCCGCTGACCATTCGTACCGTCAGCTACTATCCGAACGCACAAATCGGCCGTGCCCAAGAAGGTGCCGCGCCAGTCGAGTCTCCCGCCAACCAAGGTGTCGCGGTTAAGATGAACGTCGTCGTCACACCGACTGCGGTTACCTATGCGGAGAATCAGATCAATACCGCCACTGCCTACGTCGAAGTGCTCGGCCCCGAGGGATCACTTGGCATCTGGTTGGTTTCGAATGTCATCGACGATCGCTTCCCACCGCAAATGGTGACTCTCGGCGAACAAAGCTGGGAGATCGCTCTGCGGCTAAAGCGCCACTATTATCCATTCGCAGTCGAGTTGGTCGATTTCTCCCACGAGAAATATCCAGGCACTGAGATCCCTTTCAATTACTCGAGTGAAGTGATGGTACGCCACAGCGATACCAGCAAAAACCAAAAAGCGCTGATCTACATGAATCATCCGCTGCGCTACGAAGGCCTGACCTTTTATCAAGCCTCGTTCGCCAACGACGACCGCACCTCGATCTTCCAAGTCGTGCGTAATCCAGGCTGGATCCTGCCCTACGTCAGCGTACTGCTAATGGGAGTGGGCATGCTCGTCCAGTTCGGCATGCATTTCTTTAAATTCCTCAAAAAGCGCGCTACCGTCTAATGAAGAAATTCGCTTTCACTCTGATCCTGATCATCGCTGCGCTCATCGTCGTATCGGGATTCAAGCCAGCCACTAACGCCTCGGACTTTGATGTCGCCAGCTTCTCTGAACTGCCAGTGCAAGTCGGTGGCCGCATCAAACCGCTAGACTCGGTTGCGCGTAACACGCTGCTCGTACTCGCTGCACGTCAAAAAGTCGTCACCCCCGAAGGCGTCACGCTCAGTCCGATCGAATGGTTTATGGATCTGACCATGCGTCCTGAAGTGGCCGACACCTATCGCGTGTTCAAAATCGAGTTTCCAGACGATCTTGGTATCGCTGGTCTCGCACAAAAAGGCCAGCGCCACTACGCCTTCAATGATCTATTGCCGCACTTCGACGAGATCCTGCGGCTCTATAAGGAGATCAACCCTGAACCGAAAAAACGTAGTCCTTACGAGCAACAAATCGCCGATCTGAACGACGGCCTCACACTTTACCACCGGGTAATGCACTCGCTGCACCCAGTCGGTACCCCTGAGCGCCTGGATCGACTCGTCGATGAATATCAGAGCTATATTAGCAGTATCGCACCAGGACTCGTGGCCCTCCGTCAACAGCAAGCGGGAGAGGACTACGATGCCGAACTGCTCAGCAGATTCATTCAGTTTGGCGACGATTATTTGAAACTTTCGAAGACCGCCTATTTGCGCGTCGTGCCGCCAATCGCGCCCGTCGACCCACTCGACGACTGGAAAAATATCGGCTTGGAATTACTCGACGTAATGCGGGGCGATGAACTCAGCCCTTACGTCACCAGCTACGCCAGCCTGACAATGGCATATCGCCTGGATCAGCCCGACATGTTCAACAACACCGTCGAACAATTACGCCAGCGCTTTATCGGTGATTTTCCGAACGATATTGGTCGTGTGCATTTCGAACGCGTCTTCAACCAAGCGCAGCCGTTCTACCTTTCGATGCAGCTCTACGTGCTAATCTTCCTGACCGTCTGCATCTCATGGCTGCGCTGGTCTGCGCCACTGGCCAACGCCGCATTCTGGGTGCTATTGCTTGCCTTTACCATCCATACTTTAGGGCTGATTGCTCGCATGTACATTCAAGAGCGCTACGGTGTTTTTGTGACGAATCTCTACTCTTCTGCGGTGTTCGTCGGCTGGGGTGCCGTGCTGCTCGGTGTGATCCTCGAAAAGTTTTATAAGAACGGCGTCGGCGCGGCGATGGCTTCGCTGGTCGGGTTCTGCACGCTCATCATTGCGCACCACCTATCCATGAGTGGCGACACACTTGAAATGATGCGCGCAGTGCTCGACTCCAACTTCTGGCTAGCGACACACGTCACCGTCATTACATTCGGCTACTCCGCTATGTTCTTTGCTGGCGCACTGGCACTAATCTTTACTGTGCTCGGACTATTCGCCAAGCGCTTCAGCAAGGAGTCGGCCAAATCCATCGTTAGCATGGTGTATGGTATCACCTGCTTTGCCACCTTGTTTAGCCTGGTTGGGACTATCCTCGGCGGCATCTGGGCCGACCAATCCTGGGGTCGCTTCTGGGGCTGGGATCCGAAAGAAAATGGCGCGCTCATGATCGTGATCATGGGTGCCATCGTGCTACACGCCCGCTGGGGCGGAATCGTGAAAGAGCGCGGCCTCATGGCTTTGGCTATCTGTGGTAGCATCGTGACCGCATGGTCGTGGTTCGGCACTAACCTACTCGGCGTTGGCCTACACGCCTATGGCTTTACCAGCAGTGGCTTCTGGTGGACGATCGGCTTTGCCGCTAGCCAGATATTTTTCATCTGCCTAGTGAACTTACCTTGGCGCTACTGGCGCAGTGCATTTGGCGAAGATAAGAACCGCCGCGAACGCAAACGTATCCTTATCGCTGCCCAAGAGAGCGATAAAGCTTAATTGGCGCGCGCCCGCCGCGGCGATAAGCCCGTAGCAGTCGCCCCTAAAGGGGCATCGAATAGCGACTCAAATACGACACGATTCGGCCGAATTTTAGTGAACGCGATGGTGTCATGTAACGTACCATCAAAGTAGAGTTTATAACCCATTGGTAGACGAGGAGATGCCGCGGCTTCAGGCGGCGCAAAGTGAATTTCAAGATCCACCAAATCTGTTCCTCTCAGAACTTGAGCCCGGCGATAGACTTCCTCATAGCTCTGCGGGTCGATATAATGATAAATAGGAAACGGCAATAGCCCACGACTCACGACCACCGCACAAACGCGCCCTTGCCATTGCTCATCAGGCAAACGCTCCAACACCGACTCAAGCCGGTAATCAAGTGACTCATGGGCATGGTAGCTCCATGCTAGGTGTGCGAGCGAACTCTCAAACAATGCCACCCGCATGAAGAATCCGACTTCATCTTTATTTAAATCTAAAAAATCGGTCTTAACCCATCCTTGCTGTCCATTATAGCCAAACGCTGCGCTATACTTGAAACCAACACCCTCGGTTTTTAATGTATACAGATTTGGGCAACGCGCCAATACAACCAATTCACAGGTTATATGTGCACTCGAAGCCGTGCCATTCACAATCAAAGACTTTACCTCACTGAGCTGTGTTGCCTTTAAATGCTTCTCCAGCAGAAGCACCAATGAAGACTGCGACGGCACCCTGCTATTTGGCTGATCGACGCGCTCACTGAGCTTTGAATTCGCCATCATTGCAGTCGGTGCTGCAGGTGCTGCAACGATAGGCGCACTGCCAACCAGTAACAAATAATACAGCAGTCCGACGATACCCCCAACCACAATCGTTACTGTCCCAACTACAAAAAGTACCGTTCGCTTAGGGACTTGTTGGCCTAGAATATCAATATATTGCGATGATTGCATTTCAGATTGTGTTTCGGGAAAAGGCCAAGAATGACCATTAGCAATTTGTATACGAAAAGCACCTAACAAATAAAAGCACTAAAGCATAGCGCAGTCGATTTGCTATAATCCATATATACAAGCTGGCAGCTTCGACACGTGAACTACACCTGATTCGCCACTTGCCGAAGGCAGACATTAACAGACAGCCCAGCTACAATTAGCCGCCGTTTGCCTGACGCTCCATCTCAGCGAGCTCTTCTTGAGCTTTGGCCACACGCGCCTGTGCTTCTTGGATGCGTTTCGCTCGCGCTTGAGAATCCTCATAAGCTTTTTTCTTGGCAGCCAACTCTGCTTCCAGGCGCGCTGCCTCACGCTCTGCCGCGCTGACATCAGATGTGGTCGAATTACGCGCAATCTCATCGCGCACTCGCTTCGCCTCCAAGGCCTGAATTTCTTCTTCCAGCTTCACCTGAGCTTGGGCTTCTTGATCATACTCATACTGCCGCTGAGCCTCAGCGGCTTCGAGCTCCTCCTTGTTCTGGTCATACTTGCTACCACCTAAACCACCCAGTGCAGCACCCGCCGCAGCACCCGCCGCCACATTCGTCCCACTACCATCACCGAGCTGAGCCCCAATCACAGCACCAAGAATCGCACCAGCCGCCACGCCGACATTACGCCCAGTATTGCCACTATTAGAAGATGCACATCCGCCACAAAGTATCGCAGCGCATAAGAGAAGTGGAGTGAGTGTGGCTTTAAACATAACTGGACACTATTGTTTAGTAAGGAAATTGCAATATCGAGAATAAATCACAGGATGAGGGGGAAAATACAGCCACAGGCTTAGTCAATTCGACTCCGATCATCACCAATTTGTTTATATATTGCGAGGCAGCGCGCCCCGATTCCCACATAACAACACGACACCTATGAGTTTACGAAATCCCGAACGCGGCCTTTTCTCGGTCAAAGGCCTCATTTTCAGCCTCGGCCTGATCGCCTCCTTTATCTTTGTCGGTGTGCTCTACAACGGACTGATCCGACCAGCCGCCAATAAAGCCGCTCTCGCGCAAAGTTATGGTGTCGAGGGTGCCGGCTCATCCTCAGGAATCTTCGTTATCCTTAAAGATTACGAGCAACAAATCTGCATCTCCCTCTTCCTCTGGGGCATTATGATCCTCATCTATAAGTTTATCCTCGTTCACTCGGAAGCGACCGTCCTCGGACGTTTCGCACCTGAGAGCGAAAATATCGAAGCCGAACCGGAGGTCGACCTACTCAGCGGCGCACGCAGTATCTCCCGCGAACGCGCAGGTAAACTCTCAGAACAAATCGACGAAAAGAGCGCGCGCGCCGATCTCAAAAATAAAATTCTCCCCTACGTCATGGCTCGTGGCCTCGAGCGCTACCACATGACCGGTAACGTGCCCGAAACCACCGAGACCATCATGGGCCGACTCGATGTCGCCTCCGAACAGCAAGAGAGCGAACTGTCGATGCTGCGCTATCTGGTGTGGGCAATCCCATCCATCGGCTTTATCGGCACCGTTCGTGGCATCGGCGTCGCCCTGCACCGGGCGGACGAAGCCCTACAAGGCGACATCTCTGGCGTCACTAACGCACTCGGCGTCGCCTTCAACTCCACCCTCGTCGCCCTCATCATCAGCATCGTGCTGATGCTCCTGATCCACCTCCTGCAAAGCGGACAGGAAGGCCTTATTCTGCGCGTCCAAACCTTCTGCCGTGAGCAGATCATCGATAAACTCTACGACCGCGATGAAGAGGACGCCCCCGAAATCGAGATTGAGATTGAAAACGCCGACGACGTGTCACCGTTAGACCACGACACCTCCCTCAACTAAGCACTCACTCCCACTCCGCGCGCAGCGCGGTCACTCAACCCATGAAACGCCGAGAAGCTCAAAGCTCCGCACTGTCATTTATCGACTGTATCTGTTGCGGTTTCGGTGCCGTGTTGCTGCTATTTATTCTCACTGCCAAGAGCCAGATCATCGACTCGCAAGAAGAAGCCACACAATCCCTCGCCGCTGGAGAAACCCTGCAACAAGCGATCGAGACAGCTGAGGCCAAACAAAAATCTCTCGCGAAAGACATTGCCGCACTTGATCCGCAACCTGATGCCAATGCCACCAGCGTCGCCGAGCTTGCCGCCGCGCAAGAGCGCCTCGCCAAAGCCATCGAAGATCAAACTAAGGCACTTGCGACACTCGATACCACAACAGAAACCGTCGATGCCGTGGCAGGTCTCGACCGCCCATCCGCCGACCAGAGCTACTTATCCGGACTGCGCCTAAGGGGGCCACGTGCCATTATTCTACTCGAAAACTCTGGCAGTATGCTGGCCGCAGACGCTAAGAGCGCCCTCGAAATCATCCGTACCGGCGGCGGAGCAAGCGCCGTAAAATGGCTACGTGCCAAAGCCGCGGTGCGTGCCGTGATCGCTTCGATACCAAAGGGCACCAAAGTTGCGATCTTGCAGATGAATGAAGCCACTTCGGCGGTATCCGGCAGCGCCGCAAGTCCCTATATCGACCCTTACGACAATAGCGCCCTACTCACCACACTCGAGCGACTCGACCAGCTCCAAGCCTCCGGCGGCGCCGACCTATCCAAAGCCCTGCGAACCGTCGGCAGCCTCAAAGAGCGGCCTAGCAGCCTCTTATTGATCAGCGACGGTCTGCCGAGCGCGCCCAACCCCAGTCAGCGCAGCCTCTCCGAGGCTGACCGCGTGCAACTCTTCAAAGGCGCAATGGCCACAGGCCCAAACTACCCCTGCAACGCGATCCTCTTCCCCTTCGAAGGCGATCCTTCCGCAGCTGGCCTCTACTGGCAACTCAGTGTCCGCACCAACGGCATCACCCTCATTCCTGACAACGATTGGCCCAGCCTCTAAAGAGGCAATAACTAATAGCTAATCTTTAATTAATGATAAAACGAAGACAGATGGAGGTATTCAGCCTCTCTTTTCTAGACTGCCTCTGCTGTGGCTTCGGCGCGATCCTATTGCTATTTATTTTATCAATCGGCTCAGGCAAGGCCGGCGTCGAAAGCGAAGTCGATGACCCCACTCTGCTGGGGATGCGCGCGCAACTCGCGCAGCTCGAAGCAGACGTCGCCAACAAAGCGGCTCTCCTCGAAGCTTCCATCAACAGCAAGCAGACCGAGCAAGAGCGGCAGCGCATACAATCTATCATTCAAGCATTGGAATCCACGCTGGCCGACCTCCAACAAGAATTCGCCAGCAAACAGGCCAACCTCAGCACCAGCCAGCAAGCCGCCGCCGAAGCCACCCGCCTCATTCAAAGCTTTAAGCACGAGGACCTCCCGCCCATCGGCCTGCCCGCCGATGCCACGCACCTCGCCTTTATCATCGATACATCTGGGAGCATGCGTAATCAGCACACCAATCAACTACACTTTGGGGTGATTGAGCAGATCACCGAGCTGCTCGACAGCCTGCCGGAAGTCACAAGTATTCAATTTATAGATACCAGCGGCAATTACATGCTCCGCGACCGCAGAGGCTCCTGGCTACCCGACACTCCTGGGTTACGCCAGCAAGCCCTACGCGCGGTGCTCAACTACCCGATCCTCAGCGTCAGCGATCCTGAACCCGGTGTGCGCAAAGCCTTTCGCGACCTCCAACAAATCCTCGACCCTAGGGACAACCTGAGCCTATACGTGATCGGCGATGACTTCCGCGGCTCGACTCAAAGCTTTCTGCTCAAACTAGATCGGCTCAACCCACGTGATTCGACCACGGGCAAACGCCCAGCTTCGATCAGCGCCATCGGCTTCCCAACTCTGACCAACCCCTTCCAAATCGGCGCTCCTCAAGGCAACGTCCGCTTCGCCAACATCATGCGCGAAATCGCCGAAGCCCACGACGGCGTGTTAATCCTCAAACCTAGGATTTAGAATACATAGTAGATGTCGCTCCTACTTCCTGAAATCGACCTACAAAAAAGCCAGCAATCAAATGCTGGCTTCTTACATAGTAAACGATGGTGCGGGTAGACGGAATCGAACCGACGACCTCTGCGTGGAAGGCAGATGTTTTACCTCTAAACTATACCCGCGTTATCGAAGCGCGTACGATGCCCACCCGCGCGCCAATGGGTCAAGACAGGAATTAAGAGAAATTAGCATTTTCAGTAATATTTCCCTAGGCCGCGGTCTCTTTCGAATCCCTATTAAAAAAATTGCACATACTTTGACTCAAAACACTCTCACAACGATTCCCCCTCATTTAATTCGATCTCAATTATCGAAAAATTTCCATGCAACGTCGCCAATTCCTTAAATTCGCCTCACTATCCACGCTAAGTTACTACGCCAGCTCATCTTTTTCCTTTGCAGCGCAACCACTCAGCCCAGAACAGCTCTACGCTAAATATGTGCCTATCAACAAAGGACTCGCAGCTGACTGGCTGCAGTCACTGACGACCCGCGAGCACGACCTCGATGCCGCCATCACATCCACTAAATGCAGCGGGCAGCTAGATGTGATTGGCATGACGGTTGGCGGAGTGGCCTGTGGCACTGTTTATTTCTCAGGAGATGGTCGCCTCTGGATTTGGGATATTTTCAACCAGCATCATGAAGGTGTCGTCGCCAATAACAAGGCGCGCAACCCTGAAGGGCTGAATAACATCTCTGGGCGTCAACCCAGAGAACGTGACGGTGCGAACTTTCTAATCCCGCCATCTGCAGACACGCACACCAATGGCGTGACTCAAAGCTTTCTCCTAAAAACCACCGGTCAAAAAACTCGTGGTATGAACGCCGAAGACTGGAAAAATGTACAGTTCCAAGGACGCTGGCCTGTTGGCACTGTACGCTATCGTGATTCCAACTCACCAGTTCAAGTTGATCTCTCAGCATACAGCCCATTCATCCCCCTTCGGCTCGAGGATTCATCGCTGCCTCTAACCATCCTCGAATATACCCTGAATAATACCAGTAAGCAGACTCAGAGCGTCCAGTTCGCCGGCCGACTGAACAATCCACTGGGGCAATTCTCAGGCAACGAACACCTACGTAGCACTCAGCTAATCGAGAAATCGACGTGGAAAGGGCTCCTACATCTGTTATCCACCGATGAAGCACTGAATAGTGATGAAATCAAAAAGACGCTCGACTACGGAACCATGGGACTCGCGTTGATTAATGACGAGTTAGAGACGACGATCGATACATCCGGTAAAATACAAACCTCACTGGAGCTGAAGCCCGGGGAGTCCCGCACACTACGATTCGCTATCGCGTGGCACCTACCAAACCTCAATCCCTCCCATCACTGTGGGTCACGTCAGCGGCACTACGCATCCCGTTTTGCCAACGCCGCCTCAGTGCTCGATTACTACAGCCAGCACCAAGCCCACCTCAGCGATACCACTAAAAAGTGGGTTCAAACCTGGAACGACTCCACCCTACCTCAATGGCTACTAGATCGATCTATTCTCACCGCTAACACCCTGCAAAGCCAGAACTGCCTAATCTTTGAAGACGGCCGCTTCTGGGCATGGGAGGGTGTAGGTTGCTGCCCAGGCACCTGCGGCCACGTCTGGCAATACTCCCAAGGGCACGCCCGACTCTTCCCAGCACTCGAACGCAACTTGCGCGAAGTCACCGATTTCACCATCGGCATGAAGGAAGCTGGTGACATCCGCTTCCGTGGCTCGAATGGCAACTCGAGCTCAATCGACGCACAATGTGCTTATGTCCTGCGCGTGCTACGCGACCACCAACTCAGCGATGAGCACGGCTACCTCCGACGCGTGTGGGAACCAACCAAACGGGCACTTAACTACCTCATTGAATTCGATGAGTCGGACAGCAGAGGTGGACTCGATGGGCTACTTGACGGCCGTCAGCACAACACCCTCGATGCGGAATGGCATGGCAAGGTCCACGTGCTTTGCTCTATGTATCTTGCCGCGCTACGGGCTGGCGAAGAACTGGCCAAACGGATGGACGATAGCGCCTACGCAAAACGCTGCGCCGACATTTTTGCCCTCGGCAGTCACAAAATCAACAGCCTCTTTAATGGAGAATTCTATGAGCAAATCGAGGATCCAAAACACACAGGCGCGATTGGGGTCGGCAAGGGTTGCTACATCGATCAAGTCATGGGGCAATTTTGGTCGAATCAAGTCGGCCTAGGTCGGCTCTACAAGCCCGAGCACCAAAAGACCGCTCTACGCTCACTCTGGAAGTATAATTTCGTTCCTGAATATGGCGCATTCCGCCAAGAATTCAAAAAAGGCCGGCACTACGCAGGTCAAGGTGACTCAGGTCTACTGATGTGCACATGGCCCAAGGGCGGACTTCGCCCCAACTTCAAAAAACACTGGCAATACGCCTATTTCAACGAGTTCATGACTGGGTTCGAGTATCAAGCGGCAGCCCATATGATCGCCGAACGTGATCCCGATCTAGTGCGCAATGGCCTCGCTATCACCCGTGCAATCCATGACCGCTATTCTGATAAGCTCGGCCGCAACCCCTACAACGAGATCGAATGTTCCGACCACTACGCACGCGCTGGATCATCCTACGCAGTGTTCCTTGCTCTGTGTGGCTTTCATTTCGATCAGGCTATCGGATTGCTCAGATTCGACCCAGTATTGACTGCTGGAAAATTCAAAGCCCCCTTCATCACCAGCGAAGGCTGGGGCACCTACGAACAACAAGACGGACATGCGAAGATCTCGCTACACTACGGCACACTCCGACTCGATCAAATCGAGCTCGGACAGCGCACGCCATCGACACTCCAGCTCAACAACAAAGCGATCAATCTCCCCGCGCTCAACATGCAAGCGGGTGACGTGCTCACGATGACTTAATACGCTTAACAACCAACACTATCATTCCGATGTTCCAATAATTCAGTTCACTTCGTCTAGATTTATAAATCTAGACTCAAAAGCCCTCTTCTTCGGGAAACGGGATCGGTGCATTAATATTTTGTTCTTCGATAAAATCCTGCAGGATTAATGCTGCGGCGCGGGAATCAATCTCCCCGCTACGCCGATCCAGTTTTTTCTTTTGCTGCTTCAAGCCCTGCTCCACTGAGTGGCTCGAAAGCCGCTCGTCGACCCGATGGACTGGCAAGCCAAAGCGCTTCTCGATTTCGCCAATAAACACATCGACCTCTTTCGCCCTAGTTCCAACCGAGCCATCCATGTTCAACGGATAGCCACAGATGATCGCATGAATGCGCCGCGTCTTGATTAGCTCCTCAATATGCTGGAGCCGCGCTTTTTTGGTCGCCGCCGTCGCAGCTGGCAATGGCACGCCGATGCCGACCTCGTCCGCATGCGCGAGACCAATTCGTTTCTCGCCCCAATCTATGCCTAGATAATTCATTGAATTATCAGGAGGCTGGAGACCTGAGGGCTGAGAAGTGGAGCTGAAATAAGAGAGTGCCAGACATGCTAAATGAAATGGTTCGTTTATACTAAATGCTTCAGTGCTTCTTTCGCGCCGATCGCTTGCACCAAAGCTTTGATCTCTTGCGCCTTATCCTTATGACACACGAGTGTCGCATCGTCGGTTTTCACCACGATCAGATCCTGGACTCCAAAGAGTGCGATGAGGTGATCATCGTCTCTGGAAAAAACAATATTGTTGCTGGAGTCTTGGATATGCGCGCTGCCCCGCACCACATTGCCTGACTCATCGGCTGGATAGTGGCGCTCGACGGCAGGCCATTCGCCCACGTCGTCCCAATCAAAGCCGGACTCAACCATCACCACGTTTTCGGCTTTCTCAATGATCGCATAGTCCACCGAGATCTTCTCTAACTTCGGATAGTGCGCCTCAAGCAACGGATCGATCGCAGTGCCTGCAGCCAGACCGGAGTCGATCGCTTGCAAGGCGCTCCAGAGCGACGGCGTATTCTTAGCGAGCTCGGCGGTGATGGACGCGACGGACCATACAAACATGCCAGCATTCCAAAAGTAGTCGCCCGAATCGAGATAGCGCTGCGCGGTCGCTAGGTCAGGTTTCTCAACGAAGCGTTTCACATTAAACACCGCGCGTCCGGCAAACTCGCCGAGTGCATCGGCCTGCTGAATGTAGCCATAACCCGTCGCAGGAAATGCGGCAGTAATGCCCACGGTCGCCAGCACAGGGTTCGCCTCCGCTGCGGCAAACGCAGTCTCCAAAGTCGAACGCAAGCCCTTGGCATGGTGAATCACGGCATCGGCCGGCAACATCGCAAAGGATGCATTTGGATTTTCACGCGCGACTAAAATCGTCGCCAGACCAACCGCAGCGGCGGTATCGCGTCCGACGGGCTCACCGATCACCTTAGCAGGGTCGAGTTCGGGGCACACTTCGAGCACCGCAGCGCGTTGCTCGGCGTTGGTGATCACAAAAACATCCTTGGCAGGCACGAGTCCGTCCAAGCGATCAATCGTCTGCGCCAGCATCGCCTTATCGCCGACAATCGGCAGCAACTGCTTCGGACAAGCCAAGCGGCTCTCAGGCCAAAATCGTTCACCGCGGCCACCAGCCATAATCACTACATATCTATCTGCCATGCAGTTAAGCTTGCGCGCTGCGTGCATTTGGCAAGACCAGAAGGGAACGTTGGTAGGGGCGTGCTTGGAGACTACCACCAAAGTATGCGCCCTTTTATATCCGTAATTAGAATAAACTATGAGCGGACATCGAGGCGATGTCCCTCCACTAGGGCACGTGTATTGACATGATGGAGGGGCACCGCCCCCGGTGACCGCAGCATTTCCAGAGACAACCTCGCTCGCAAAGCCCCCTACAATTAATAAACAGGATTGTAGCAGGCGGGTGTCATTCGATACATCTATCACCATGACACTTTCTGCTGCCGACAAAGAATCTTTGCGCCAATCCCTGTGTGCGCTGCAGCGTGCGACCGTTGAAGCCATCCTCAAGGAACAGGCGAACCGCAGCTCCGACCAACTGGCAGCGATTACGGAAGAGACGGCGGCAGATGTGATCTACGCAATCGATAGCATTGCCGATCAAGCGATTTTCAAATGGTTTGAGAACAACTGGTCAGCAGCGTGGCCGGTGCAAATCATCATGGAAGGGCTGGATGATGCACACACGCTGTGCTTTCCACTCGGGACCAAACTCGAAGACACCACCCTCAAGTGCATCATTGATCCGATCGATGGCACGCGCGGCATCATGTATGACAAGCGCGCGGCTTGGATACTCGCGGGTATCGCCCCACAGCGCGGCGCCGACAATACACTGGCTGACATCGAAGTGAGCGCGATGACCGAGATTCCCACCACCCGCCAATGGCGCGCCGACCAACTCAGTGCGACACGCGGCGGCGGCATGCACGCCTCAGCCTTCGACATCCGCAACCAATTCAAGCAGTCGCCTGTCGAGCTACAGCCGAGCCAGGCCAGCGACGTACGCCACGCTTTCGGCACGATCTGCCGCTTTTTCCCGGCGGGCAGCACCCTACTCTCTCAAATCGAAGAACTCCTGTGGGAACAACTCTACGGTGAATCGAGCGACGGCACGCCACTGGTGTTTAACGATCAGTACATCTCTACTGGCGGACAGTTTTATGAGATCTTAAGTGGGCATGATCGCTTCGTGGCAGACATACGCCCGCTGGTTTTTCGTGTGCTGGACATCGAAGAAAATCTCAGCGCCCATCCTTATGACGTATGCTGTACATTGATCCTCGAAGAGGCCGGCTGCATCGTCGAACATCCCGATGGCAGTCCGCTGAATTGCCCACTTGATACCACCAGTGCCGTGAATTGGGTGGCATATGCGAACCAGGCATTGGCGGATCATATACGACCGGCGCTGCAGACGGTGCTGAGCCGGTTGGTAGGGTAGATAAATGGAGGGTTACGAGCGGAGTGACAAAAGTCCAATACTCCGTCATTGCCATGCGTAGTGCTGGAAACGACGGAGCGTTTCCCTTCTGAGCAACAGATCACTGAAATGATATGACAGCGCAGAGCGCCATGGCTACATCTCACAGCAACAACGCAAGACACTGCCTCTCCACCCACAAGAAAGCCCTTCGTTCTTCGAACGAAGGGCTTTTTAGAAATATTATAAAACGGAAACGTCTTATGCGCCGATCTGGTAGCGCACAAAACGCTTAACCACCATGTTCTCACCCATCTTGGAAATCATAGCTGTCAACAATTCCTGAACGGTCTGATCGGGGTTCTTCACAAATGCTTGCTCTAGCAAGCAAGATTCAGCGAGGAACCTGTTAAGCTTACCTTCAACGATCTTAGAAATCGCTGCTTCTGGCTTACCTACAGCCGACGCTTCAGCGACTTTACGCTCAGCGTCAATAATCGCAGGATCGATGTCATCACGCGAGATACAGGCTGGGTCTACAGCCGCGATGTGCATTGCAATATCGCGGGCAAGAGCCTTGAAATCATCGTTTTTCGCGACGAAATCACTTTCGCAGTTTAGTTCGACCATTACACCGACCTTACCACCGAGGTGGATGTAAGTCTCGATAACGCCTTCAGATGCATCACGACCAGCCTTCTTTGCTGCGGTCGCCTCACCTTTTTTGCGAAGGAGAGCGACTGCTTCTTCGAAGTTGCCGTCAGTTTCGACTAACGCTTTTTTACAATTCATCAGTCCACCACCTGTGCTTTCGCGCAGTTCGCCAACCATCTTTGCTGTAATTTGAACACTCATGTTTCTATATTTTAATAATGTGAAAATTTGAGAAGCACTCTGAAACTGATTACTCAGCAGCAGGCTTTGCTTCGTCTTCGCCGTAACCGGCAGGAAGAGTCACATCGACGTCTTCTTGCTGCTCGAAAGTTTGCTCACGAACCAGTGGAGCGCTCTTTTGCACCTTCTTCGCTTCACGATGAGCGAGACCATTTTGAGCGGCTTCGAGGATTGTTTCAACGATAATACGGATGGACTTAACAGCGTCGTCATTACCCGGAATCGGGTAGTCGAGGATTGTTGGGTCAGAATTTGTATCAACAAGACCGATCACTGGGATGCCGAGGCGACGTGCTTCTGCAACAGCGATTTCTTCATTCTTAGTATCAACAATGAAGAGTGCGGCTGGAAGCTCGCTGACGTTGAGCATACCTTCGAAGTTGCGGTTCATACGGCTCATTTGGCGGCGAACAGCTGCCTCTTCCTTACCTGGAAGTTTTTCGAGACCGCCATCTGTATCCATCTGCAGAAACTTGCGGTATTTACCGAGCGAAGTCTTAATGGTTGCGAAATTGGTGAGTCCTCCACCCATCCAGCGATTGACGCAGAAAGGCATTTGGCAAGCGGTTGCCGCTTCACGCATAATTTCCTGCGCTTGGCTCTTAGTGCCGATGAAGAGAATTTCTTTACCAGAAGCAACGGTCTCTTCGATGAAAGCATATGCTTTTTCAAGGAGCGCGTGAGTCTGCTCCAAATCGATAATGGAGATGCCGTTGATATTAGCGTAGACGTATGGCTTGGACTTTGGATTCCAGCGGCGAAGCTGGTGGCCGAAGTGAACGCCTGCGTCGAGAAGGTCTTTTGGTGTTACATCCATGATATTAGTTTAAAGCCCTAGGATAAGTCCCGGGGAGAAATGAAGTTTTCTTAGGTTATTATTGATTGGTTGGTTTTTTAACGAAATGAAGCCGAAGGCCTCACATTATCTTAATCCACTGAATTAAGAAGCGGAGAGAAAAACGAGCCTCCCAGCGCAAAGCAAGCGTAAAGCTGGCAGTTTTAGTTAAAAACAATCCGCCAGAGTGCACCACGCGAGGCTGGCAAAAAAAAGGGCAGCCCGAACAGAGCCGCCCTTGAATCGATTCACCGAATGCCTTAATTCACTTTAATCTTACGGGCTTTACAGATATCAGCTTTAGGCAGTGTCAGATCGAGGATCCCGTCTTCGACGTGAGCGCGAATATTTGCCTCCTTCACACCTACGTTTAAACGTAAGTTTAGCCGATAATCGCCCTCCGGCAACTCACGCCGAAGCGGTCGCCACGCCGCCATCGCGGAGTGAGTGCGCGTCCCAGTGATGCTTAGATTATCACCATCAACCGAGATATTTACCCCTTCACGCTGGACGCCCGGCAGGCAAACCCTAACGTCAAACGCATCATCACTTTCCAACACATCGTAGCGAGGTCGTCGCCAAGTGTGAGTTTGAGCCGTCGGCTCAGTCGTATTTGTAGTATCGAGTTCAGTAGTGCTCATGATTCAATTCCTTTCTAAGGTTTTTAATTATTTGACCAAGATTTGACGCGACTTAGACGCGTGCTTCTTGGGCATTTTAATAGTAAGGACGCCGTCTTTACTATTAGCGGAGACTTGGTCTAGAGCAACACCATCTGGGACAGAAATCGAACGCTGAAAACTATAGTCTGTTTCAGTATTCTTAGTCTTTTCCGAGTAATTGCCACTGCAGGTCAGGACCGCATTTTCGATTTCCAATTCGATGACATTTTTTTTCACGCCTGGTAATTCCATGCGTGCAAAAAAATTGTGATCGTCCTCATAGAGATCGACTGCGGGTTGGTTTAAACTAGCCTCCGAGCCAAATAAATCATCTATAAGTCCACCGAAACGCTCGATTGTTGGCATTCCGAGGTCGAATAGACGATTTAAAGAACCGGCGCTAGGCATTTGTGGATATTCATAGCGTATTAGCTTCATCGTATTTCCTCCTTTGGTTGAGTTACACTGATTAATACTGCATATACTATGCCAAATCATTTAAAATTCATAAGCAACTGACGATAAATTACTTGTAAAGGACTAACGTCTTTTTAAAGAGCGACATAATGACCCAATTATTGCTCAACAAGTGCCCACTGGCACTGAATCTGTCACACCTGGAAAGTAGCGCGTAGGCTAAGCCAAGATGCCACCGATATAATCACGGGAAGCCAGCACTTCATCGGTTGTCAATCGCGGGCTGAGTTCGAGTACCAGCGTATGCTCTGGGCGGACAAACTCGGCAATCATCTTAAAATCAATCGTGCCCGTGCCCGGCACCTGATGGTCGCGTCCACTCTCTGACACATCATGTAAATGGAATCCCGTCAACCGATCCGCCATCGCAGACAGATGTTCACGATGATCGAGCAGTCCAAGCTGGTGCTTGATCTGGGCATGGCCGGTATCATGCCAATAGCCGACATGCTCTGGCTCGGTCAGTTCTTTAAGAAAATCGGCATACTCCGCGTCGATCGGCATTTCTTCCATACCTTCGCGATTTTCTAGGCACAATTTCAAATCACGTTCCTTCGCCCAAGGAATTGCCCGCTCATAACTTTCAACAATACGCGGCATTGAGCTCTTCGAAGCCTTTCGAATCCGCTTCATCGCACGATCACGGCGGCCCTCAAACGCTTTATTTCCCAACAAATCGCAGGCCTTAACATCCGCGGCTTCGATCCACTTATCAAGCTTCCGCTCTGGAGACTCAAAGAAATACCAGGTGCGGCCAGAATGCATTACAACTCGATTCGCCCCCACCTTCACAGCAAAATCAAGCGTCTGCTTTGTGTATTGATCCCACAACCGCATCTCCCGCTTATCAGCAGTCGATGGCTCATAAAGATTCGGCGCTGCGTGCTGCACGCTATTCGGTAATGGACAAAAGTTATGTACCGAAGAGATCTCAACCAATCCCTCTTCAACCGCTTGAAGAATCCCCGGCACCAGGGAAATTCGGATACCATGACTCAGTTCAATCTGCTTAAACCCTAGCCCTACCATCTCTTCGATCATTTCATAGCCATCCGTATGCCGTGCGGAACACCAGCAGGTGGACAAAGATAAACGGTCAAAAATATCACTCATGGCAATAATAGGGCAGAAAAAAGTCCCGACACGCATTGCACGGGGCCGGGACTCAATCAAGAACAAGCGCTTGTAGCACCCGCACTAATAAACTTACATGTTCGAGTAACGAACGCGAAGCATATTGTTAAAATCTAGCTCCTTACGCTTACGACGCTTCACCTGGGCAGGCTTTACGAAATAACGATTCGCGCGAATAGTGTGAATCGTACCCTCGCGGTCGAGGCGTTTCTTGAGGCGGCGGAGCGCACGTTCAATGGGCTCGCCTTTACGGACTTTTACTTCGATTGACATAAAAAAATAAATTCGGTTTTAAGGAAAAGAGGCAGAAACATGCGCCTGAGATTGGGTGCGTCAACCCTAATTTTCGATTTCGCCGGCCAATTCCTGTTCAGATCTAGGAGCAGCTAGCACTGGTGGGCGCGAAGATAGAGTCAGCGACACGACATTCTCGATATGGCGCGTATGTGGAAATAAATCGAAAGGCTGAATCAGAGTGATGTCGTAGCCAGCCTCGACGAACTCCTTTAAATCACGCGCCTGTGTGGCCGGATCGCAGGACACATAGACGATTCGCTGCGGGCGAAATTGCATCAATTGCTGGCGAAAGCTCGCATCGCAGCCCTTGCGCGGTGGATCGATCACCACCGCAGTCTGTTCTGCAGGGAACTTCAGCCCATTAAAGATCGCCTCGGCCTTACCGATCACGAAGCGCACATTTTTAATGTTACTAATCGTCGCATTCGCCTGCGCCCAACGCACCGCGGGCTCGCTGATTTCAACGCCCGCGGACAATTCAAACGATTTCGATGTCGAAAGCGTAAACAAGCCGACGCCGCAATACGCATCCACTAAGTAGCGTGCGCCAAGCAGCGATGCCTCACGCGCTACGTGCTCGACCAGTTCAGGCAGGATAAAAGGATTATTTTGGAAAAACTCTCCAGCCTTGAACTGAAATGTATGATTACCGATGCGCTCGGAGACGATCTCTTGCGGGTCAGTCACCACACCTTCGAGCACATCACGCATCAGTATCGTGCCACCACGCTGTCGACGCTTCTTGCCACCTGAGAGGCGTGCCTCTTCGCGAGCTTCCGGCAATGCCGCGTTGATTGCAGCCGTCGCAATCGGGCATTGCTCGACATCGAGAATCTGATTACGGCGGCCGTATTGCAAAAATCCAATCGGCTGCGAACCATCCTTCGCCGGACGCTCATAATGTGGCGTGATCTTGGAACGATAATTATATTCCTTCGGCGAACCGTGCGACAACTGCACCGGATGGTCGATCCCTCCGAGCTTTTGCATCAACTCCTCAACGTGCTGAGTCTTCTCCTTTAGCTGACGCGCATAGGTCATGTGCTGATACTGGCAACCACCACATTTTTGATATAGCGGGCAACGCGGCTCGACACGATCCGGCGAGGCTTCAAGCACTTCAAGTAGATCTGCATCCGAATAATTTTGAAAGTTACGATAGATGCGCGCCGTGACCCGCTCACCGGGAATCACGAATGGCACCATCACTACCCAGCCATCCACACGAGCGACGCCCATCCCTAAATTGGTCAAACTCTCAACGGTCACTTCGACCTCTTGATGATACTCAAAAGGCTCTGGTACAAAATTTTTCGGTGGTTGCATCCCAATGCCCTCCCCAATGCAGCCGCATCCTGCAACCTTAAAATCCATAACAAGCTTCCCATCGAACAACTTTCTGCCCTTATTAAGTTTCATAATATGCAAGACGCCTACATTCAGAGCCGCCAAAACGATCAAGTCAAAAACCTCGTCAAGCTACGCGAACGCAAGCACCGCGATCGCCAAGGGCGCCTTCTGGTCGAAGGTCTGCGCGAACTCGGTCACGCCATGGGCTCTGGCTATGAAGTCGAAACCATTTACTACTGTCCAGAATGCTTCCCATCCGCTCAGCACGAAACCTTTATTGCCAATACCCTCGGCAATGATGGTCCACCGCTGGTGCGCATGAGCGAAGACGCCTTCAGCAAGGCTGCCTATCGCGAAGGACCCGATGGCATTATCGCGATCGCCAAACAACAAAGTCACTCGATCCAAGAACTCGAGCTGCCTGCAGCGCCGCTACTACTGGTACTTGAAGGCATCGAGAAACCTGGCAATCTTGGCGCAATCCTACGTAGTGCAGACGGTGCCGGCGTGGATGCCGTGATTCTAGTGGACTGCGTACTTGACCTCTACAACCCCAACGCAATCCGGTCTTCCCAAGGCCTAGTTTTTGCACTGCCGATTATCTGCACCGAACAGGCTTTACTATCAGAATGGCTTACGAAACATCAGATTCAAACAGTCGCCACTACTCCCGATACGAATAACCTGCACTGGGACATTGACTACAAAAAGCCCACCGCACTGTTGTTCGGCAGCGAAAGCGATGGCCTAACCGACTTTTGGCTTCGCCATGCAAACGAGCGCATTCGCATCTCGATGGCCGGCAGAGCGGATTCGCTCAATGTCGCCGCAGCGGCGGCCATCTGCCTCTACGAAGCAAGACGGCAACGTTCTTAAAAAGGTGCGAGGGCGAGTCGGTCGTGGCTAAACAAAGGCTCACCGATACTCTTCATTTTCAAGGGTTCACCACGCGACGATCTTTGCGGGTCACGTCCAGCAGCACTTCGCGCAGCTTGTTTAAATTAACTGGTTTAGGTAGGAAATAATTCATCCCCGCCCGCTTAAACTTACCCTCGTCCGAGAGCACACCGAAAGCAGTTACTGCCACGATCGGCACATGCTTACCGAGTTCGCCGGCGTCGCCAGCTCGCAGAGCCAGCGACGCGGCTACGCCATCCATAATCGGCATATCAATATCCATCAAGATTAAGTCACAGCCCTTAGATTTCTGCACTAGATCCAGGACCTCCTGGCCATTTGTCGCAAAAACGACCTCTTGCTTCATGTGCCCCAGAATAGTCCCCATTACCTTGCGGGCAATCGGATCATCCTCAGCCACGATTAGCGAAAGGCAAACTGGAAGAGCCAACATCGACTTGGTCGACTTTCCGCCCTGATCTAACCGAAGCCCGCCGGTCGGCAATTCACCACTCGCGGAAGCTTGCATCTGCTCCATCTCGAACGACATCAGCGTGTGCACCCCACCCGCCTCATCTGGGTTTGCATACATCACACCGTTATAGCGCTCCAGCAATGCAGTCGACACCGCCCAATACAAATACTCCATCTGCAGCCGCGCATGATGTGCGCCGGTAGTCATCTGGAAGACTTCCTGTATCTGTTGTCGCCGCTCTTGGGAAGGCTCCTCACGAGGATTCACGATATCAATCTTAACATCCGCTCCATCCGTCCGCCATGAAATCTGCAAAACTTTTTTCTCAGTCGGAATCCTCACCAATGACACACTTTCAATCGAGCCTAGTATAGCGTTCTCGACAATCGCCCGCAAATGATCGCCATCGCCACGCAGGCGCAAAGATTTATCCTGATGGCTCAGCTCAAGCTTGAGCCCGCGCAAATCAGCACGAAAGACCAAGTCCTTCTTAATCTGCTCCATCAAATTGTGCAGATTCACCCACTCCCGATATTCCGGTAAATCATCCCATTCAGTTTGTATCTTCGATAAATTCACCATAGCCCCGATCACTGCCAGCATGTGCCGCGCGCAACCCTCAATCGCAATTCCATCGTCACTCGGGGCCTCTTCTTGCATGATCTGAGCAACCCCCAACAAGCCATTTAACGGCGTGCGTAATTCATGCGAAAGCGTCGCAAACAAGGCTGTCGAAGCCCGGTCGACTCGAGCGGCCTCTACCATCACTGGCTCCTCTTTCTTCACAATTGGGGCAAGAACCACAGGCTTAGGTTTGCGCAACAACAAGCCAACTAATAATACAACGCCCCCAAGGAGCACCACAAATAAAACCAAAAGCAATACTGTTAAACTATCTAAGCTCGCAATAATCACTCAATGAATCCACGGATCAGCAACTCGATCGTCAATAAGGATTATTGCTAAATCGTATTTAAAAACCACGTTTTTAAACTCCATTTTTGCTGGTGGATGCGCCTCAAGCAACTGCACGCAGCCCTAGATACTAGCTATCGTACACGATCAGAGATTTTGGATCGGCTAGGTCGAGTCGGCCTAGAAGTCACCAAGCTTGGCTAAAAACGGGTGCCACACACTGCTCATTTTCAAGGATTCACCACGTGCCGCTCCTTGCGGATCACATCCAGCAGCACTTCGCGCAATTTGTTCAAATTAACTGGTTTAGGCAGGAAATAATTCATCCCCGCCCGCTTAAACTTACCCTCGTCCGAGAGCACACCGAAAGCAGTTACTGCCACGATCGGCACATGCTTACCGAGTTCGCCGGCTTCGCCAGCTCGCAGCGCCAGCCCCGCGGCAACGCCATCCATAATCGGCATATCAATATCCATTAGGATCAAGTCACAGCCCGTGGATTTCTGGACTAAATCCAACACCTCCTGCCCATTCGTTGCAAAAATTACATCTTGCTTCATGTGCCCCAGCGCTGCTGCTAACAAACTGCGAGCAATCGGATCATCTTCAGCCACGATCAGCGAAAGGCGTACGGGCAAAGCCAACATCGACTTGAGTGGCTTCCCACCCTTATCCAAACGGAGGCCGCCGACTGGCAATTCACTACTCGCGGAGGCTTGCATCTGCTCCATCTCGAACGACAACAGCGTGTGCACCCCACCCGCCTCATCAGGGGTCGCATGCATCACGCCGTTATAGCGCTCCAGCAATGCAGACGATACCGCCCAATACAAATACTCCATTTTGATGCGCTTGTGATTCGCCCCCGTCGTCATCAGGAAGACTTTCTGTATCTCTTGTTGGCGCTCTTGAGAAGCCTCCTCACAAGGATTCACAATATCGACTTTAACATCTGCTCCATCCGTCCGCCATGAGACCTGCAACACCTTTTTCTCAGTCGGGATGTTCACTAAAGATACACTCTCAATTGAGCCTAACAGAGTATTCTCGATGATCGCCCGCAGGTGATCGCCATCGCCGCGCAGGCGCAAAGACTTATCCTGATGACTCAGCTCAAACTTGAGCCCACGTAAATCAGCACGAAAGATCAAGTCCTTCTTAATCTGTTCCATCAAATCATACAGACTCACCCACTCCCGATATTCCGGCAAGTCATTCCACTCGGTTTGTATCTTGGATAAATTCACCATCGTGCCGATGACTGCCAGCATGTGCCGCGCACAACCCTCAATCGCCATTCCATTTTCACTCGGAAGCTCTTCTTGCATTAACTGAGCAACCCCCAGCAGCCCGTTCAACGGGGTGCGCAATTCATGCGAAAGCGTCGCAAACAAGGTATTCGAAGCCGGATCAATTCGAGCGGCTTCTGCCATGACTGGCTCTTCTTTTGGCGCAGGCGGGGCAAGGAGCACTGGCTTGGGCTTGCGTAACAACAAGCCAATCAAGAATACAATGCCTCCGAGCAGCACCGCGCACATGACCAAAAGCAACACTGTTAAACTATCTATGCTCGCAATACTCACTCAATGAATCCACGGATCAGCAACTCGATCGTCAATAAGGATTATTGCTAATATAACATTTAAAAACCACGTTTTTTTAAGTCCAATATCGTCTGATTCAGCGCCTCTACCATTGGCGTCTTGGCTAAATAGCCTAAATCTCGCTGTGCTGCACTGATGTCGAAATAGTGATCCTTAGCCAACTCCACAGCAACAAATCGAGTGATTGGCGGCTCATCCCGACGGCCGAGCACTTTCCACAACCCCTCGCACAGGGCACCCACAGTATACGCCACCGGTAATGGGATTTTGCTCGTCAACGGCGCATGGCCTAAGCCCTCCAAAATCGAATTCAGCCACGGCCACAACTCGACCGACTCCCCCTGTGAAATAAAATACGCCTGCCCTGCTCCCTTGCCTGCAGCTAAAGCATCAAACGCATCCAAATGCGCGTCGGCCACATTACCCACGTATGACACATCCACGCGACTGCGCCCATCGCCCACGATTTTTAAACGACCCGCTTGCACACTCGCAAGCACACGCGGCAAAAGATGTGGGTCGCCCGGCCCAAAGATCAGATGCGGTCGCAAGGCCACAATCTTCAAAGTCTCCGAATTCGCAGCCAACGCCTCTTCCTCAGCAATCGCCTTTGTTTGCGCGTAATGACACAGCCAATTTTGCCCGTACGGCAGCGACTCATCGCCGCCGCGGATCGACTGGCCATTAAACACCACACTTGGTGTGCTGGTGTAGATCAAACGGCCGACGCCCTGCTCGTGACATGCCGCCACGACATTACGCGTGCCAACAACATTGGGCTGATAATAACGCTCCCAACTACCCCAAACGCCCGCTCGCGCCGCCACATGAAACACCGCATCCACACCCTCGCATGCAGCCGCCAGCGCCGATGCATCTGCAAGATCGCCACACACGACCTCCACACCTTGCGCTTCCAACAGCGGTTGTGATGATCGACCGATAGAGCGAACGGCGTAGCCGCGCGCCAATAAGCGCTCAATCACATAGCCACCGACAAAGCCACCGCCACCTGTCACTAAAATCTTCATACATGGCCAGACCTACCCACCTGCGAACTTCCTCGCAAGCGACAAACGGTGAATCTTCGCATTATGCCGCACATCCACGGGAAACGATTTCTCAAAAAAGAACGTGTTAATCGCACTCGTCATAGCATGCTGCTGGGCAATCTCACGCAAGCTCTCAACAAACTCCGTCCGTGCTGAATCATCCGCCGGAAATGCGCCCGTCTCCGGTTCGATCACGATCGCGGGACGTCCCCCGCCAACATCAATCAACGCCGAGCGAAACACTTGTGGGTGCGCATTAAAAATCGCCTCACAGCAATCCGTGTAAAGCGGCCCCTCCGCTGTCTGCACAAGCTCAACCTTGCGACCACAAAACCATAGCCGCCCCGCTTCACCGATCCAACCTAGGTCGCCCATGCGGTGCCAATGTCCCTCACCATCGGCAATCTTTGAATCTGCATCCGCATCTGGACGCTTGTCGTAGCTACGCGTGACCGACGACCCGCGCACGATAATTTCGCCAATCGAACCGACTGGTAGTTCCACGATTTCAGCAAGCGTCGCAATCGGCCCAGCAACTGGCTCAATAATCAGCACACTCACTCCAGGCAGCGGCGCACCCACACATGTCCCGTCGCCTAGCGTGGTGCGCACCGCAGTTTCGCTCAACACTTCCGTCGATGTGATCGAGCTCATTGGCAACGCCTCAGTGGCTCCATACGGCGTATGGATTTCACCATTGGGAATGATCGCTTTCATCTGCCGCATCAACGCTGGCGGCACAGGTGCGCCCGCCATCAAAATACGACGCACGCTCGGCAGCGTCAGGGCATGCGCCTCACAGTAACGCGCAATCTTGGTCCACAATGCTGGCGAACCAAAACTATTAGTCACCGAGTTCTGCTGAATTGCCCGCACGATCTTTTCCGGATCGACCGTCGCAGGCCGACTCGGGTTCATCTCTGGCACCACAGTGCACATCCCCAGCGCTGGATTAAATAAAGCAAACACGGGCAACATTGGTAAATCCACTTCGCCAGGCGCAATGCCATATTGCGCACGAATCGCCTCCACCTGCGCGACAAACATGCCGTGTGCGTAGCACACACCCTTCGCTGGTCCGGTCGAACCAGAGGTAAACAAGACTGCGGCCAATTCCTCGTCTGCAGAGTCTACGACGGGAAAATCCCCCAGTGCGCTATATTGAGCGATTTTTTGCTCAAATCCAGAACCGACCGAGAGCTTCACCGACACCCCACGAAAACTTGGTCGAAACAGACGCGCCACCCAGATCGCGGGGGGAATGCCAACCAGCGCCTCCGGTTGCGAATGCCGCACACAACGCAAGAAGCGCTTTAGCCCCATGCCCGGATCAATCACGATCGGCACTGCCCCGATACGAAACAGCGCAAACACAATACGAATCAAATCCAAGCCCGGCTTGACCATCAACAGCACACGCGTGCCACGCTTAATCCCGCGTGCAACAAAGTAATGAGCAGTCGCTGATGCCTCCGTATCCAACTGCGAGAAGCTACGTTCAACATAGCGAATCGCGCCATCAGCCTCACGCCCGACAGGCGCACGCACCGCAGCGGCATGAGGATGCTGAGCAGCTTGTTTAGCCAGAAAGTAAGCGACGTTGTGCGGCATAAGTTAAAAAGGCATCCCGATGCAGGACAGCCCGATTGCCAAGAAAAAAGCCGCTCCCAATGGAAGCGGCTTTCAGAAATATTTAAACCACTGTGACCTAATAGTCTTCGATCGTAATCAAGCCCCAAAGAAGCGTGGTTTTATCACCAGAAAAATTCTTACGAGTGTAGAGTTCGTCGGAATTGATGGTGAACGAATTCGGCGACGTTGGCGCATAGCTTTCCTGCACATTTTTATACAAGCCAAGGACATTTGTTTCCCCTGTAGTCATTTGTGCTTTACCACCATCACAGCCAGTGAATACGAGAGCCGCAGCGGCAAGAGAAAGAAGGGTGAGGGTTTTACAACGCATGTTTATTTTGGGGTTCATTGTTTAAAAAAATTAAGCTGCAAAGCCCAGAGGGACTTGGCAAGAGGTTTTTCACGGAGACGCTAAGGATTGTTATTCCTCGTCATCGAGCACGCCATCGGCGAGGTCGAGATTCGAGTGGACGGCTTTAACATCCTCTAGAGCATCCAAAATCTCAATCAAATGCAGCACTTTACGTGCAGTCTCCTTATCACTGATCGGCACCATAATATTGGGCAAATAAACCAAATCCGACTGTTCTGATTCGATCCCCTTGGAGGTCAATGCCT
>Ga0206125_10000458_pt1 | contig 53410 bp, 53 predicted proteins | sample Helgoland_Spring_4_FD_148598 | JGI IMG/M metagenome (GOLD analysis project Ga0206125, IMG submission 148598) | Pelagic subsurface seawater microbial communities from Kabeltonne, Helgoland, North Sea - Helgoland_Spring_Bloom_20160331_1 | ecosystem: Environmental > Aquatic > Marine > Epipelagic ... | reverse complement strand
TTTTAATATATGGAGTTCAGATGGGAATTATTTCATTGGTTTTGTATTTAGTCATACTAATTAAAGCCATTTATAATTCAGCAAAACTTTACATAAAATCCAATAATATAAATTATAAATCTGTTGGATTTATAACCAGTTTAACAAAATTTGGCTTATTAATTCCACTTTTTACAGCTAATGCTGAATTATATCTTTTTGTAGCGCTTTTTTCTTGGTATCTTGTAGGTCAATCAGAAAGGTTATACAATACAAAACTATAATTTGAAAAAGATTACTGTCCTTGTTGATTTATACTATTTAAAAGCTGCTGTTGCTGGTATTGGAAGTTATATAAGAGAACTTGAAGCTTCATGTAAAGATCACGGATCTGATCATATCAAGTATGTGTTTACACACGATATTAATAAAGTAGTTGGAAACTCCATTTTTTTAAATTCTAATAATAAAATTATAAGATGGTTTTTTCAAATTAGATATTTAATATATAAACAAATTCAGTTACCACTAAAAATACTTTTTTCTAATGCGGATTATGTTATTTGTCCGGATTATATAGCACCCTTAATCACATTTAATGCGAAAAGAATTACTGTAGTGCACGATTCGCTTTTTTGGGATCATAAAAAAAATTATAGTTTCTTATGGAATAAATATTTTATTTCTCTAATTAATTTAGGTTTAAATAAAGGGACTCAAATTATAACTACAAGTAATTACTCTAAAAAAAATTTAATCAAAATTTTAGGTAATCACAGAGATATTAATTTTGTTTATCAAAGTTTTAACTTTCACAAAACTTCATCATCCAATTACAAAATTCCTGAAAATTATCTATTACATATCGGCTCGTTTGAAAAAAGAAAAGATTTAATTACTCTAGTCAAAGCATTTAAATTAATTGATGATTCCAATTTAAAACTAGTACTTGCAGGAGCGCAAATAATCAATGGTAATTCCGAAGTTTTAAATGAAATAAAAACTTTTATTCTTCAAAATAAATTAGAAAGTAAAGTGATTTTAGCTGGATATGTTTCTAAAGAGGAAGCAAGCGTGTTGTATAAAAATGCAAGAATATATGTATTCCCCTCACAAGATGAAGGATTTGGTATTCCTATACTAGAGGCTTTATCATTTTCAGTTCCGGTCATATGTTCTGATATAGATATCTTCAAAGAAGTTGGTGGTGACTGCGTTGAATATTTTAAAGTTGGAGATTCTATTTCTTTATCTAAAAAAATAACTTCAATATTAAAATCTGAAAATTTAAAACAAAAGAATAATATAAAGCATCTTAATAAATTTAGTAGAAAAAACTTCATTAAAGGTTTTGAAGAGATTATTTTAGACAGTAATGATTAGCAAAAAAAAAATTTTATTACTTCATAGCTCAAACGATCTTTATGGTGCTAGTAAAATATTTTTGCAATTAATTGACCTTTTTATAAGTAAGGACTTTAATGTTCATGTTGTTTTGCCTGAAAGGGGAAAGCTTGATGATTTTTTAATTAAAAAAGACATTTTGGTATCTTATTATGAATTGGGAGTACTTAGAAAAAAATATTTAAATCCCTTAGGACTTATTAATAGGTTAGTTACTAACATAAAAGCAATAAAATTTTTATCAAATTATATTAAAACCCGTTCGATAGATTTAGTTTATACCAATACTTCCACTATTCTTAGTGGAGGAATTTCGGCTAAAATAAATGGTGTGTCCAGTTTATTTCATATTCACGAAATTCCGAAAGGAAACTGGTTATATGAAATTATTAGTGGAAAGATAATTAACAGAATTTCTCATAAAGTTTTAGCAGTATCAAATAGTGTTAAAAATCATTGGCTAAAAAATATTGATGAACACAAAATTGAAAGAATTTACAATGGAATTGTATTTGAAAAAACAGATACTTTAAAAAAATTAAATCGAAATCAAGCTGATATTGTCATCACAAGTGTGGCAAGGATTATTCCCTACAAGGGCCACAGTTATTTAATTGATATTGCTGATAAGCTTGTTAAAAAGTCTATAAAATTTAGATTTCTAATTGTAGGCGATACGCTTCCAAGTTATGCTTCATATGAAAAAAGTATGAAACAAAAAGTTAACGATTTAGGGCTAGAAAATAAAATTAAATTTTTGGGCTTTAGAAACGATGTTTCGAGTATTTTAAAACAATCAGATTTGTTTATTCATCCTGCAATTGCGCCAGATCCTCTTCCAACAGTATTGTTTGAGTCATTACATAATAACTTACCAACTGCGGCTACTAATTTGGGCGGTGCTATTGAAATTTTAGATAACGGGAGAAGCGGATTATTAATTCCATATAATGATCCAAAAAAAGCAGCCAATTTAATAAATGAGTATTGTAGCAACAATAAGCTGCAAAAAAAGCATTTAGAGAACAGTAAAAAGAATTTTAAAATTAATTTTAGTTCGGAATCATTTAATAAAAACATTTCAAATGAAGTAAATAATTTACTTAAATGAATAATAAAATAAATTTATCTATCATTGGAACAAGAGGCTATCCTTATGTGTATAGTGGCTACGAAACTTTCGTAAAGCAGTTAAGCGAACGACTAGTTAGTAAAGATTGTAATGTAACAGTTTATTGTCACAGGGGACTTTTTGATAAAAGACCAAAAGAAATAAAAGGTATAAAACTTGTGTATATACCTACTATTGAAACAAAAATATTATCTCAACCTGTCCACTCTTTTTTATCAATTATTCATGCTTGTTTTTCAAGACCTGATGTGTTGTTAGTTGTCAACTCGGCTAATGGTCCTTTTGGATTAATCACAAAATTATTTAGAATACCAACTGCTATAAATGTGGACGGTCTTGAATGGCTAAGACCTAAGTGGAAAGGTTTGGGGTCAATTTATTTTAAGTGGGCTTCAAAAATGGCCACTCTTTTTTATGATCAAATAATTAATGATTCTGATGAAATGAGAAAGGTTTATTTAGATCTTTTTAAAAGAGATTCTAAGGTTATTGCTTATGGAGCGAATATTAGAAAATCAGAATTTCCACAATTAATAAATAAATTTAATTTAAAACAAAGAGAATATTATTTAGTTATAGGAAGGTTAATTCCTGATAACAATGCTGATTTAATTATTAAGGGTTTTTTAAAATCCAGTTCAAATAAGAAACTAGTTATTGTTGGAGACGTTCCTTATAAAGATTCTTTTGCGTCTGATTTGAAAAAAATAAACGACAAAAGACTAGTTTTTACAGGTTATGTGAATGATCAAGATCTGTTGGCTGAATTATACCACAACTGTTATGTTTATGTTCATGGCCATGAGTTTGGTGGAACGAATCCTACTATGATTAAGGCCATGGCCTACAGCTGTGCTATTCTAGCTTTAGATACAGTATTTAACAAGGAAATGCTTCAAAAAGGAAAGTTTGGGTTATTTTTTAAAAAAGAACTTTTTTCAATAACTAATATGATTGATTATTGCGAAAAAGAAAAACTTATAATTGATAAGTTTAGATCAGAATCAGTAAATGGAATTTCTAATAAATATAATTGGGATTTTGTTGCTAAAGATTATTTAGAAGTTTTTAAACAATTAATAATTATTGAATAAAGTATGTAAGTTTAAAATTTAAATGAAAGTTATTAACATCATTTCCAGGATGATAATATGGACTTTTACTATCATCTAACTCCCATTGATAATTTAAACTTCGCGAGTAAATAAAATTTGCATTAGCCCAAATTTTTTTGAATTTTCTTGAATAATTTATATGAAAATTATAATCTTTCCAATATCTTCTGAAATCCTGTGAACTTGAAAATGCTAAATGATAAAAATCATTGTCTTGGTCAATTATTTCAAGTGCAACTCCAACTTTTTTATCAAGCTCTACTTTTTTAATAGAAAAATAGTGTGAGTTACTTCCCGGTCCTATTCCACTTCCAAGAACCTCACCATTGTTGGTATATCCATCTCTTACCTTGTTATGTGAGTACCAAGACCCTGCATTTCTTATTAATCTAGAAGCATTTTGTTCCATTTGTGTCCATTCCCAGCTAAACAAATAATCAGAACTTTTAATATCAAAAATTTTCTGTAAACCAATAGTTACTGCTCTACTATGATCTGAATCAAGTAATAAATCTCTAATATTTTGTTTTGAATCATTATGATGAAATTCTGCATATATTTCTGCTTGAGAGTCTTCCCATAACCATCTCAAAAACAATCCTGCCGCTTGATCAGTTAAAGCCTCATAATTTTCGTAAAGATCGTCTTTTCTAAATAAATTCTTGAATACTGGAAACCAGCTTGGATTTCCCTCTAGCCACCACATATCACCTTTAACTAACATTGAATACATTTGCACCCATCTTATAAATCCAATAGACATTCCTTTTATAAATTTTGGCGAATATGTTATAGTAAACCCTTGAAAGTATCTCCAATCATTAGTAACCCCCATTTGATTTATTTTTGGTATATAGGCTTTGGTTCCACCATATTCAAAATCAATATTAGGTGGAGTAAATCCAGAGGACTCTAATCTTCCAGAAACAAGTTGCCATTCAAAATTTCCAATTTTTGTTTTAACTGGTTTTATACTATTAAATGTTATGTGTTTAAATCCTCTGGCATGGTTACTCATCATTATACCGTTTCTTAATGATGGCCCCCACCAAATATTTTCATTTGAAATCCCAAAACTGAAATTTTTCCAATTAAGTCTAATACTTGTTTGACCAATTAAAAGCTCGTTGTGATTATTTTCGCCAAATCTTTCGGGTAAATCGATAGAATTCCATAAACTATATCTTTCTTGCCAAATTACAGGATAATGACCCTCCCAAAATCCTTTAAATTCTCTATTTTCACTGAAATGATGTTCAGGATTTAATTGTATAGTTAATGGACCAATTTTAGCAAAAAACCCTGCACTGATTAAGTGTTGATAACCCCGACTAGGTATCATACTTCCATTATTTCTGTTGTAGGGGTGTCTTGAACTATATTCAATCAAATAGTCAACAGGAAGTATTTGAAGACTAATAGATTTACTATTGTTTTCAAATATTTTTTTTGTGTATGAATTTAGATATTTTAGGTTTTTATTTTCTTCTTTAAGTGTATTTAGATTTAATGGCCTCAAAGTAAAAGAATAATCTGTTTTTAATTCACCTTTAATTTGATGAAATCTTAAATCATTTTCTATAAAATCATGATTCAAGTTTATATTTTGTGAATTTATTTGAACAAATATTAAAAGTGAGATAAGATTAATTAATTTGTTCATCTATAATTTAAAGCTCTAATTGTTAAATTATCAATAGACCAGCTTTCGTCACATTTACCTACAAAATTACCATCTTTATCAATAGCATTTGGTTGATAAAGTTCATCAAAAAATTTTAAAACTACTGCATTTCCAGAGCTTTTAAAAACTTTTTCTATTTTGTATAAGGTTGTTTTTTCTGAAAAAAAAGAATCTTTGCAAATTTCTAAAAGATTAGTTTTATGATGTCCAGTTTTAGGATTGTTTACAAATGGATATTCCTCAGGATATGATTGTCTTAAACAATAATTATCAAAACAAGTACTATTTGAAAAAGTGGTTAAAAAACTTGCGTTTGAATAGTCATTTAATATTGGCATATCCGGATTTAAAATTAGGCCCCAAATATCAGGTTTGTCATTAATTTGAAACCCATTAAAATTCCCATCCCATGATCCATGAATATATAATTCAAATGATACAAAAATATACTCGTGATCACCAATATCATCAAGATGTAATGTAAAACTATCATTATTAAAATCTCCCAAAACATTGGAGTTGTTGAACGAAGATACTGCTCCGCCATTAATATTTGTTAAATCAATATTTTCAAAATCATTTTCATAAATAATGTCGTCTCTGACTAATTCAGGATAGGAACAAGAATTAATAAATAATATAAATATTAGAAGCATTCTTCCCATACAGTACTAATTTTCAACAAATATAGTGTTTAAAAATATATATATTTTAAACAAAAACAAGTACTTTTGTAACTTGATATATGTTAGAAGCTTTAATTACATCTAAAACAAGATTAAGATTGCTCGTTAAGTTTTTTGTTAACATAGCAAATAAAGGTTATTTAAATTCATTGGCTAACGAGTTTGGTGAATCAACTAACTCTGTGCGAAAAGAATTAAATAATTTAAGTCTGGCAGGTTATCTTAAAAAAGAATCATTAAATAATAAGGTGGTTTATAAAGCTAATCAAGACCATCCTATGTTTAAAATAATTCAAAAAGTAATTAGAAAACATTTGGGTATTGAACAGATTTTGGAAAGTTTGTATAATAGAATTGGTAATGTTAGAAAAGTTATACTACTAGGTGATTATGCTCAAGGAGTTGATTCTGGTGTTATTGAAGTGTTAATTGTAGGAGATAAGATTAATATTGAATATTTGGAAGAAATATCTCCCAAAATTGAAAAAAAAATTAAAAGAAAAGTAAATTTTTATGTTTCAAAAAATCAGTTGAAACACCAGAGTTTAGTCATTTTTGAAGCTTAATAAAAGTTATTCATTTTTTTTAAATTATTGACTTTTGTGAGTCAAGTAGCGAAGCTTTTCAAAAAATTAAAAAATTAAAAAATTAAAAAATTGAAAATAAATAAAATATGCTGTATTGGTGCAGGATATGTTGGCGGTCCAACTATGTCAATGATAGCTTTGAAAAACCCTGAAATTACTGTTAAGGTGGTTGACATTAATAAGCAAAGAATTGATCTTTGGAATTCAAAAGACTTAAGTAAATTACCCATTTATGAACCTGGTCTTAAAGAAATAATTTCTATTGCAAGAGATAGAAATTTATTTTTTTCAACAAATGTTGATGAAGCTATTCTAGAGTCAGAAATGATATTTATATCTGTTAATACTCCTACAAAAACTTATGGTTCTGGCAAAGGGATGGCAGCTGATTTGAAATATGTTGAATTATGTGCAAGACAAATAGCTAATGTTGCAATTTCAGATAAAATTATTGTTGAAAAATCTACCCTTCCTGTAAAAACTGCAGCGGCAATCAAAGATATTTTGGATAATACCTCAAACTCATTGAATTTTGAAATTTTGTCTAATCCTGAATTTTTAGCAGAAGGAACAGCAATTTCAGATTTGCAAAACCCTGATAGAGTTCTTATTGGAGGTCAGCAAACAAAAGAAGGTAAAATTGCTATTAATAAATTAGTTAATATTTATTCCTCTTGGGTAGATTCTAAAAAGATATTAACGACCAACTTATGGTCGTCTGAATTATCAAAGTTGAGTGCTAATGCTTTTTTAGCTCAGAGAATTTCATCAATTAATTCATTATCTGAATTATGTGAAAAAACAGGGGCAGACATTGATGAAGTTGCTAAAGCAGTGGGAACGGATTCCAGAATTGGTCCTAAATTTCTAAAATCTTCCGTTGGATTTGGAGGTTCATGCTTTCAAAAAGATATTCTGAACCTGGTTTATATTTGTGAGTCATTAGGATTAAATGAAGTTGCAAGTTATTGGAAACAAGTAATCATAATAAACGATCATCAAAAATCAAGATTTGCTAAAAATATATTAAAAAATTTATATAATACAGTAGCTGGAAAGAAAATTACATTTTTTGGGTGGGCCTTTAAAAAAGATACTAATGACACTAGAGAATCAGCATCAATATACATTGCAGATATGTTAATTGATGAGGAAGCATTGATTAGTGTATATGACCCAAAGGTTAGTTCAAAACAAATTTATTTAGATTTAAACAATTTAAATTCCAGAGAGAGTGGTTTGAATGAAGAAATGGTGAACGTTGAAAAAGACCCATATATGGCAATAAATAATTCTCATGCAATTGCTATCCTTACTGAGTGGGATGAATTTAAGGATTATGATTGGAATAAGATTTTTCAAAAAATGAATAAGCCAGCATTTATTTTTGATGGACGTAACCTTCTTGACAAAGAAATTTTGGAGAATATAGGTTTCATATATAAAGGCTTGGGTAAGTAATGACAAATAAAACAATCTTAGTAACCGGCGGCGCTGGATTTATTGGCTCACATCTATGTAAGCGATTTGTTAATGAAAATAATTATGTAATATGTTTAGATAATTTAATTTCTGGTAAACTTGAAAATATTTCTGAACTAATTGAAAACGAAAATTTTGAGTTTGTTAATCATGATATTATAAATCCATATTACAGAGGAAATATTGATGAAATTTATAATCTAGCTTGTCCAGCATCTCCAAAAGATTATCAAAAAAACGCTATAAATACTATTAAAACTTGTACAATTGGTGTAATTAATATGCTTGGATTAGCTAAATCTAATAATGCTAAAATTTTACAAGCCAGTACAAGTGAAGTATATGGAGATCCTGAGGAACACCCTCAAAATGAAAGTTACAATGGAAATGTTAATACAATTGGATATAGATCATGTTATGATGAGGGTAAAAGGTGCGCTGAGACGCTTTTCATGGATTACAAAAGACAACATAAAATAGATATAAAAATCGTAAGAATTTTTAATACATATGGTCCCAATATGCGAAAAAATGATGGTAGAGTAATATCTAATTTTATAGTCCAAGCTTTAGAAAATAAGGATATTACAATTTATGGTTCAGGGAAACAGACTAGAAGTTTTCAATACATCGATGATTTAGTTTATGGTATTGTTAAAACAATGAACAGTAACATATGCGGTCCAGTAAATTTGGGAAATAACAATGAGTTATCAATAAATGATTTAGCTCAAAAAATAATCTATTTAACAGGTTCAGCTTCTTCTTTGGTTCTAAAGCCTCTTCCCTGTGATGATCCAAAAAGAAGAAAACCAGATATCAGTTTAGCTAAGTCTAAATTAAATTGGGAACCGAAGGTAAAGTTAAGCTCAGGTTTAAATAATACGATTAAATTCTTTATTAAAATTTTAAGATGAAAATATTAATTACTGGATCGGCTGGATTTATTGGCTTTCATTTATCCAAACAACTTATCGATCTCAATCACAATGTAGTTGGATTAGATAATATTAATGATTATTACGATATTAATCTGAAGCAAGAAAGGTTAAAACAATTAGGAATTAAAAAATCTGATTCTAATAAAAAATTAAACCTATGTTCAAGTGAAAAGTTCAAAAATTTTAAATTCATTAGGATGGACTTAGAAAATAAAATTGAACTTAAAAAATTATTTGCAAATCAAAAATTTGATGTTGTTTGTAATTTAGCTGCTCAAGCAGGTGTCAGATATAGTATTGAAAATCCAGAAGCATATATTCAAAGTAACATTGTTGGTTTTTTAAATATTTTAGAATGCTCAAGGCATAATAATATTAAACATCTAGTTTATGCTTCAAGTTCAAGTGTATATGGATCTAATAAGAAATTTCCTTTCAGTGTTTCTGACAATGTTGACAATCCCATTAGTTTATATGCTGCTACAAAAAAAAGTAATGAATTAATGGCACATACCTATAGTCATTTGTATAATTTACCTACTACTGGATTGAGATTCTTCACTGTCTATGGACCATGGGGGAGGCCAGATATGGCATTGTTTTTATTCACTAAAGGTATCCTTAACGAAGAACCAATTAACATTTACAATCACGGTAACATGTTAAGAGATTTTACTTACATTGATGATATAGTTGAAGGTTTGGTAAGAATTATTACTAATAAAAATGCAGTTTCTTATAAAATTTACAATATTGGAAATAATAACACTGTAAAATTATTAGACTTTATTAATGAAATTGAAAGAATTTTAAATAAAAAAGCAATAAAAAAATTCATGCCCATACAACCTGGAGATGTTAAAAAAACTTTAGCTGATGTAAATGATTTAATTTCTGATTATAAATATAAACCATCTGTAAAATATCAAGATGGAATTAAAAAATTTATTGAATGGTATTTAACTTATTACAAAATTAAAAATATTGAAAAATAAAATTAGTATAATTGGCCTAGGTTATGTTGGCTTACCTTTGGCATTAGAGTTTTCAAAAAAATATCCAACGGTTGGTTTTGATATTTCTTTAAACAGAGTAAAAAAATTAAAAAACTATATTGATGACACTTTTGAAGTTGATTCAATTGATTTAAAAGATAACATCATAGGTTTTGATGGTGAATTTGAAATAAATAATAGAGGTTTGTTAGTTTCTAATAAGTCTGATGCAATTAAGGATAGTAATATTTATATTATAACTGTCCCAACTCCAGTTGATAATAATAATCAACCATTATTAAAGCCAATTATAAGTGCAACTCAAACTGTTGGAAATTATTTAAAAAAGGGGGATTTGGTTATTTATGAAAGTACTGTTTACCCAGGTTTAACTGAAGAAATTTGTGTTCCTGAATTAGAAAAAACTAGTAAATTATTATATAATAAAGATTTTTTTATTGGGTATTCTCCAGAACGAATCAATCCTGGAGATAAACAAAGAACGTTGACAAAAATAACTAAAGTTACATCCGGTTCAAATTTTGAAACTGGTAAAAAAGTTGATAATTTATATAAGTCAATTATTACAGCTGGTACTTACCTAGCACCCTCTATTAAAATAGCTGAAGCTGCTAAAGTAATAGAAAATTCCCAAAGAGACATTAATATTGCTTTCATGAATGAATTAGCTAAAATTTTTAATTTGTTGGAAATTGATACCAACGAAGTTTTGAAAGCAGCCGGTACTAAATGGAATTTTTTAGATTTTAAACCTGGATTAGTTGGAGGTCATTGTATTGGAGTTGACCCATATTATTTAACATATAAGGCTAAAGAAATTGGTTATAATCCTGAAATAATTTTATCTGGAAGAAAACTCAATGATTTAATGGGTAATTATGTTGCAGAGGAAGTAATTCATCTGATGAAAAAAAATTCAATTGAAATAATTAATAGTAACGTATTAATACTTGGGATTACTTTTAAAGAAAATTGCCCTGATGTTAGAAACAGCAAAGCTATAGATGTGGTTAAAAGATTTAATGAATTTGAATGTAATGTAACTGTATTAGATCCATGGGCTGATAAAAGTGAAGTGAAAAAAGAATACGATTTGGATATTATTAATAAAATTCCTGGTGATAAATTTGATGCTATTGTTTTAACTGTTTCTCACAATGAATTTTCGATTATTAATTTAGAAACACTAAAAAAAGAATGTTCAGTGGTTTATGACGTTAAAGGAATTTTAGGTAATAAATCTGATGCAAGATTATAAAAATAATTTTTAAAATGAAAAAAATATTAATTACGGGAGGAGCTGGATTTATTGGAAGTCATGTAGTAAGAAGATTTGTCAATAATTATTCTAATTACCATATATTTAATTTAGATATATTGTCTTATGCAGGTAATTTAGAGAATTTAAAAGATATTGAAAAGAGTCCAAATTACACTTTCTTATATGGTGACATTTCAGATGAGAACTTTATAAATGAAATTTTTACAAAAAATAATTTTGACAGTGTAATTCATTTAGCTGCTGAATCTCATGTAGATAGATCAATCAAAGACCCATTATCATTTGCAAGAACAAATGTTATTGGAACTATAGTTCTTTTAAATGCATTTAAATCATTATGTAAACAAAACAATGATAATAAAAGATTTTATCATATCAGTACAGATGAAGTATATGGATCACTAGGTGATACAGGATTATTTACTGAGAAAACTTCTTATGATCCTAATTCTCCATATTCTGCATCTAAGGCAAGTTCTGATCATTTTGTTAGATCCTATGGTGAAACCTACAATATTCCATACGTAATATCAAATTGCTCCAATAATTATGGGGCTAATCAATTTCCTGAAAAATTAATTCCTTTATTTATAAATAATATTATAAATAATAAAAAACTTCCTGTATATGGAGATGGAAACTACACAAGAGATTGGTTATATGTTGAAGATCACGCAGCGGCAATTGACTTGATATTTCATAAGGGGCGAAACAAAGAAACTTATAATATTGGAGGATTTAACGAAATAAAAAATATTGATTTAGTCAATTTATTATGTGAAATAATGGATCAAAAATTAGACAGGCCTGTTGGAAAAAGTCAAAATTTAATATCATTTGTAAAAGATAGACCAGGACATGATTTAAGATATGCTATTGATGCGTCAAAAATAAACACTGAATTAAATTGGAGTCCTTCTTTAAATTTTAAAGAAGGTTTATCAAGAACTATTGACTGGTATTTAAACAATACTAATTGGCTCAATAATGTTACATCAGGTGCTTATAAAAATTATTATAAACATCAATACTCTTAATTATGAAAGGCATTATATTAGCAGGAGGGTCAGGAACAAGGTTACATCCAATAACAATAGCTATAAGTAAACAGCTTCTCCCAGTTTATGATAAGCCAATGATTTATTACCCAATATCTACTCTAATTTACGCAGGAATTAAAGATATTTTAATTATTTCAACTCCTCATGATACACCTATATTTAAAAATTTGTTAGGAGATGGTTCTCAATTTGGATGTAATTTTTCTTACAAGATTCAACATAAGCCTAATGGATTAGCTCAAGCTTTTGTTTTAGGGGAGGACTTTATTGGAAGTGATAAAGTATGTTTAATACTGGGAGATAATATTTTTCAGATGAAAATTAAAACAATTGAAGACTGTCAAAATGTTGACGGGGGAATTATTTTTGGTTATAGAGTTCACGATCCCGAAAGATATGGAGTTGTTGAATTTGACAATAATAACAAAGTTGTTTCACTTGAAGAAAAACCCTTAAATCCAAAATCAAATTATGCTGTACCAGGATTATATTTTTATGATAATTCAGTTGTCAAAATTGCAAAAAATATAAAGCCGTCAAAAAGAGGTGAATATGAGATAACAGATATTAATAAGTTGTATTTAAAGCAACAAAACTTAGATGTTAAACTATTAGGAAGAGGTTCGGTATGGTTAGATACTGGAACAATTGAATCTTTATTGCAAGCCACTCAATATGTTCAAGTAATTGAAGAAAGACAAGGAAGGAAAATTGGTTGTATCGAAGAAGCTGCTTTCAGAAAAAATTTAATTGATAAGGCTCAATTATTAAAACTTGCAGAGCCTTTGAAAAAAAGTGGATACGGAAATTATCTTGTAAAGATATCAAATGAAAAAAACTAAGACTTTTATAAAAGATCTATTCATTATTGAGCCTCAAGTTTTTAAAGATGATAGAGGCTACTTTATGGAATCATTTAAAGATAACTGGTTTAAAAATGAATTCCCAAATATTAACTTTATTCAAGATAATGAATCAAAATCAACATTTGGAGTTTTAAGAGGACTTCATTTTCAAAGCCCTCCATTCTCTCAAACTAAATTAGTAAGGGTTGTCAAAGGAAAGGTGTTGGATGTTGCTGTTGATTTAAGAAAAGAATCCCAAACATATGGAGAATTCGAATCTATAGTATTAAGTGACGAGAACAAGAAACAGTTTTTAGTTCCTAAAGGATTTGCACATGGTTTTTTAGTTCTAAGCAAAGTTGCTATATTTTCATACAAGGTTGATGAAATTTATTCAAAATCTCATGATTCTGGGATTGTTTGGAATTCAAATGACTTAAATATTGATTGGAAAATTAATGTAAACGAAATCCAAGTCTCAGAAAAAGATAAAAATTTACAATCATTTAATCAATTTAACTCACCATTTTAATGAATGTATTAATTACAGGAATAAATGGTCAATTAGGATCTGAATTAAAGGAGATATATCAAAAATATACGAATTATAATTTTTATTTTACAGATGTTGATAGTCTTGATATTACTAATTCGTTTCTAGTTGATGAATATTTTGTAAAAAATAAAATAGATTTTATTATAAACTGTGCAGCATACACCGCAGTTGATAAGGCAGAGGAAGAAAAAGAAAAAGCAAACGAAGTAAATTGTGTAGCGGTCAGAAATCTAGTAAAAGTATGTTTGAAACAGGATATTAAACTTATTCATATTTCAACTGATTATGTTTTTGACGGGAAGAAAAATTCCCCATACGACGAAGATGATTTAACTAACCCTATTGGTGAATATGGTTTAAGTAAGTACATGGGTGAAAATGAAATCTTAAAATCTAAGATTAAGGCTATTATTATAAGGACATCGTGGTTATATTCTTCTTTTGGAAATAATTTTGTTAAAACAATATTGAGATTGAGTCAAAAAAAATATTCAATAAATGTAGTTAATGATCAATTTGGCTCACCTACATATGCAAGAGATTTGGCTGAAGTCTGTATGCAAACTATTAAGCAATCTAATTCATGGCTAGCAAGGCCAGAAATATTTCATTTTTCAAATGAAGGCAGATGTTCTTGGTATGATTTCGCTAAAAAGATTTTAGAAATCAATGAAATAAAATTAGATATTGTTTCGGTGACATCTGAAAATTATCCTTCCAAAACAAAAAGACCAAAGTATTCTTTGCTAAACAAAGGGAAAATAAAATCAAAATTTAATATTAGTATTGCTAAATGGGATGATTCTTTAAGGGATTGTTTGAAAATTATAGGAAATAAAACGTTATAAAGCTACATGTGCTTATTAAAATAAAATTAAAAAATTATGTTAAATCTAAACGGAAAATCTATTTTAATTACCGGTGGAACAGGTTCTTTTGGTAAAATGTTTACAAAACTAATTCTAGAGAGAAATCCAGATTTAAAAAAACTTGTGATTTTGTCAAGGGATGAACAAAAACATTTCCAGATGGCTCAAGAATTTCCTATAGAGCAATATCCTGCTATGAGGTATTTTATTGGAGATGTTAGAGACGTAAAACGACTAAAAAGAGCTTTCGAGGGGATTGATATTGTTATTCATGCAGCAGCTATGAAACATGTTCATTTGGCAGAATATAATCCTATGGAATGTGTTAAAACTAATATTAATGGCGCAGAAAATGTTATTGATGCAGCGCTTGAATCTGACGTTAATCATGTGGTTGCTCTTTCAACAGATAAAGCTGCAGCTCCAATTAATCTTTATGGCGCAACAAAATTAACTTCAGATAAATTATTTGTTTCTGCTAATAATATAAAAGGTAATAGAGATATACGTTTTTCTGTTGTTAGGTACGGGAACGTAATGGGTTCTAACGGTTCTGTTATGCCTTTTTTCCTTAACAAAAAGAAAAATGGAGAGAAATTTATCCCAATTACCGATAATCGAATGACACGATTTAATATCTCTTTACAAGAGGGCTGTGAAATGGTATTTTATGCTATTGAAAATGCTTGGGGGGGTGAAGTCTTTGTTCCTAAGATTCCCTCCTATAAAATTTCAGATGTAGCAACTGCTATAGCTCCAGAATTAGAACAAAAAGTTGTTGGGATTCGACCTGGTGAAAAATTACATGAGGAGATGATTACCAAATCTGATTCATATCATACTGTAGAGATCGGAAAATATTATGCGATACTACCGCAAAATTCTCCTTATTCTGAATATTCAAAAGAAGATTATAAAAAAGCTTTTAATGGAATTGACGTAGTTGATGAATTTTCTTATAATTCTGGTAATAATTCTGAGTGGGAAACCATAGAATCTTTAAGAAAATTAGTTAAAATCCATGTAGATCCTAATTTTGAAGTTTAATGAATAAAATACCCTACGGCAGACAAAATATTGATCAAAATGATATTGATGCAGTTGTTTCAACTTTGCAATCTGATTATCTAACTCAAGGACCTAAGGTTAGGGAATTTGAAGTTAAATTTGCAAAATATGTTGGGGCAAAGTATTCAGTAGCTGTTAATAATGCTACCTCAGGTCTTCATCTGTCAATATTGTCTTTGGGTGTAAAAAAAGGGGACAGAGTAATAACTTCTCCTATTACTTTTGCTGCTTCAGCGAATTGTGTTAGATATGCAAATGGAGAAGTTTGGTTTGCTGATATTGATCCAGACACTTATTTGTTGGATATTAATTCTGTAAAAGAATTGATTGAATCACAGCCAAAAGGGTTTTTTAAAGGAATTATTCCAGTTGATTTTGCTGGACTTCCAGTAAATATGGAAGAGTTTAGAGCTTTAGCAGACGCGAACAATCTCTGGATAATTGAAGATGCTTGTCATGCACCTGGTGGATATTTTATTGATAGTAAAAAAGTTAAAAATTTCTGTGGGAATGGTAGATATAGTGATATTGGTGTCTTTTCTTTTCATCCGGTAAAGCATATTGCTTGTGGGGAGGGTGGAATGCTTACTACTAATTCTGAAGAATTATACGAAAAGCTATTACTTCTAAGAACCCACGGAATTTCCAAAGAGAATATGCAAGAAAATCATGGTAACTGGTATTATGAAATGAAAGAACTTGGTTTTAATTACAGGTTAACTGATTTTCAAGCTGCATTGGGAATTACCCAATTAGCAAAAAATAAAAAAGGAGTAGAAATAAGAAATGATATTTCAGTTACTTATAAAAAAGCATTTAAAGGAAAAATAAAATTTCAAGACTTGCCTGCTAAAACTTATAACGCACATCATCTTTTCATTATAGAGGTCGAAAACAGAAAGGAATTGTATGATTTTCTTCATTCTAAAGGTATATTAGCTCAAATTCATTATGTACCAATTCATACCATGCCGTATTATAAAAATATAGGTTATTTAGATGCTGGTCTTGTTCATACTGAAAAATATTATTCTAAGTGTATCAGTTTACCAATGTATCCTACGCTTTCAAATGAAGAGCAAAGTTACGTGATAAATAAAGTTTTAGAATTTATATCTAATGAATAGTAAACTAATTTTAGGTACCGTTCAGTTTGGTTTAAATTATGGTATAAATAATATTGTAGGAAAGCCTTCAAAAAAAAACATTAAATCAATTCTTGATTCGGCATATAATAATGGAATACAATTATTAGATACTGCAGAAGCTTATGGAGATTCACAAAATAAAATAGGAGAATATCATAATAACTCTACTAATAAATTTAATGTAATCACAAAGTTTAGTTCTAACGCTGAAGGGTTCTCTTTAAATATTATTGAAAGAGTACATAACAATTTAAAGATATTAGATGTAGATAAATTATACTGCTACATGTTTCATTCTTTTGATGATTTTGAAAATCACTTTGAAAATTATCGTAAAGAATTGCGGCTTTTAAAAAAAAATGGAATTATTGATAACATAGGTGTTTCTGTATATACTAATAATGAACTTGAAAGTGTTTTGAAATTTGATGAAATTTCCTTAGTTCAGCTACCATTTAATTTACTAGATAATGATAATAAAAGAGGAGATATCTTAAAAAAAGCAAAAGTCAAAGGAATTGAAATTCATACAAGATCTGTTTTTTTACAAGGATTATTTTTTAAAAAAATCAGTGAACTTGGTGATAAGATTAAACCATTAGAACCATACTTGAGATCATTAAATGATTTGTGTGATAAAGATTATAAAATAAATGATTTAGCATTGAATTATGTTTGTAATAAAAAGAATATTGACAGAGTTTTGATTGGAGTTGATAATGTTTTTCAGTTAAAAGCAAATATTGTTTCTGAAAAAAGAAATATTCAAAAAGAAATATTCAAAAAGATTGAAGCTATTGATGTTAAAGAAATAGAATTACTTAATCCATCAAATTGGTAATATGTTAAGAATAGGTATTTTAGGTTTGAGCGAAGGTAATGGACACCCATATTCTTGGAGTGCTATTTTTAATGGTTTTGATAAAACCAAAGATTGCCCTTTTGATGTAATTCCAGAATATCTTGCTCAACAAAATTTCCCTGAAGATTTTTTATCACATTTAGGAAAAGTAACACATATTTACACTCAAGACTTAAAGATATCTAAAAAAGTTGCTGAATTTGCTTTTATTGAACATGTTGTAGATCGTCCTGAAGAAATGATAAATAATGTTGATATGGTTTTGTTAGCTAGAGATGATGCTGAAAATCATTATAAAATGGCTAAAGTTTTCATAGAAAACGGAATACCAATTTTTATTGATAAGCCCTTAGCATATAATAGAGACGAAGCTGAGAAAATTTATTCTATAAATAGAAGCTCTTTAATTTATACTTGCTCATCTATCAGATTTGCAAAGGAATTTTCAGAAAAAATATTAGAAGGGACTAATTTTGTCAATGCGACTGTAATGAAAAGTTGGGAGCGATATGGTATACATATTATTGAACCTGTTGTTTCTATGTTCCCAAATAGAGGAAGGTTAATAAGTATAGAAAAAATTAATTCATCTAAAGGAGTTAAAATTAGAGTAGTTAAATGGGAAAACCTACAGGCGACTTTTACCACTACGGGCAAAATAAAAAGTCCTTTAAGTATAGACATTATGAATATTAATACTTCAAAAAATTTATTATTTAAAGATACTTTTTATGCCTTTAGAGAATCATTAAGAAACTTCATCAAAGTTACAAAAAACAAGAAATTGAATATATCTAAAAATGAAACTTTAGAAATTATAGAAATTATAGAAAAAGGAATGTAATGAAAACAATAATTTTAACAGGAGGAACAGGTTTAATTGGAAAAGCTTTAACTATAAATCTTTTAAAACAAGGGAATAAAGTAGTTGTCACCTCCAGAGTTCCAGACAAGAAAAAATTTGTATTTGAAAATAAATTAGAGGAATTTGAGGATAGTTTTGAAATATTAGAGCTAGATTACTTTAATAAATCTTCGATACGCTGTTTTGTTGATTATATGATTCGTTTAAATATATTTCCAGATTCAATAATTCATAACGCAAGAAGTCTGGATACTTTAAAAATTGAAAAAAATGGAGAATCATTAGAGGAAAATCTATCAGGCGAGTATAAAGTAGGTGTTATTGGGCCATATTTACTTAATAATTTAATATTAAATTCATCAATAGGAAATAATTTAAAAAACATAATTATCATATCTTCTATTTATGGAGTTGTAGGGCCTACTATTAGTCTGTATGAAGATTTTAAGTTTGAATCTCCTATTCAATATGGAATAACTAAAGCTGCTCAAATTCACTTATCTAAGGAATTAGCTATTCGTTATGCGGATGCTGATATTCGAGTCAATACAGTTTCTTATGGAGGAGTTGAGGGTAGGGCAAATGAACAATTTAAAAAACGATATTCTAATTTGACACCATTGAAGGATATGTTAAATCTCAATGAAGTAATTAAACCTATTGATTTTTTACTTAGTGATGGGGCAAGCGGAATGACTGGTCATAATTTAATAGTAGATAAGGGCTGGACATTATGGTAAAAGGAAAGAAAATATTAGCAATAATACCTGCAAGAGGAGGGTCAAAGAGAATCCCTAAAAAAAATATTTTAGATATAGCTGGTAAGCCAATGATAGCCTGGACCATTGAAGCAGCTTTAAATTCTCGTTATATCTCTAAAGTAGTCGTTAGTACAGATGACAAGGACATTGCTTCAGTAGCGATTAAATATGGAGCAGAAGTTCCTTTTTTAAGAGATAAATGTGCAGATGATCACTCTCCAATAAGCTTGGCAACAATCAGAACTTTAAAACAAATGGAAGAAGCAGGATTTGAAGAATCTGATATCGTTGTTCAATTAATGGCTAATTGTCCTTTAAGGAATAGTAATGATATAGATTTAGCTATTGAAAACTTTATAACCAAAAAATCTAATTTTCAAATAAGCAGTTTTAAATTTGGTTGGATGAACCCTTGGTGGGCACACAGGGTTGATTCAAATGGTTTTGCTTTACCTATTTTTAAAGAGAATGATCGTATGAAAAGATCACAAGATCAACCAGATTTATTTTGCCCAACAGGAGCTATTTGGATTGCAAAAACTATTCATTTAGTAAAGGTAAAATCATTTTATGGACCAAATTATTCATTTTGTCCTATTAACTGGACAAATGCAATAGATATTGACGATTACGATGATTTAGAAATGGCTAACATGCTTCTTAGTTTTAAGGTTATAAAAAATAAATAGTTAGAAAGATTATTCAAATCAACTCATAAAAATATTGTGCTGTTTTGACTTAAATTATATTAAAAGATATTTTGCATAATTGAAAAACAAATTTTCATTGAATAAAAATAAAATATATTTTCGGGCAGATGGAAGTAGCGAAATTGGTTTGGGCCATATTATACGGTCTTTGGCTTTGGCAGAAATGTTAAAAGCCGAATTTGATTGTATCTTTGTTACTCGTTTTGTTAACGATTATATTATTAGTGAGATTGAAAAATCATGTTCATCTCTTGTAAAACTTTCAGAAAAAAAAAACAAACATTTTCAAGAGTTTATTTGTCTCTTAAAAAAAGAGGATATAGTTGTATTAGATAATTATTTTTTTAATACTGAATACCAAAAAAAAATAAAATTTGTTGGATGTAAATTGGTATGTATTGATGATATGTATGATAAACATTATGTTGCTGATGTAGTTATTAACCATGTAATTGGATTAAAAAAAGAGCAGTTTTCAGTTGAGAATTATACTAAATTGTGTTTGGGATGGGATTATGCCTTACTGCGTAAACCTTTTCTTAATGTAACTTCTCGAAAGCGAACTGAACAAAAAAGATGTTTAGTTTGTATTGGAGGAGCAGATAAACAGAATATTACCTCGAAAATTGTTAGGTTAATTGAAGATGTTGAAAGTATAGAAATTATAGATGTAATATTGAGTTCTGCTTTTTTGTTCAATTATGAGTTGCAGAAAGTGATTATTAATAGTAAAAAAAAATTAAATATATTTTCTGATTTATCCTCACAAGAAATGGTAGAGCGAATGCAAATTGCAGATTTTGGCATATTACAAGCTAGCTCAATTAGTTTAGAGGCAATAGCAGTTGGTATGCCTTTTTTAGTAGGGTATTGTGCAGACAACCAAGAGGAATACTATTATAATCTTACAAAAAAAATAAAAAATATAGGTTTGGGCAATTTTTCAGAAATTCTCAATTTTGACAAAAATTTATTTAAAAAAATAACATTAAATAATAATATAAATTTTAACTCAGAAAATCTCAAAAATATTTTTTTAGATTTTAAATATCAAAATATTGTAGTTAATGAAGTTAGTTTTGTTAACTATACTGAATTAAATAGTAAAAATACTTTGAAAGTATTAGAATACCGTAATCAAGAACATGTAAGAAAATGGATGATAAATAATGATGAAATATCATTAGAAAATCATTTAAATTTTATCAAAAATTTAAAAAATAAAAATAATAATAAACATTATTTTGCAGCATTTAATAAAAATATTTTGATAGGAGCAGTGAATATAGTTAATTGTACTAATTCTAGATGTTCGGTTGGACTTTTCTATGCCGATGAGTTTAAAGAAAATGGAATTGAGTTGGCATTTTTTTTACAATTATTTGTTTTTCATTATTTAAAATTAGAAGAAATAAATGTGAAAGTTCATGTTGATAATAAAAATGCAATTGATTATAATATTTTTTTAGGTTATAAATTGTATTATACTGAAGGTTCGTGGTTGTGCCTAAAATTATTAAATAACAGAAAAGAAACTGATTATGAAACCTTTACAAGTAAATGTGTTAAAAACTATAAATTAAACAAATATGAATATAGAGAAATTTACAAAACTTTTTGAGCAACAATTTGAAGACTCTGATGATGTTAAATTTGAAATTAATACCAATTTCAAACAATTAGATGAATGGTCTTCCATTATGTCATTGTTAATTATAACTATGGTCAATGATAATTATGATATTGTCATAAATGCAGACGACATAAAGAATTCTTCAACTATTGAAGATTTATATAAGGTTGTTTTGACTAAAAAATAATATGGATTTAAAAGGTAAGACAGTTTTAATTACAGGAGCTTCGTCTGGAATTGGTAAAGCTATTTCTGAAAATTGTATTGAGAAAGGAGCTTCTATCATCGTTTTAGGGAGGTCACTATCAAAATTAAGAGATGTTTTTAAAAATGTAGATTCTAGTAGGATAGTGTTTTTAGAAATAGATTTATCAGATGTTGATTCTATTTTTGAAAAAATATCTGAAATAAAAAATATTGATGCTTTAGTTCATTCAGCGGGAATGTTAGAATTACGTCCTCTTAGAGCAGTTGGTTATGACAACTTGAGAGAAACAATGAAACTTAATTTTGAAAGTCCGGTTATGCTAACTAGTTTTTTAATTAAAAATAAAAAAATAAATAAAAAAGGCTCTATCGTTTTTATTTCATCAATTAATGGCAATAGAATAGGTAACGTAGGTTATTTATCTTACGCTTCTTCAAAAGCAGCACTGATTGGGGCAATGAAAGTGATGGCTTTAGAGTTGGCGCCTAAAAAAATAAGAGTAAATAGTGTTTTGCCAGGTGTGATAAAAACAGAAATGGCACTTAAACTTGAAGAGTCTATTTCTAAAGAAGCGATTAATGAGGATGTGAAAAAATATCCATTAAAAAGCTATGGTATTGCGAATGATGTTGCTCACATGGTAAATTATCTTATTTCTGATAATTCTAAGTGGGTTACAGGTTCTGAGTTTGTGATAGATGGAGGTTTTACTTTAAATTAAAGAAATGAAAGCAGAGTTTAATAATATTTCAATATCTAAAATAGGAACAGCTGTGCCTAAAAATTCTTTAGACTTGATGAGCTTATCCGATTTAGGTACAGAAAGAGAACTTAAAACTATAATTAAAATGACGGGAATATCATCGGTTAGAGTAGCAGATGATAATATAACCTCCAGTGATTTATGTATTGAAGCTGCTAATAATATTTTAAAAGACAGTGAAAATGTTGAAGTAGATGCTTTAATATTTGTTTCTCAAACAAGGGATTATCATCTACCACAGACAAGTTTTATAATACAGAACAGATTGAAACTTCGCAAAGATATTTTTTGTTTAGATATGCCAATGGGTTGTTCTGGGTATATTAATGGTTTGTTTCAAGCTAGTTTGTTATTACAGATTCCAAATATAAAAAAGGTACTATTATTGGCGGGAGATACTTCAACAAAGATGATTAATCTCAAAGATAGAGCTACAAGAATGGTTTTTGGTGATGGAGGATCTGCCACTGTTCTTGAAAAAGGGAATGATAATATAAGCTTCAATTTACAATCTGATGGTTCAGGAGCTAATAGCTTAATTATAAAATCTGGTGCTTTCAGAAATCCATCTGATGAAAAATCTAAAACTTCAATTTTAATGGAGGAAGGTAACCGCCGTTCTGCTGAGGATATGTATATGGGAGGAATGGATATCTTTAATTTTGCAATGAGAGAAGTTCCTAATATTGTTTATGAGCATTTGAGAGATTTAAATAAAACTAAGGATGATATAGACTTGTTAATTTTGCATCAAGCAAATAAGTTTATGGTTAATTATTTAAGAAAAATAATTAGATTAAATAAAGATGATGTTCCTGTTGAGGTAGATAATTATGGAAATACCGGCCCCTGTTCCATACCATTAGTTTTGTCTTTAAAAGGAAATGAATATATAAAAAAAAATAAATTAAAATTAGTAATGATGTGCGGATTTGGTGTGGGTCTTTCCTGGGGAACAGCTACGACCAATCTAGAAAACACATTGTTTTATAAACCAATCGAAATATAAAATATGAGCAAATCAGTCAAAATTATAATAGAAGAAACTCTTAAGGAATTTGTTAATGAAGAATTAGAAGATAATTCTATGGAGATAAATGGACATACTAGATTATTTGGTTCGGGTGCATTATTTTCATCTATTCAGTTAGTTTCATTCATTACGGAACTTGAAGAAAATTTAGAGGACGAATTAGACATTTCTTTGACGCTTGCGGATGAAAAAGCAATGTCTAGACGTACAAGTCCTTTTACTAATGTTAAATATTTAACATTATATGTTGAAGAAAAAATAAAAGAGGATGAATAGAGTTTCAAAAACTATTTTAATAACAGGAAGCAGAAAGGGTATAGGAAGGTTTTTAACTGAACACTTTTTAAGTTTAGGTGACACAGTTGTTGGTTGTAGTCGTTCAGACACTAATTTGAAACATAATAATTACAAGCATTTCTGTTTGGATGTGTCAGATGAAAAAGCTGTAAAAAAAATGACCTCCTCAGTACGAAAATTGTTAGGACATGTTGATGTACTGATAAACAATGCAGGTATGGCATCCATGAATCATTATTTGCTAACCCCAAAATCTACCGTAGAAAAATTATTTAATACTAATGTAATGGGTACATTTTTATTTTCTAGGGAAATGGCAAAATTAATGTCAAAGAAAAAAGAAGGTAGAATTATTAATTTTTCTACTGTAGCTGTTCCATTAAACTTAGAGGGTGAAGCCGTTTATTCAGCGTCAAAGAGTGCCGTTGTTTCTTTGACAAAGATACTAGCAAAAGAGGTTGGAAGTTTAGGAATCACAGTCAATGCTATTGGGCCTACTCCTGTTTTAACAGATTTAATAAAAGCTGTTCCTAAAAATAAAATACAAGAATTATTAAATCAGCAAGCAATTGGAAGACTAGGTACTTTTGAAGATGTTTTAAATGTAATAGAATTTTTTATGAAGCCAGAGAGTTCTTTTATTACTGGTCAAGTTGTTTATTTAGGAGGAGTAAGTTAATATAATGAGAAATAGATTTAAAGAATATTTTGAAAACACAGCTATAATTTCAGAGGATATAACGTATAGTTATTTAGAACTTGACTCTGAAGTATCTTCTGTTTTAAACAAGATAAAAGAACAAAATATATCCTCAGGTGAAACAGTATTTTTATTAAGTGATTATTCATTTAATGCAATAGCTTGGCTTTTAGCTTTATATGAAAATAAAAACATAGTAGTTCCTATAACTTCTTTAATAGAAAAAGAAATATTTGAAAGGATAAACAGTGTAGCTGTAGATTTTATTGTAGACTTGAGAGTAGATTCTATCAGTAGAATTGATGAAATAAAAGACAGGCATAAAATCATTAAAAAATTAAATACTGAAAATAAAAGTGGATTAATAATATTTAGCAGTGGCAGTACAGGTAAAGCAAAAGCTATGGTTCATGATATGGATAATTTAGTGTCTGTATATTTGAATAAGCGCATTAGAAAAATGACGTTTATGGTTTTTCTAATGTTTGATCACATTGGTGGAATAAACACACTATTTAATTGTTTAGCTACTGGAGCAACTGTGGTAATACCATCAAAAAGAGAACCTGAAGAAGTTATACGTTTGATTGATAATTATAAAGTTCAAATATTACCAACCTCACCAACTTTCTTAAATTTGATGTTAATGTCAGGTTCTTTAGACAAGTACGATACTTCTTCACTTAGAATGATCACATATGGTACTGAAGTAATGCAAGATACATTGCTTAAAAGATTGAAAGAATCATTCTCCAGAGTTAAATTTCTTCAAACATTTGGAACTAGTGAAACTGGAATAATCAAATCAAGTAGTAAATCGTCGAACAGTACATTTATAAAATTAGATGATCCTGATCAAGAGTATAAGATAGTTAAAGGAGAATTATGGCTAAGGAGTAAAACTCAGGTTTTGGGCTATATGAACCACTCCATGGAAAGTTTTACTGAAGATGGTTGGTTTATGACAGGAGATTTAGTAGAACAAGAAGGTGAGTATATAAAAATTAAAGGGCGTCTAAAGGAGGTTATTAATGTTGGTGGTGAAAAAGTTTTACCAGCAGAAGTTGAGAATATACTTTTATCTCATCCTTTTATCAAAGATTGTACTGTGCACGGAGAAACAAGTCCAATTACCGGTCAAACAGTCATAGCAAGTGTTTCAGTCAATGTTGAACTTGATAAAAAGCTAATAAAGAAAAAACTAAAATCTTTTTGCAAAGATAATATGGAAGCTTATAAAATACCCACGAAATTCAAGTTTGTTGATGCTACTGAATACAGTAACAGATTTAAAAAAGTTAGAGACAAAAATGATGAAATAAGTTAATTATGATAAAAAACATTAATAATGTCTTTGTAATTGCAGAATTATCAGCTAACCATGGAGGTAATATTGAAACTGCCTTAGATACAATTAGAGCTGCTAAAAGAGCTGGTGCAGATGCAATTAAGATTCAAACCTATACTGCAGAAACGATTACTTTAGATTCTAGAAAAGAATATTTTAAAATTAATCAAGGTACACATTGGGATGGAATGTATTTACACGATTTATACAAAAAGGCGTCACTACCTTGGGATTGGCATGCAGAAATATTTAGAGTTGCAAAAGAAGAAGGATTGGTGTGTTTTTCATCTCCTTTCGATCATTCTGCTATTGATTTTTTAGAAGAGTTAGAAACTCCAATTTATAAAATAGCTTCATTTGAAATCACTGATACTCCATTGATAGAATATGCAGCTAGTAAAGGAAAACCTATGATTATATCAACAGGTGTTGCAGAAATTGAAGATATTGAGTTAGCTATAGAGACCTGCAAAAAAGTTGGAAATAATGATATTACTATTTTAAAATGTACATCTGCCTATCCAGCTGATCCTGAAGATTCAAATCTTTTAACTATTCCAGATATTAAATCAAGATTTGGAGTTAAAGTTGGATTATCTGACCATACAATGGGTATTGAGGGACCTATGATTGCTACAGTATTAGGAGCTAGTATGATTGAAAAGCATTTTATTCTAGATAAATCAATTGGTGGTCCTGACGCACATTTTTCTTTAGATGAAAAAGAATTCACCAAAATGGTTAAAGCTATTAGATTGACCGAAAAAATGATGGGTAAAGTTGATTATGAAATGACTGATAAAAAGAAAAAAAGTCGACGATTTTCAAGGTCATTGTTCATTGTGAAACACGTAAAAAAAGGAGATTTAATTACTCTTGAAAATATTAAAAGTATTCGTCCAAGTTTTGGTATGCATCCCAAGCATCTTTCTGAACTGATTGGCAAAAAATTTAATGATGATTATGAAAAAGGCACACCAATTTCAATAAATATGTTTTACTAAAATTGTTAATAAAAATTATATGAAATATTGTAAAAATTGTTTAACAACTGATTTAAGACCAGGTGGTGAAATTAAAGACGGTCTGTGTTTCGCTTGCTTACATATTGAATCAACAAAATCTAGTCCAACAAGAACTAAATTAATAGAACTGAAAGAAAAATATAGAATTAGTCGGATTGGTCAAAAAAATAAAGGAGCATATGATTGTATAGTTGGAGTTAGTGGAGGTAAAGATAGTACCAGACAAGCACAATGGGTTAGAGATAGATTAGGTTTAAGACCGTTATTGGTATGTGTAGGTTACACCCCAAAACAGATGTCATATACAGGCGCAAAAAATCTATCAAATATTATTGAAATGGGGTTTGATTTAATTGTTACCACTCCAGCTCCAAAATCATCAGCAAAATTATCTTTGGAAAGTTTTAAAAAATTCGGAAACGTAAGTAAGTCGTGTGAGAAAGCTTTATTTTCCTCAGTTCCAAGGATAGCAATTAATTTAGGAGTTAATACAATTTTTTGGGGAGAAAATGGTGCAACTCATATAGGCGGAAAAGATGCATTAGGAATAGATGAATTTGATGCAAATAATATAAGAAAGATGAATACTTTATCTGATGGAGGAGAAGACTGGATGGATTCTGTATTAGAATATAAATATAAGAGAGACCATTATGTTTATCCTGATGAAATTCTTTTTGAACAACAAAAAATTAATATTTTCTTTCTTGGACCTGCTTGGGATGATTGGTCTTTTGAAAATAATGCAACTTACGCATCTCTTCATGGTTTAACTCTAAGGCCAGGTGAGGAGTTATACACTGGAGATATAACAAATGCATCAATGGTAGACGAAGAGTTTACAAACATTAATATGATGCTAAAGTATTATAAGTTTGGCTTTGGACGCTCTTCAGATGTAGTTAATGAGTGGATTCGTTTAGGCGAAATTACTAGAGAAAAGGGAATAAAAATTATAGAAAAATACGATGGAATTTGCGATGATAAAATAATAGAACTATACTGTAAATATGTAGGAATTAGTTTAGATGAGTTTTGGATAATTGCTCATTCCTATGTAAATAAGGATATTTTTGAAATTATTGAAGGTAATAACCGTCCTGTTAGAAAATTTAAAGTTGGTACAGATTATGAAAGTTGATATTATTGATATTGGAGTTGGAAATATTAGCTCAATAAAAAATTGGCTTGAAAAATCAAATATTCCTTCATCAATAGTAAAGACTCCAAAAAATTTGAGTAGTAATTTAATTATTCTTCCAGGTGTTGGTTCTGCTAAAATGTATGAAAAAAAATTAAAAAACAGCGGATTTGATAAGGCTATTAAAAATCATATATCAAATAATGGAAGATTAATTGGAATCTGTTTAGGTTATCAAATTTTATTTGAATTTTTAGAAGAAGATGGAGGAGTTAATGGTTTGGGATTATTGAAGGGTAGAGTTGAAAGACTCAAATCTAATAAAAGCCATACTTGTTGGGAAAGTTTTAAATTTAGGAAAGATCAATTATCAAAAATATGGATAGATAATAAATTTTCGAAAAGTAAAAAACAAATATTATTAGGCAGAGTTTTTTACAATCACAATTATGGGGTTATTTCTAAGGGAAAAGATGTCCTGAACTTCAAAATTCCCAATTATGAATACTGTTCGTACAGTATTTCTAAACAGATAGTTGGTTTTCAATTTCATCCTGAAAAAAGTCAAGTTACCGGTCAAATACTAATTGAAATGATTTATTAAATGAGAAAAGGAGCTATTGTATTATTTAAAGATGGATATTGCTTTCAATCTTATGGTTGGAAGTTTTTAAGGCCACTTGGTAAATTGCAAAATATTTTGGATCATCTGGAAGAATACGAAGTTGATGAAATTTCAATTATACGTCCTGTGAGAATGAATGATTCAGATAATTCATTTTATTCTGATTTAAAAGTTCTTTCAAAAATGAAGACTTCAACTCCAATAAGTTTTGGGGGAGGCCTATTAAACTATCAACGTGTAAAAGACTCTAGAATTCTTCCTTTTGAAAGATTAGTTTTTTCCTCTCAATTATTTTTAAATGATAATAATTTGATAAAAAAATCTTCTGAACTTTTAGGAAGACAAGCAATTATGGGTTGTTTGCCATTTAAGTTTTTTAATGATGACTTAAATGTTTTTGACTCCTCTGAAAATATTTTTAAGCCATTCAATAATTTAAATTATAAACAGTTGGATTTATGTGATGAAATTTTAACATACGATACTCATAATGAGGGCTTTATAAATTATTTCGATAAAAGAATATTTAAAAATGATTATTTAAAAAAAAGAAAAATAATTGTTTCTGGTGGAGTTCTTTCTTTCAATAAATATGAGATTTCTAAATTCAATATAGCATCGAAATTAATAGAGAATAAAGTTCTTCACCAAGAATATTCAATTAAAAGATTACATGAAAAATAAATGTAAAAATTGTGGTTATCCAATAACACATCCCTTTGGAATAGCCATTAATCAGGGAATATGCTCGGGATGTACTACCCACAACGAAAAATATGAACTAGATTGGAGTAATCGTTATGATAGACTTAATGAAGTAATAAAAGTTACTAAAAATAGTAAAAGTAAATATGATTGCATCATCCCTGTAATTGGAGATGCAGAAGATTATTTTGTTGTTTCAGAAGTTTTAAAATTAAAATTAAATCCACTTTTAGTAAGTGTAAATAGTTACTTTTTAAATGATATTGGATGGAAAAATTTACATAATTTATTTACTCATTTTGATCTAGATAGTATTGTTTATAATCCAGATATAGTTACATACAAGGAACTTATTAGAACTAGTCTTAGGAAATATAATCATATGTTGTTACCATTTTTACAACTTCATACATCCTTTCCAGTCCATTATGCAGAACAAAACAATATACCTTTAATTGTATGGGGGGCAAATCAAAGTATTGAACAAGTTGGAAAGTTTTCACATTTAGATGAAGTAGAAATGTCTAAATGGTCTAGAAAAGAACATGACTTATTTAATGTAGACATAGATACTTTGATTGGAAATGGTGCTCAAGTTAATGAAAGACACTTAAATTACTATTACTATCCAAAGATTCAAAAATTAGGGAAAAAGGTTAAAGGAATTTATTTAAGTAATTATATGCCTTGGGATCCATTAAGTCAGAATTGCTCTACAATCGATTTTGGTTTTACGCCTCAAAAAAATAATACTACTTTTGATATTTATGAAAGGTCTGGCTCATCAGTTTACTATGGAATTCATGATTTAATGAAGTTTGAAAGGATAGGCTATAGAAAAATCAATGATCATATAGTTAGAGAAATAAGACATAAAAGACTTAGTTCTAGTGAAGCCCAAGCACTTTTTAAAGAACAAGAAGAGCAAAAAGTTTACATAAAACCTTTTTTTAGCTGGTTAGGAGTTACAGATTCTGGATATCAGTGGTTTGTTGATCACAGAATTAATAGGTCTAAACATTTGATTTCGAATGAACCTGTTATTTCAAAACCCTCAAATTTAACGCTTCCTCATCTTTTAAAAGAATTAATAAAGAAAGCATATGAACCTGAAAGTGAATTTATTATTTATGGTAAAGGAATTGATATTTAATTTCATAAGAGGGCACTTTAATTCATATAAAATTATTAAAAATAACGTATAAATTTTTTTAACAACTAAAATAAAATAGATGGTTATTGGTAATGGTATGATAGCAAGATCTTTTACAAAAAGCAAAGCTATAAATGATGTAATAATATTTGCGTGTGGTGTTCCCAATTCTAATGAAGATAGAGAGCAGGAATATGAAAGAGAATTTAATCTTTTAAAAGAAATTCAAATAAAATACTCAAATAAAAAGCTAATTTATTTTAGTAGTTCTAGTGTAGAAACAGGTAAAAGATCTAAATATATTTCATTTAAATTAATGGTTGAAAAATATATTAAATCAAATTTTTGTGATTTTTTAATTTTGAGACTTCCTAATGTTGTAGGGAATACAGATAATAAATCCCAGTTGCTTCCATTTATAAAAAACAGCTTATTAGTCAATAAACATGTAAGAATTAAAAAGTCTTGCTATAGATATTTGATTGATGTTGATGACTTACCATTAATTATTAGAAATTTAATTAAAAGTAGTATCCAAAATAAAATTGTTACTGTAAATTTTGATAATAAAATAGAAATTATTAAAGTTGCTGAGTTTCTGATTTCTAAATATAAAATTAGTAGTCCTGTTATAGAATTTTATAATGATAATTATATTGAGAAAGAGCCAGATAATCGATTTTTTATAAACTTTATTAAAAATGATACACATCAATATAATCACAGATCAATAGATATTTTAAATAAATATTTCTAAAATCAATTAATTTGAAAAAGTCTTTTAGCCCGAGTTTCTTAACATTATTTTTACTTTTTTCAATCTCAGTTGCAGAAGCATTAATTTCTTTTACTGGCTTTGCAGTTTTAGTTTTTGTAATTAGTGGGTCTATTTCCGAAATTGAATTTATTCCTCCGATTTTAATAACATTACCTTATTTAATTGGTTTTTTTATTTTTCGTTTATTTTTTTCAGCAATAATTGAGTTATTAAAAAGAAAGTTGTTGTTAAATATGTCTGTCAGTATTTTGAAGAAATTATGGGATTATTGTGATTATAATCCTCAGTCAGATTTAAACTCTCGTCTATTATCAAATGAAATCCTTCAAATTACAATGGGTTATCAGTCTATTTCAGTTTTAATTTCAGAATCATTAATGACTGTATTTATAATTATTGGAATTATTTTAAATATAAAGTTTAGCTTGGTTACTTACCCAATTTTAATTGTAACTATTTTAATAGTTTCAGGTATATTATTTTTAATTAGAAATTTTATTAAAAATTATACTCAAGGGATTTTTGACTCAGGTTCTATTTTTGCAGACAAAATAAAATATTACTATAATCACTTTTTAAGTATTAGCTTAAGAAAGTTAAATTCAGAATTCAAGCATAATTCAAAAGAAGTTTATTCTTCTTTTTTAAATTCTGTAGTTTCAAAATCAAGTTTAAAAGCTTTTACGCCAATTGCTATTGAAACTGTTGGTATAATTTCTTGTTTATTGATAATATTTCTAAGTGAAGGATTAGATAAGATAGCGTTCATAGCGTTTGTAGTGCGACTTATAGCTTCATTTAATAGATTAAGTAATGCATATCAAGGTATAGTAAGTAAAAAAGCAATAGAAGATCAAATTAAATGATAGAAGTACCTAAAATAAGTATAAGATATCCGTTTCCCAGAGATGTTTCCAGCATTTTGTTAAATCCAAAAGAAGTTTATAAAGTAATGGGTAAAAGTGGACATGGAAAAACAACCTATTTACATGAACTAGTAAAGTACTTTATTAAATCTAATATCTCAAATATTATATTTATTAAACAATCTCATGAATTACCTCCATTTTCTCAACTTAAGGACATTTTCAAATTTTATAACACAGAAAAAGTAAATTCAATTTTAAAAAAAATAGATATAAATAAATCTTTTGATTCAAAATGTTCTGAATTAAGTGGCGGTGAAATTCAACGGGTATTATTGGCTGAAGCAGTTCTTAATAATCCAGATTTAATGATATTAGACGAGCCTGTTTCTGCTGTTGATAAAAATGGAATTAAGAATATTAGTAATGTTTTGACAGATTATGTTGAACAAGGTGGTATTATTATATATATAAGTCATGTTAAGCTAACCGAAACATTTATACCTATTAATATATGATATGGATTGCATTCAATTATTAAAAAAAACATATTTTGAGAGATTCATTAGAAAATGCTTCAGCTTTCTTAATTTAAAAACCACAATTTTTATTTGGAGGCTATTTATTCCTAATTTTTCCAATAGTTTTTTTCAGCTTAATAAATTAAATTTCAATATTTTATACTACCTATTGTACAAAAATAATTTTAATTCGTTTTCATATTATACTCAAAAAAAGTTTGATTTATTTGAAGAGAATATCTTTAACGAATATATTATTGATTCAGAAAATCCAAATAAACAGCTTAAATGGGATAATCTAAAAATTATTGGTCCATTGGAATCTATGTTTGAAAGTGATGATAATACTATTTTTGTTCTTATGAAAAAGAATAAACATATTAAAGTTGATAAATCAATTATTTTCCCAAATCATATTTATAGTTCAAAAAATAATTTTAGTAATAAGTTCAAAAATATTATTTACTTTCATTCAGATTTAAAAAGTATAATTAGTGACAAGAATATTATTAAAGTTCCTTACCCTAAAACTATTTCACAAGTATCCTCCCCAATGGCTTTGCAAAGGATAATATTTTTTTTAAAAAAATATGTTGATTATAAATCAGTTTCAATATCAGGATTTAACCTCTACGCTGGTAAATATTATGATAGGTCGAACTACCCTTCTCTTGTTAAAGAAAATAAAGAAAAAGAAATTGTGGCACATAGCTTAATTAGTCATGGTATTTTGTTTAATTGGAAAATTGTAAATTATTATAATAAAACCTTTCAATATGATAAATATTTAAAATCAATTTCTAACTCTTCTTCAAATTATTTAAACAAACTCTATAATTCGTTTTGGCAATGAATATATTTTATTTAGGTGGCCCAGGAGGTATATTTAAGACTTTTATAGGTAAACTGATAATTAATAATAATCTGTTTTTTTTTAGTAAACAAATCCATGTGCATTTAGCTGGAATGATTCTACTTCAAAACAGTGAATTGCTTTTGAAATTAAGAAAGAATAATTGTAGAATTATAGGTTATCAACATGGAGGTGGCTATGGAATGGGAATGGAGGAAGAAAAAGTAGAGATTAGTTTGTGTGATGAATTTAAATTTTGGAATTATAAAAATAAAAAAACTATTCACCGTTGGGGCATTAGAAGTTTAATTAAACTTAAATTTAAATCTACCGTAACTAAACCAGCTATAAAATTAGTTATGCCTTGCTTAACATGTAAAGACGGCATTGATGTAAAATTACTTATCATAACTAAGGCATTTTCAAATAAATTAATTAGCGAATCTTTTAAATCAATACCCAAAAGTTGGAAAGTTTGTTGGGACCCTAGGGATAAAGAAAATACTATGTTTCTAGAAAATAACGCTTCATCTAAAGATATTTATGTTTTTTTAGGAATAACTCCCACCTTTATATGGTTTTGCATTAAACATAATATAAAATTTTTTATTATTAATGATGGATCGTTCGATTACGTTGAAAGTATTAATTTTAAAGGATTTCAAAATGAAGCAATAGATTATATAAAATATTTAAAAACAAAAATTATAACAAAAAATGAAAAAAACGTATATAATATCTGAGATAGGCCTAAATCATAATGGCTCTATTAAATTAGCTAAAGAAATGATAGTTGCCAGTAAAGAGTCAGGTGCTGATGCTGTTAAGTTTCAGAAAAGAAATGTTGAAACACTTGCTACGGATGAAATATTAAATTCTGAAGACAACAGATTTCCAGAGTTTGGTAGAACTTATGGAGATATCAGAAGACATCTAGAGTTTTCAAAAGATGAATATAAAGATTTAAAAAAATTCTCAGAAAATCTTGAATTAGATTTTTTCGTTACTGCTTTTGATAATCAAAGTGTTGATTTCCTTATTGATGTTGGATGTAATACAATTAAAATAGCAAGTCATAGTTTGACAAATATTGAATTATTGAAATATATTAAAGGTAAATTTAATCGCTATTTTGTTAGTACTGGAATGGGAACTGAGCAAGACGTTAGGTTAGCTATTGATATATTGAAAAATGAAAAAAATGTAACTTTCTTTCATTGTGTTTCTAGCTATCCCTCTGACGATAGTCATTCAAATCTATCAATCTTGCAATCATTTATAAAGCGCTATCCGGAAGTTAGTTGGGGTTACAGTGGACACGAACTAGACTGGCTATCTTCAACTACAGCTGTAGCTATTGGAGCAACTGCTGTAGAAAGACATTTTACCACCTCTAGAGAATTAATGGGCTTTGACCATAAAATCAGTCTTGAGCCAAAAATGTTCAAATCAATGGTAGATGATATTAGAAGAATTGAAATTTTAATTGGAGATAAAATAACTCGTGAACTTTTTGAATATGAAAAGGGTACTAAAAATAAATATCATGTTAGTATGATCTCTAAAAGAGATTTAAAATCTGGTGAAATTTTAACTGAAAAGGATATCTGCTGGAAAAATCCAGGAACCGGGATAATGCCCAAAGACTCAAGTTTAGTTCTCAATAAAAAAATTAAGATAGATATTTTAAAAGATACATTGATAAGTACAGATTTTGTTGAATAAATTTTTATTATATATAGTTTTCTCAATCATAAGTTTTTTTCAGTTAAAAAACAGTCATGATTTTGAACAGTATGTACTACAAATTGAGCAACTAGAAAATCTTAGATCATTTGGACCATTAAGTTCTTACAGTTTATTTTTAGAGTATATTATATTATTTTTAGAAAATGCTGAATATTTTGTATTTCTTTTATGGTTTTTTAATTGGTTTAGTATCTTTTTGTTAATAACAAACAAAAAATTTAACTTTTGGTTTTTATTAAATTACTTGATTTTATTCTCTTACTTGTGGCATAGTAATCAATTAAGACAAGGAATTATAATGCCCATTTTTATTCTTTACTACTTTAAAGTTTTAAATAATGAAATTAATTATAAAAAATTTTCGATAATTGCATTTTTTCTTAGTATTTGGCATTTAGCATCACTAGCATTATATTCTTTTTTTATTAAAATTAAACTACATTATTTAATTATTCCTTCTTTAATATTTTCTGCTTATATGGATGGTCAAAACACTTTATTAAACTTATCATCAGTCTCAGTTTTATTATTAATATTGGTTAGTTTGAAAAAAAAATCAAGTTCTACAAATTTAGTAGTATTCTTTTATATTATTTTTTTAGTATTTAGACCTTTTAGTCCTGTGATATCCTCAAGAATGCTAGAGTTATCATTGCTTTCAATTCCATTTTTATTTATTAATAAATGTTCTATTAATTATAAAATTTCTTTTACATTTTTAAGTATAATTATTATGCTAAACAACATTAACTATTTTTGATGATTTTAATAGATTGTATTGTTGTAAATTATAATCAGTATAAAAATTGTTTGAATCTTTTTTCGTTACTAGAAAAAGAAACTTGTGTAAATAAAATTATCTGTGTTGATAATTCTGGTGATTTTGATAATTTTCTCAACAACTCTTTCAAAAAACTTTTATTAATTAAGCCTGATTCAAATTTAGGATTTGGCAAAGCAAATAATCTAGGTGTTTCAAAGTCTAGCTCTGAAAGAATATTAATTTGCAATCCTGATATTTATTTTGATAAAGGATCTATTGACAAGATAAATTTATTATACAATGATTTAGATACTAATGATTTGGGTTTTTGTTTTGAAATGAAAGATTCGAATGGGAAAATTCAATATTCTCATAGACGTTTATTACAAAGACATTATTTTTTAATAAATCAGTTGGGCTTATCTTTTATTCTTCCTGAAAAATATCAATTAGTTTACAAGAATTATTCAAACCTTCAGTTTATCGATCAACCTATAGGTGCTTTTATCTTTTTAAATAAAAAACATTTTTTAAGTGTTGATGGGTTTGACGATGAGTTTTTTGTTTATTATGAAGATGTTTACTTATTTAATAAACTTAATTTAAAATTTAATAAAATGAAATACCGGAATGATATTTCTATTTATCATAAAGGCGGCGAGTCTTCTAAAAATTCGATTGCTAATATGTTACAATTACAAATTGAGGGAAAAAAAATTTATTTCTTAAAAAAACGATGGAAAAAAATGAATAAATTCTATTTATTATTAGAATTTATTTTAAAAGTTTTTAGATTCAAAAAACAATTAAATTTTTCGGAAATAATTAGTCTTTATAAAATTTATATTAATTAAAAATATTTAAATGAAAAAAGTTTCTATTATAATTCGAACTAAAAATGAAGAGAAATGGATAAAGTCCTGTTTAAATTCTTTAGTAAGTCAAACTTATGATAATTATGAAATTATTTTAGTTGATAATGAAAGTACTGATGATACATTACAAATTGTAAATGATCATACTTTAATAAAAAAGACAAATATTGTCTACACCACAGATTATATTCCAGGAAAAGCACTTAATGATGGAATTAAAAAATCTACAGGTGAAATAATTGTTTGTATTTCTGCTCATTGCATACCAAGTAGTAATTTATGGCTAAGTAATCTTATAGCACCCTTATCATTTGAGAAGAATATTGTAGCGACTTATGCAAGGCAAGTACCAATGCCTTATTCTGACCCTGATGATGTTCGTGATTTATTAGTTGTTTTTTCTAAAGATGAAAGATTACAAAAAAATGATTATTTTTTTCATAATGCTCATAGTGCTTTTTTTAGAAAAGTCTGGGAACAATTTCCTTTTAGTGAATCATTAACTAATATTGAAGATAGAGAATTTGGAAAAAATCTAATTGATAACAATTATTTTATATACTATAATCCAATCCCAACTGTCTTTCATTATCATGGAATTCATCAGTCCAATAACAAAAAAAGATTAGATGGAGTAATAAGAATAATTAGGTCCTTAAGTGGAGATATTGAATTTAGAGACATTCCTGAGGTCTGTTCTATTTCACATATTCAATCTTTATTGTTTATTCCAATAGTTGAAAAAGAACTTGATGATCATAAAGTTCGTGAATTAAAATCTCTTTTTATTAAAGCTCTGAAAATTGATAGCTTAAAAAAAATCGTATTGATAAGTTATAGTTCAGTATTTGTAAATTTCGAGGCTGATGAAAATATTATTCTTTTTGACAGAAGCTTTATTAAAGATAACCTTAAGTTAGGTGTATTTGAATTAATTAAAGAAGTCTCACTTAGAATTGATAATATTCATCATTATGATTTTGGTATATACTGTAACCATAAGAAGAATTTATTAAAAGAAATCAATAAATTAAAATTAAGACTTATAAATTTCCTTAATTCTGGAGGTGATATAGTTTTTCCTGCCTACAAAGACAATGGGTATTATTGGTTTTTTGACGAAGAAACAGAAAAACCAATTTCTTTTGAAAAAGAATTGAAATTTAAGGAAATGAGGAAATCGTTGTACAAAGCAAATTATGGTTTAGGATCCATCTTTAATTTATCGGAACTTAAAAAGGGAGACATTCTAAATAAAAAAATAGTAATTGATGAAATTAAGTAAAGATATTTCTGGGTTAGAATTAAAAATTTCCAAAATTGAAGGTTTTGCTCTTTCAAGTAAATATGGAGACAATAAAGTTTTTGGTCAACCTAAAGGATTTAAATCTATCGGATTTATTTCTGTAATAGTAGATAATGGCAAAGAAGGTTTAGGTGAAACATATTCAGGGATATATGTGCCTGAATTAATTGGACCAGTAGTCTCGTTTTTTTCAAATAAACTTGTGGGAATGAAGCTTATTGATGTTATATCAAATTTAGGTGATTTTATTGATTTACCTTTTGTTGGATTTTCGGGGTTGATACAAAGTATTAAATCTGCTATTTCAATAGCTTGCCTGGACGTTTTATCTAAATCGGTTGAAATTCCTATTTATAAATTATTTGGATCTAAATTACATCCAATTAAAGTGTATATCAGCGGAGGTTCAGTTGTTTATTCTCCACAAAAAGTTTACGAAGATGCTAATAAATTAAAAGATTTAGGTTTCAATAATTATAAAATGAGAATTGGTCATCAAGATTTAAACACTGATATCTTAAGAATAAAAGAAGCAATTTCAGTTTTTGGTAATGATAATTCCGTGATAGTTGATTTAATTGAGGGTACTTTAAAATCATCTTATGATGAAAAAACTTTAAAAAAAATATTTAATGAATTAAATAAATTTAATTTTAATTGGGTAGAAGAACCAATTGAACCCTCTGAAATGAATAAATTATTATTCATAAAATCCATTTCTAAAAATTCTATTGCCACAGGTGAAGCATATTCAGGATTAACTCACTTTAAAAATTTATTAAACCCTAATTATATTGATATTATTCAATATGATTATACTCATTCAGGTGACTTTAATACTTGTTTTGAAATTTCTAAAATAGCTAAACGCAATAATATTGATCAAGTTCTCCATGTTTGGGGTAGTAGTTTAGCATTACATAGTAATGCTATATTTTCATTAATTAATAAAAAAATTAAATTTCTTGAAGTACCCTCAGTTAGCTTTGAATTATCAAAAGATATATCATCTGCTAATTATTCAATCGAGAATGGATATTTAAATTTTGATCATGATTTTTTAGGTACAGGTGTAGAGATAAATAACAAAATAAAAAATCAATACAAATTTATTAAAAACACAGGATATTCTATATAACAAATGAATATATTACACGACTTTAATTTGGGATTAAAACATTTTACTATTCCTGAAAACTTATTAAATGAAATTAAGCTTTATGGTTTTAATATTAAAGATTATATAAATGCTTCAGAAAACGACAAACATAATTGTCAGATATTCTTTGGAAATAGAATAACTACGTCGGATTTAGTTCAAATGCCAAAATTGGAGTATATACATTTGGGATGTGTTGGTTACAATAATCTTGATACTGAAGTTCTTAAAAGAAAAAAAATTAAGCTAACCAATAGTAGTGGAATAGTTGAAAGATCTATGGCAGAGACAACATTGGCAGCAATATTATGGTTTAATAAAAGCTTTAATTTTTTAAATAATACACAAAATTTTTCAAGAGAATTCTTTGATGATTATTACGATAATTTTATACCAATTAGTAAATCTAAATTATTAATTTTTGGATACGGAAAAGTGTCTTGTGAACTAATCAAATTAGTTGGTAAATTGACAAAGAACATTACAGTTGTGGTAAGAAATACAAAGAACTGTTCATATAGCGGAAAAATTTTAAGCCCCTTTAGTGTTAGCAAAAATATTAATGAATATAATTATATAATCAATTGTTTACCACTTAATTCAATGTCCAAAAATTATTTTGACAAGGATGTTTTCAAAAAAATGAATAGTAAATCTATATACATTAATATTGGTCGATCTGGTACAACTGTGTTTAATGATTTACTTCATTTTGTTAAAAAGAACAAAATAAGAGGAGCTTATCTAGACGTTTATGAAATTAACGATATAATTAATAACCAAATCATTAAAGATGATAGGTTTTTGATTTCTCCACATATTTCTGGATGGACCAATGAATATTGGGAAAAACAATTTAAATTATTTGTAAATAATTTAAATTGTTACAAATCAGGTAATTACAATGAATTATTAAATAAAATTATTTAAAATGAGTAAAGTTTTAGGAATTGTTCCGGCAAGAAAAGGTTCAAAAGGGGTTAAAAACAAAAATAAACTAATAATAAATGGTAAACCATTAATTGAGTATACAATAAATTCAGCTCTAAAATCTAAAATTGATAAATTAGTGGTTAGTACAGACTGCGTTGATATTAGAAATATTTCATTGAATCTTGGTGCTGATTCTCCTTTCCTAAGACCAAAAGAGTTGTCACTTGATCATTCTTTAACAATTGATGTTGTGAAGCACTGTTTAAGTTTTTATCAATCTTTAGGTGAACATTATGATACTATTATTTTACTTCAACCTACATGTCCGCTAAGAACATTTGAATTAATTAATGCTGCAATTGAAAAATTAGATTCTGACCCTACAATAGATTCTGTTGTTTCAGTTGTTGATGTTGAGGGTAATCATCCTTTTAGAATGAAACGAATAGAAAATGATAAGCTTGTAAATTACATTGATTTAGGATATGAGGATATGAGACCAAGACAACAGCTTCCAAAAGTTTATATAAGGAGCGGTTCCATTTATGCAATTAGAACAAATGCATTATTAAAATTAAATGGTTTAGTTGGCAAATCCGTATATCCAATAGTTGAAAAAAATGAAGATTCAATTAATATAGATACAGCTTATGATTTGCATTTATTTAAATATAAGTTGGGAGATTTAATCTAGTTATATGAATAATCATAAAATAGCGATTATTATTCTTACATATTCAAGAATAGAAAATTTAAAAATTTCCATAAAAAACTTTTATAAAGATAGTAATCAGAATATTGATTTAATAATTCAGCTTGATAAAGATTCTGATTCAAACACTTACAGGGATCTATTTGTTTTAAAAAACAAATATAATTTTAAACTTATAGCAACAGGTGGGGTGGGTCATGATTTATCTTATAAAATTGCATTTATGAGTTATGAACATTGTGATTTTAAATGGATTTTAAATGACTCTATAATATTAGAAAACAGTTATATAGATATAATATCAAATAATTTAAATTTAAATTTTGATTGTTTTTTTATAACCAATAAACAAATTTATTTTAATGAATTACCAATATGGTATGCCACTCGTACGGGGTGGGTGATTTACAAAAATAAATCAATCGATAGAAATTTCATTAAAAATAATTGTTTTAATAACTTTCCGCAGTTAATGTTTTATAATTCTAGAAATCTAAAGTTCAAGACAATATGTTTGAAACTTAAAGTTAATAAAACAACTCCCTCATATTGGATCAATAATTTTTGGGAAACTTGGTTTGAAGACTTTATCAATGCTTTAAACAAGTTAGGGTTTTCTAAAAATGAAATCATAGAAATTTGTGTTGAGCATTCAAGAAATAATTATTTTTTTTCTTTCATTTCAATGTTAAAATGGCCATCAAATTTCATTTATAATTTTAAAGAAAATTATAAAAATTATATGTCTTTAAATCAAGTTGTAGCTTTTAAAATATTCAGATTTTTTTCAAAAAAATTATAATGCAAACAAAAACAGCTGTTTTATATTTATTCGAAAAAAATAGTGTAGCATCTCAGAGATATAGACTGGAGAATGTAGTGAATTTTTTGGGCGAAAATAATTTTAAAATAATTTATTTAAAAAAAGGAATAATCAATTTATTTATTAATGAATTAAAAATTATCAAATGCTTTAAATATGATAAAATTTTGTTCAATAGATGGCCAACTCATGTCGGTTTCTCTTTTTCTCTAATATTTCTGTCTTTTTTTTCAAAAATAATTTTTGACTTTGATGATGCTATTTGGACTAGTGAAAAGAAAAAGTTAATTAACATTTACAAGAACCTTGTTTTTAAAATTCATTGTTTTATTTCTTACAAAATTATTTGTGGAAATATCTTTTTAAAAAATAAAACAAATTCTAATAAATCATTAGTAATACCTACTAGTCTCGATAATAAATTTTTTAATAATAAAATTAATTTAAATAATAATAAAATTATTCATTTTGGGTGGTCTGGTTCTAATTCTACAATTAATTATTTAGAGGATGTATTACCAAGTTTTGATAGACTATATAAGGAAAATAAAAATTTTAAACTACTTTATATGAGTGACAAACCTTCAGAACTATTAGAGCTTAAAGCATATTCTTCTTTTAAAAAATGGAGTATTAAAACTGAAATAAATTTTATTGATTGTATTGACTGTGGAATTATGCCTTTAAAAAATTCTGAATGGGAAAATGGAAAATGTGGATTTAAGTTAATTCAGTATTTAAGCCGAGGTAAATTTTCTTTGGCAAGCTACTCTCAAGTAAATAAATTTTTATTAAGCTCTGGAAGAGGAAAGATAGTTTATGACGAATGGTTTAATAGTCTTATGGAATCATTTGAACATTTTCCCTCAAAAATTAATAATAGTTCAATTAACTTTATTAAGAATAATTATTCTATTCAAAGTCATAAAGAACTGTTGTCAAAATTATTAACCTAAAATTATTTAAAGTGTGTGGTATTAATGGGTTCTATATGAATTCAGATTTTAACAAATCTAAATCTAGATTAAAAACTATGAATGATTTGATTTTTCATAGAGGTCCGGATGATGATGGTGTTTTTATTGAAAATCATAAAAATTTTAATATTGGTATGGGAATGAGACGTTTATCTATAATTGATTTAGATAGCGGAAAACAACCTATGTTCTCAGATGATAAATCTATAGTCATAGTTTTCAATGGAGAAATTTACAATTATAAAATTTTAAAAAAGGATTTAATTAAAAAATTTAATATAAAATTTAAAACTAAGTCTGATACTGAGGTAATTTTAAAATTATATGAACAATATGGTACTAAAGCTTTTGATTATTTAGATGGAATGTTCGCGATTTCTATTTTTGATAAACGAATAAATAAGCTAATTCTTGCAAGAGATTATTTTGGAGAAAAACCTCTGTATTATTATCTAAAAAATAAATCAATTATTTGGGCTTCCGAGTTGAAGTCAATAATTGCTGCTTTAGATAATAAGCCTATAATTTCAAACAAAGGATTAAGTTTGTTTTTTCAACTTTCTTATATTCCATCACCATACACTATTTATAACGAAATATTTAAATTAAAACCTAATCATTATATTGAACTAGATTTAAAAAGTTTTAATTATTCACAGAACATAATTTCTAAATCTATTTCATCTCCGGTTCATAATAATAGATTAGAAAATGTTAAAAATATAACACACGATTTAGTTTATAAAAGTGTTATTTCACGTTCTGTTTCTGACGTTCCTATTGGTGCCTTTTTATCTGGAGGAGTTGATTCTTCGGTTGTATCATTATGCTTGTCTTTAAATAATAATTCTATCGATACATTTTCAATGGGTTTTGATAAAAAAGAATATGATGAAAGTGAAAAATCAGATACCGTTTCAAAAATCATTAAAAGCAATCATCATAAGTTTATTTGTAGAGAAAGTGATTTGTTAGAGTTTAATGACGATGTTATTTCAAATTATGATGAGCCCTTTGCTGATTCTTCAGCAATCCCTACATATGTTTTGTCAAAAAATACAAAAAATCATGTGAAGGTAGTTCTTACAGGAGATGGTGGTGATGAAGTTTTTGGTGGTTATAATAAATATTATATGGGAAAGTTAAATAATATTTATACAAATTTCATTAGTCGCAGTACTCATAATAGTATAAAGTATATTACAAATCCTATTTTGAAATTAAAAGATGATTCAAGAGGTTTAAGGTATAAGTCTAGAAGATTTTTAGAATCAGTAAATTATGATGGGGATTTTTTTAGTAATATAGTTTCATTAGGATTTCAATCTAATGAGCTTAATTCATTATTTAAAAATAAAAATCTTGATAAAAAATTTATTAATCAAGAGTTAGGACTAAACAGTCTTTATACATTAAATGATTTTAGAAATTACGATAAAAATATTTCATTAGAGGGAGATATGTTAGTAAAAGTTGATAGAGCAAGTATGTTAAGTTCAATTGAGTGCAGATCACCATTTTTAAATAAAGAATTATGGAGTTTTTGCAATTCAATTGACGAAAAATTTTTAATAAATAAATGGGATAAGAAATTTATTTTAAAAGAAGCTTTTAAACGATATTTTCCAAATAATTTTTTAAATAAATCAAAAAAAGGTTTTTCTGTTCCAGTGGGTGATTGGCTAAGAGGATCTTTGAAACAAGAGCTTTTAAAATTTATCGATTTAAAATTATTGCAAAAGCAATCAATATTTGATTCTGACTATATCATTACTTTGGTTAAAAATCATATAGATAGTAAAATAGATAATACATTTAGGGTTTGGGTTTTTTATTGTTTTCAAAAATGGTATTTTAATATCTACAATAAACTGTGAAAATATTAATATCAGCAAATACATTTTGGAACTTATTTAATTTTAGGCTAAAATTAATTGAATCTTTTATATCTCAGAACTATGAAGTTATTGCTTTGGCTAAAAATGACATCTATAAAGAAAAATTACTTAATCTAGGAATAAAATGCCTTGATGTTGAAATTGAGTTAAAAGGAATTAATCCTTTTAACGATTTAGTCTTGATAAAAGATTACTACAAGATATTTAAGAAAACAAGTCCAGATATTGTTCTTTCGTATACTGTTAAGCCCAATATATACGGAAATTTAGCCGCAAGCCTTTTGAGGATAAGAACCATAAATAATGTCAGTGGTTTGGGTACTCTTTTTATTAATAAAAATTTAGCATCTTTTGTTGGTAAGATCCTTTACAAGATTTCTTTCAAATTTAGTGCTCATATTTTTTTTCAAAATCTTCATGATCAAAAATTGTTTTTAAGTCAATCCCTAATTAACAATTCCTCTAATTCTATTATACCTGGTTCTGGTATTGATACTAATAAATTTAGATTCAATCGGCTTAAAAATAATTGTGAAAGTTTTTTGTTTGTTGGTAGAATTATTGGTGATAAGGGAATTATGGAATATTTAAAATCTGCCTCAATAATTTTGAAGAAATATCCAAACAAGAAATTTTATATTGCTGGAGATATTAATTATCAAAACAGAACATCTATTTCAAAAAAGATTTTTAGAAGTTTTTTAAAAAATCACCCTCAAATTAGTTTTCTTGGAAACGTTAGCGATGTGTTTTCTCTTCTAAAAACAGTTGATGTCTTTGTTTTGCCCTCCTACAGAGAAGGATTGTCAAGAGCTATTTTAGAAGCTTCATCTATGTCTCTTCCTGTTATAACTACTAATGTTCCTGGGTGTAAAGATATAGTTATTGATGGTTATAGTGGTTTTTTATGCGAACCAAAGTCAATTAAAAGTTTATCTTCTGCTATTGAAAAAATAATTAATCTTTCAGAATCAAAAAGAATTATATTTGGTAAAAATGGAAGAAAAATTGTAAAAAAACATTTTGCAATCAATAAAATTGTATCTATTTATAATGATAAAATTATAGACTTATCTAATTAATTTTTATTTTTTTTTAATCACATATGTTACGACTCCCCATATTATAAGTTGATTTTCTTCTCTTATCTCTATTGGTTTGTACTTTTTATTTGCTGACATTAAATAGACTTTCTCTTTTTCTTTTTTTATTCTTTTTACTGTGAAATCTCCATCCACTTGGCAAATTGCTATTTTTCCATTTTCTATGTTCAAAGATCTGTCAATTATCAGTAGATCTCCATCATCTAACCCCGCTCCAATCATTGAATCTCCACTAACCCTTGCGTAGAAGGTTGCTTCTTTATTTTTTACTAATTCTCTGTCTAGACTTATTCTAGTTTCTTTAAAGTCATCTGCAGGAGAAGGGAAACCTGCTGATATTCCTTCCTCAGCAAGCCACTGTCCCAATCCATTTTCTTTTTTTGGAATAAAAAATTCAAGTTTCTCCTTCTTTTTCATCCTTTAATTGATATTGTTTCGCTTAGCTCTGTTGTATATCTTGAAGACAATTTAGTCTGTTTCATTTTCCAAATTCTTTTAAGGTCTTGACTACCTAGTTTTATTTTACCAGTTCCTTCTTTTTTTGTTATGAAATCTAAAGTTTTCATAAGTATTTGATGTTTAGGATTTTCTTTTTCAAATATATTGAGCTGTGTTTTGTTATTTGGAATTAGTCCCATTACTATCACTCCCGCTTTTTTATAATCGATTTTTTTTTTATAAATTTTCTTTAGTCCTTCAACAGCGTATTTACTTATTGTTATACTAGAGTTTGATCCGTAAGGTAGGGCCATGACTATCCCATTTCGATATTGTAATTTATTTTTTTGATGCCTATTGCTTTTTACAAAGACATAAATAGAGTTACAATTACTTTTCTGAGATCTTAACTTTTCTGAGCAACAAATGGAAAAGGTAGAAATACGCTCTTTTAAATCTTCGAAATCAGTTAAGTTTTTTTCAAAACTTCTAGTTGTAGCGATTGCTTTTTTAGGGGATCTACTTTCTTCGAGTGAGAGAACTGATTTACCTTCTAACTCTTTTTTTAATCTCAATCCTACTATACTCATTTGTTTTCTTACCCAGTCATCTGGAAGTATTATAAAATCATAAGCTTTGTCTACTTTATAACTCTTTAAGCGCATAGCATGCTTGTAGCCTATTCCCCAAACATCTTCTATTTTAAGCCACTTAAGTGCTTTTTCTCTTTTTTCTTCTGAATCTATAGTATATACGCCTTTAGTTTTTTTATCAAACTTCTTAGATATTCTATTAGCTACTTTAGCCAGTGCTTTAGTGGGTGCAAACCCAATACTAACTGGGATTCCGGTCCACTTCAGTATTTTTTTTCTAATTTCTTTTCCATATTCTTCAAGATCATAATTCTCAAAACCTTTCAGTTCTAAAAAGGCTTCGTCTATACTGTATATCTCTATATCTGGCGTATAGTTACTTAGTATATTCATTACTCTACTGCTCATGTCGCCGTACAAAGGAAAGTTTGACGAAAAAACATGAACTTTATTTCTTTTAAAAAGAGGATCGTATTTAAATGCAGGTGCTCCCATCGGTATTCCAATTGCTTTGGCCTCGTTACTTCTTGAAATTACGCAGCCATCGTTATTTGATAAAATAACTATAGGTTTTTTATCCAGTTTCGGATTAAAAACTCTCTCACAAGAAGCGTAGAAGTTATTACAATCAACAAGTGCAAACATTTCATAAAACTACATTTTAGAAATTCTTAAATCAATCTATTTCACAATTAAAGTTTTTAACAATTCTTATTGTAAATTTGAACTCTTAAAAATATTAAAATGAGTTTTTATAAAAACACAGAAGACTTCATACAATCAAAAGGCTTTAAAATTATTTCAAAAGACTTTGAAAGGCCTTGGGGTGGTTTTTTAATTATCGATGAGAGACAAGTACAGGATTTTTCAAATCAATTTTTTAAAGGAATTAATGTAGATAGTTTGAAAATAAGTGAAAAATTAAGTCCAAAAATATTAATAGTAAAACCTAATGCTAGATTGTCATGGCAGTATCACCACAGAAGAGCTGAAATTTGGAGAGTCTTTAAAGGAGAATGTGGTATAATAAGAAGTGACACAGACAAGGAAAATGATATGAAGATTTACAATGAAGGAGATCAGATTAAATTAAAACAAGGTGAAAGGCACAGGTTAATTGGTTTAGAGGATTATTGTTTAGTGGCTGAAATATGGCAGCACACAGATAAAAACAATCCTTCCAACGAAGAGGATATAGTCCGAGTGCAAGACGATTTTGGTAGATAAAAAAAATTAAAAAAACTACCTTTAATTTTTATAAAGTTGTAATTTTATATTAATAAAATTACATCTAATTGATGGATCAATATTCTTTTTTAAATACAGCGCATACAGCCTATTTTGCTGAACTCTACGATCAGTATTTAATAAACCCAGAACATGTAGAGCCGAGTTGGAGAGCTTTTTTTCAAGGTTTTGAGTTCGGAATTGAAGAATCAAAAAAGGAAAAACTAGCCTATGAGGGAGTAGAGGTTCCTGATAATATTTTAAAAGAGTTTAAAGTAGTAAAACTTATTAATGCTTACAGGACAAGGGGGCACTTATTTACCAAGACTAATCCTGTAAGAGACAGAAGAACTTATCTTCCAAACTTAGAAATTCAAAACTTTGATTTATCAAATGATGATCTAGATTCCGTATTTAATGCAGGAGAAATAATTGGTGTAGGTGCAACTACGTTAGCTAATATTTTAATTCATCTTGAAAGAATTTATTGTAATTCTATTGGAATTGAATATATGTATATTAGGACTCCTGAAAGAATTCAGTGGATTCAAGAAAAATTAAATCATAATTCTAATAGCCCTGATTTTTCAAATAATCAGAAAAAACAAATTTTAAAAAAAACAATTGAAGCTGTTGCTTTTGAAAAATTTCTTCACACAAAATATGTAGGCCAAAAACGATTTTCTCTTGAAGGTGGTGAGGCTTTAATACCAGCACTTGATGCACTTATTGAAAAAGCCGCTAATGATGGAGTAAGAGAATTTATTGTTGGAATGTCTCACAGAGGAAGATTAAACACTTTAACTAATATTTTCGGAAAACCTGTAGAAGATATATTTAACGAATTTGATGGTAAAGACTATGAAGAAAAAGCATTTGACGGAGATGTAAAATATCATTTAGGCTGGACTTCAAACAGACAAACTGATTCTGGACTAAAAGTATTTATGAATATTGCCCCAAACCCGTCTCATTTAGAGGCTGTTGGACCTGTCGTTCAAGGAATAGCTAGAGCAAAACAAGAAAAATATCATCCAAATAATATTGAAAATGTTTTACCAATAATAGTTCATGGAGATGCTGCTATTGCTGGACAAGGTGTGGTTTACGAAGTAGTTCAGATGGAAAGACTAAAGGGCTACAAGACAGGTGGAACGATTCATATAGTGGTTAATAATCAAGTAGGTTTTACAACCAATTATTTGGACGGAAGATCTTCTACATATTGTACTGATGTTGCTAAAACAAATCTTTGTCCAGTACTACATGTTAATTCTGATGATGTTGAGGCAGTTGTTCATGCAATAACTTTTGCATTAGATTATAGAATGAAGTTTAAAAGAGATGTTTTTATTGATTTGCTTGGATATAGAAAATACGGGCATAACGAAGGGGATGAGCCACGATTCACTCAACCAAAGCTTTATAAAGCAATCTCAAAACATTCTAATCCGATGGAGATTTATTCTAAAAAACTTATTGAGGATAAAATTATTTCACCTGACTATATTTCTGACATTGAGAAAAAATATAAAGAGTCTTTAGAAAAGAAATTAGAAAACTCAAAAAAAAATAATAACATTGAAATTACTCCATTCATGGATTACGAGTGGAAAGATTTTAAAAGAGTTAAAAAAGATAAAATGTTATCTACATTTAAAACTAATGTTTCTATAGATGATTTAAATAAAGTTGCAAAAACAATTACAACTTTACCTGAAAATAAAAGTTTTTTGAAAAAAGTTAAAAAGCTTATAGGAGACAGATATAATATGTTTTTTGAATCTGATAAGCTAGATTGGGCAATGGGAGAAATGCTAGCGTATGGCACTTTATTAAAAGAAGGATATAATGTTAGGATTTCAGGTCAAGATGTTGAAAGAGGTACATTTTCACATAGACACGCTATTTTAAAAGTAGAGGACTCTGAAGAAGAAGTTTGTCTTCTTGACAAAATAGATAGTAATCAAGGAGATTTTAATATTTATAACTCTTCCCTTTCAGAATATGGAGTAATGGGATATGAGTATGGATACTCTTTAACAAGTCCTAAAACTCTATGTATATGGGAAGCTCAGTTTGGAGATTTTAGTAATGGTGCTCAAATAATGATAGATCAGTACCTTTCGGCAGCTGAGGCTAAGTGGAAAATACAAAACGGTTTAGTTCTTTTATTGCCTCACGGCTATGAAGGTCAGGGTGCAGAGCATTCCTCTGGAAGAATGGAAAGATATTTACAGTTATGTTCAAAGGATAATATGTATGTTGCAAATTGCTCAACTCCAGCAAATATGTTTCACATATTAAGAAGACAAATGGTTACAACATTTAGAAAACCTCTTATAATTTTCACACCCAAGAGTTTGCTTAGACACTCAAAAGCTGTTTCAGGCATTGAAGATTTTTCTAATGGAAAGTTTATGCCTGTAATTGATAAAAATACAGCTGACGTTTCAAAAATAGATAGATTAGTATTTTGCTCTGGAAAATTTTATTATGATTTACTAGAATTCAAAGAAAAAAATAATATTAACGATACAGCTCTAGTAAGACTAGAACAGCTGTTCCCTTTGCCTGAACTTGAAATTCAAGATGTTTTAAACAAGTATTCTAATGCTAAAGATATTGTTTGGGCTCAAGAAGAACCAAGAAATATGGGAGCCTGGAGTTATTTGCTTTTACATCTTGAAGATGCTAGAAATTTTAGAGTAGCATCCAGAAGATTTTATAGTTCTCCAGCGGCTGGAAGTAGTACTAGATCCAAAAATAGACATAATGAAGTTATAGAGTATGTTTTTGATAAATCTAAAAACAATATGAAATAATGAGTTATTTATTTACATCAGAGTCAGTAAGTGAGGGCCATCCAGATAAGATTGCTGATCAAATTAGTGATGCACTTATTGATAATTTTTTAGCTTTTGATAAAGACTCTAAAGTTGCTTGTGAAACTCTAGTCACTACTGGTCAAGTAATTTTAGCTGGAGAGGTAAAGTCGAATGTTTATTTAAATATTCAATCAATAGCTAGAGATGTTATTAAAAAAATAGGTTACAATAAAAGCGAATATTTATTTGACGGTAATTCTTGTGGAATTCTATCCTATCTTCATGAACAATCGTCTGACATAAATCAAGGAGTTGAAAGAGAAACTCTTGAAGAACAAGGTGCAGGTGATCAAGGAATAATGTTTGGCTATGCTTGCAATGAAACAGAAGATTATATGCCTCTAACTTTAGACTTGTCACACAAGTTATTGATTGAGCTGGCTGAATTAAGAAGGGAGAATAATGAAATTAAATATCTTAGGCCAGACTCAAAATCTCAAGTAACTCTTCAATATTCCGATGATAATAAGCCGGAAAAAATTGTAACAATTGTATTGTCTACTCAGCACGACGATTTTGATGAAGAGAAACCAATGCTTGAAAAAATTAAGTCTGATATTATATCGATATTAATTCCTAGATTAATAAAAAAACACCCTAGCTATCAAAAATATTTCAATGACGATATTGAATATCACATCAATCCAACTGGAAAATTTGTTATAGGTGGGCCACACGGTGATACAGGACTTACAGGAAGGAAAATAATAGTTGATACTTATGGAGGGAAAGGAGCGCATGGAGGAGGTGCTTTTTCAGGAAAAGATCCAAGTAAGGTTGATAGAAGTGCTGCTTATGCGGCAAGGCATATTGCTAAAAACCTTGTTGCTGCAAAAATTTCTGAAGAATGCTTAGTTCAAGTGAGTTATGCTATTGGGGTCGCAAAGCCAATGGCTGTTTATGTGAATACTTATGGAACTTCAAAAGTTAATTTCACAGATAGTGAAATTTCAAAGAAAGTCGAGGAGATATTTGATTTAAGACCTTATTTTATTGAACAAAGATTAAAGTTAAGAAATCCCATATATACTGAAACAGCAGCTTACGGTCATATGGGTAGAAAATCTGAATGGGTTAAAAAAACCTATGTGTCAAGTTCAGGTGAAATTAAGGATTTTGAAGTAGAGCTTTTTACTTGGGAAAAGTTAGATTATGTTGAAAAAATTAATAAATATTTTAAATAATTGTAAATGAGTAACGTAGGCTATGTAAAATATAAAGTAAAAGACATTTCTCTTGCTGAATGGGGTAGAAAAGAAATTAATCTTGCCGAGGCTGAAATGCCAGGGCTTATGGCTTTAAGAAAAGAATTTGGCAAGCAAAAACCTCTGAAAGGTGCTCGAATTGCAGGATGTTTACATATGACAATTCAAACGGCCGTTCTTATAGAAACATTAGTTGAAATGGGAGCTGAGGTAACTTGGAGTTCGTGTAATATATTTTCAACTCAAGATCACGCAGCTGCGGCAATAGCTAAAGCAGGAATATCTGTTTATGCTTGGAAAGGAATGAATGAAGAAGAGTTTGATTGGTGTATAGATCAAACTGTATTTTTTGGGGAAAACAAAGAACCTTTAAACATGATTTTAGATGATGGAGGCGATCTAACTAATCTAGTTTTAGATAGATATCCTGAACTAGTTAATGAGATTAAAGGACTTTCTGAAGAAACAACAACTGGTGTTCACAGGTTGTATGAAAGAGTTAAAAATGGAACTTTACCCATTCCTGCAATTAATGTTAACGATTCAGTAACTAAATCTAAATTTGACAATAAATACGGTTGTAAAGAGAGCGCGGTAGATGCTATTCGAAGAGCAACTGATGTAATGATGGCTGGTAAAAGAGTCGTTGTGGCTGGATACGGAGATGTAGGTAAAGGAACTGTAGCGTCCTTTTCAGGTGCTGGAGCAATAGTTACAGTTTGTGAAATTGATCCTATATGTGCTTTACAAGCTGCAATGGACGGTTATGAAGTAAAAAAAATGAACTCTGTTATTTCAAATGCTGACATTGTGGTGACTGCCACTGGAAATAAGGATATTTTGAAGGAAAATCATTTTAGACAAATGAAGGACAAAGCTATTGTATGTAATATTGGACATTTTGATAATGAAATTGACATGTCTTGGCTTAATGAAAATTACGGAGACACCAAAATTGAAATTAAACCTCAAGTAGATCTCTATAATATTGATAATAAAGAAGTTATTATACTTGCTGAAGGAAGGCTTGTTAATTTAGGCTGTGCTACTGGACATCCA